>Ga0299912_10001172_pt1 | contig 21205 bp, 32 predicted proteins | sample RVTome_2_FD_207667 | JGI IMG/M metagenome (GOLD analysis project Ga0299912, IMG submission 207667) | Soil microbial communities from uranium-contaminated site in the Upper Colorado River Basin, Wyoming, United States - RVT95D214 (version 2) ... | reverse complement strand
TCATGGCCCCAGGATTATTCATCAGAGTTTGTTGCCATTGATTCATTTGTGTTGGATCACTCATCATTTGCTGCATCTGTTGTGGGTTTAGTATCATATAGTTTAGATGGGAACTTTGTTGAACTACAACGTACCCCATGCCAAGTCCTGCTGCAAATACTCCAAAGATTATTGCAATCCATACATACTGACTAGTCATATTTTTGATTAAATTTAGAGAGTATTATACCATGATATTGGATTTTATCTTTGAGAATCAAATATCTGATATTAAAAATAAGAATCCCTAGATAATGAATCAAAGTCAGATGTGATAATTAGTATTCCTCCATATTAGTAATGATTTCCAACTAATATCATTGAGTCAAATCATCTTAATTGGAATACCCACATGGTTGGTTATTTTTCAATCTCTGCAGTTTATGCTGAAGAAATATCCATTCCAATACCTCAAGGAGATCATACCAGAGAATTAAAAACTGTAATTGAATGGTATGTTCCCATTAACCACGATATAGAAACAGGAGATGTTGTTACATGGATAAATGATGACATAACTGGACATACTGTTACCAGTGGAAAAGGAATTGGTTTTCTAGGTAATCCTGATACAGACAAAGCCCAACCTGACGGTTATTTTGACAGCGGCATAATTCTTCCTGGAAAATCATGGTCATTCACATTCAAAGAAAAAGGATTTTTTGAGTATACGTGTACGATTCATCCATGGGTGGAAAGAAGCATCACCGTTTTAGAGCCAGGAATAGATGTTTCCAAAGACATCAGAATCAGCTATGCCCTAATCGTTACTATAATTACTGCCGCTGTAATAATCGTAGGTACTATGGTCGTCACCAATTTGGGACGTAGGTATTTGGGGAAAAATCCTGAATAAATTATGAATCGATAGATATGATTTGATAATTACTGGTTTTGTTAAATCAAAATTTGTGTTTAATACATTCCACCAGGAGACATACCTTGTGGCGGTTCAGATGGTCCTGAACGTGATACGGCAATGACATTGTCAATTCTTAGTATCATGTTTGCTGTTTCTGTAGCTGATTTTATGATTTGTTCTTTGACTTTAACAGGTTCTACTATTCCAAGGTTTTCAAAATTTGCTATGGTACCATTAATTACATCTACACCTGTAAAATGTTCACCGGCATTTTGTTTTGATCGTAACTGAGTAATAGTATCAATTGAATTCATCCCTGCATTTCTTGCAAGTGCAAGTGGAATGGACTCCATGGAATCAGCAAACTTTTCAACTGCTAATTGTTCTCTACCTGAAAGTGTTTTTGCCCAATCTCGCAGCTTAAATGCAATATATGCTTCTGGAGCACCTCCCCCGTAAACAATTTTTGGAGTCTCAATTACATCTTTGATAACCATTAACGCATCATGCATTGATCTATCTGCTTCATCAATTACTCTTTGAGAGCCACCACGAATTAAAAGGGTGATGGCTTTTGGGTTTTTACACCCCTCAATGAACACCCAGTTGTCTTCTTCGATTCTTTTTTCTTCAACATTTTGTGCAGAGCCTAAATCAGCATTACTCAAATCATTTACACTGCCAACTATTCGTCCCCCTGTAGATTTTGCTAATTTGGACATGTCACTTTCTTTAATACGTCTAACTGCAAGTATTCCTGCTTTGCCCATATAATGTTGAATAATATCGTCAATTCCCTTTTGACATAAAACCACATTAGCGTTAGTTGATTTTATTTTATCTACCATGTCCTTGAGTAATTGACTTTCTTCCTCCATGAATGATTTGATTTGACTAGGACTGGAGATGTTTATTTTTGCTTCAAATTCTGTTTTTTTAATCTCTAGTGCTTCACTAATCAAAGCAATTTGTGCATTTTCAATTTTTCTTGGCATGCCACTATGAACAATTTCCTTATCAAGAATTATTCCACTGACTAATTCACTATCTGAAATTGAACCACCTGTCTTTTTTTCAATTTTAATATTATCCAGATTCACTTTAAAAGTGCCATTTTTCTCTTCCATGACGGACAACACTGCATCTACTGCCAATCTAGCAAGATCAGTTGCCTCAAGGGAAACTAATTTTGTTTGCATAGAGGTGTGAGCAATTTTTGCTAAAATTTCCTTATTTTTTGGTTCTACTTTGATTTCAATTTCTTTTAGGAACTCAATTGCTTTTACAGAAGCTTTTTTGTAGCCATCTGCAATAATGACTGGATGAATATCATCATCAATTAATGATTCAGCTTTTTCAAGCAATGCCCCTGCCAAAATAACTGACGATGTAGTGCCATCACCTACTTCACTATCCGTAGCTTTTGCCACCTCTACCATCATTTTTGCTGCAGGATGCTGAACATCCATTTCTTTTAGAATTGTGGCACCATCATTTGTTATTGTTATATCTCCGAGTGTATCAACTAGCATCTTGTCCATTCCACGTGGACCCAGACTTGTTTGAATTATTTCTGCAATTAACTTTGCAGCATGAATGTTATTTCTTTGAGCATCTCTTCCTCGTGATTGTTTTGAGCCTTCTTTTAAAATTATTACGGGCACTCCTTCAGGAGTGGTTTGATAATGAGACATTGCAATTCAACTCCTGTTTTCAGTTAAAAACTGACTATACCATGTTCAATTATGAAAATAGACCGTAAAAATCATTATTTCAAATCAACTGTATTTGATAAATACTCAATACTTCTAATGGTATCATACTCCAAAATAGATTTAAAAAAATTCTAGTTCCACTAGATGGATCTCCTAATTCCATAAGGGGACTAAATGAAGCCATATCTCTGGCAAGACTAGGCAGTTCACAAATAACAGGCATACATGTGTTACCAATATATCCAAAAAACTTGGTGGGTACATTTGACACGTATGTAGCATACAAATCAAAACTAGCTAAAGAATTCCTTGAAAAGGCAAAAACAAGTGCAGCTCGTCACGGAATAGAATTTTCACAAAAGATTCTTTTTGGAAATGATTCAGTGAATGTAATTACAAGCTATGCAAAAACATCAAAAAGTGACATAATAATTCTAGGGTCAAGGGGAACAGGAAATCCAAACGCCGGCTTTCTAGGAAGCGTTTCTAATGGAATACTTTACAAATCCAAAAAGCCTGTTTTAATTGTAAAATAGATAATATCAAAAAAGGATGAACAAAAAATGCCCTTGTAAGTGTGGATGTAAACGAAACATATCCAATGTGTACTATGATACGTGCATCTTTTGTTTGCTTGGAGAACATCATCGTAAAATTTAGAGTCTAAACTCTATCAATACTCTTAAGTTCATGAAATTATTTGGAATACTATGCAGCAACTCAAAACGGGCAGATGGACTGCAAAAGCAGACAAATGTGCTTCCATCTATCAAGGAAATACATCATTAACATTCAGCATAAAAGGTCCTGGAGACATTACTGTTTATCATGATGACAAAGTATCCAAATTTTATAAAGATGGAACGGTTTCAGGCAAAAAAATTAAAATTAAAAGTTCATCATACAATTGGATTTCAGGAACATATGTTGGCCCCTCAGATAAGATGGAGTTTGAGCAAGAATGGTTTGCAAAATCCGGAATATGGCAAACAGTGTATAGTGGTGAAAAGTCAAAACTATACAGGATTTTAGGCCCTACTACTCAAAGAGACAGCGACATACTTGTCTCAGTGGACGGATTGCAGACGGGGTGTTTTTTGTCTAAATCTCAAAGTGTTGATGTAAAAGGCAAACGCATCAGGATAATGAAAAAACGAGGGCCTGCTTTTGTTAGTGGGTTTGCCTATTCGTTAAAGTGAAAACATTTTCTTTATTTCTATAATTATCTTTAAAGATTCAACTATTCCAAATCTATAATTTCAAATAGAAATAAGCCTGTTCTTTGGGGGCTTTTTCAAATTGGTTAAACCGTCTTTTCCCAGTAGAATACAAATTTACTTTGAAATCATTAATCTACAAAACATTACACATACACAGAGGTTAATCAAACATACAAAAAAACGACATAAAATAAAATTACTGTACGTTGACAGATTTTTTCTTTTGAGCAGGTGTAGGTTTTGTTTTGGGCAATGTAATATCCAATACACCATCGGTTAGTTTTGCCTTTACTTGCCCTGGAATGATTTTTTCAGAGAAAGGAATTGTTTGGTAGTATGATACACTATGTCTTTCTTTTCTAAGATAATTTTTCTTTTTTTCCTCTTCTTTGTGTTCTCCTGTGACTTCAATAGAATTATCAGTCACATTGAGTTTTAGTTCGTTCTTCTTGATTCCAGGGGTATCCATCTTTATTCGGAATTGGTTTCCCTCATCTATAATGTCACAAGATGTGTGAGGCATAGATATTGATGGAAAAGAGGAAAATGCTTTTTCCATTTCTTTTCTAAAACTTTCAATTGATCTATCAATATCAAACCAATTTGAACCTCTAGATGGAGTTACGGCAGAACTTGGTTTTGCTAGTTTTTTTGCCATAGACGTTAGAGATAAAAATAGTATTAAGTTAATATCGCAAATTCCCATGTTTGAAAATCACATGTATGAAGAATTTCAGGTACATTTGCATCTAAATTGAATCTGAGAAACTTCAAAATTATGTGAATAAAACAATTATAGAAATAACAATAAAGGTAATTCCTGCCACAATTATTACACCTTTAAAGAGCATTTAGAGTCACATCAATCATTTTTCCAGATTATTTGACAGTTACTGAACCATTTGCCCAAGGATGTATCATGCAGAAATAAGCATAATCTCCAGATTCATCAAATTTGTACGAAAAGGTCTTGCCAGATTTTATCAATCCACTATCAAATTTTTCATCAGGTCCGTTAATGATATCTCCACTGGTAACTGTATGAACAGATGAATCATCATTTCTCCAAATAATTTCTCCCCCTTTGAAAATTATTAGGGATGACGGATCATAACATTTGTCAACCTCCTCACATCCCGGAATTGCAGTACCTTTTGGAATACTTACCAGTCTTGAGGGCAGTTTTGAAATAGCTAATTCTTTTGAGAGATCTATTATTTCTTTAGCTGATTGTTTAGCATTTTCAATTGTCTGTTCTGCATCCTCAGCTGTCTGTTTTACATCATCTATTGTCTTTTTCACAATTAACATTTACACAATCATTTCTTGGTTTGTATCTTTAATGGGAGTTGTTTTAGAGTCTGAAACATCAGATACAAAACTGGATGAAAACGCAGCAAATCCAACTCCAATAATTACTACAGCAATAGAAATTACAATTCCTGCTTTATCCATAGATGTCAACAAGTAAAAAAATTTCGCCTTCGTTAATAAGGTGAAAACAAGATATTCACATTTGGAAATCGCAGATAGAAAAACTCTAGAAAGGTGTGTCCAAACTTTCTACTTGAAGTGTTGGTTCAATTTTATAGAATTAGATTCTAAATTGTGGATGAAAATGGATATAGTTAGGCATGAAAACCATTCGACAAAAAGTCTAATTTTGATTTTCAGAGTTGGGAGCAACCGAGTATTTTATGTAAAATGACATCATAGTAAATCCATGACAAAATTAAGTGAATTACGTGCATGCAAATCCTGCGGAAATGTATTTGCCAAAAAAGCAGGGGTGGTGATCATAACTAGCTGCCCTCAGTGTGATGGCATGAGTTTTGATACAATATCTGTAAATGAAGAATCATTGTAGATCGAGTGAGCATTAGTCAAATATAATTTTCACATGTGAGAATTTTAGACGAGTTTAACTACCAAAATTGTTCCCTAAAATCATGAGTAATTATTGTAATTGTGGTTCTTGTGGCCATGAAAAAATTGATGAATGTTACACAAAACAATGTGGATGTTGTTTAACTGATCATCAAGGTGCATTTGGAAAAAACAGATGATTAAAACAAAAATAAAAAAAATATTAGTTGCATTGGATGGATCAAAAAATTCATACCGTGGACTCGATATGGGAATTTACTTGGCAAGACAGTTCGATACTAAACTGATAGGGATTTATGTAATATCAAACATTCCAAAAAAATATTATGATTTGAATTATCCAGAAAGACCTCTTTTACTAGCAGCAGAGGACATAATGGAGACTGCAAAGATACGTTGTGCGAGAAAAGGGGTTTTGTTTGAAAAGAAGGTAAATTTTGGAGATCCAGGATCTGAAATTATAACATTTGCAAAATTATTGAATTTTGATATGATCCTAATTGGAACAAGAGGTATGAGTGGCATTAAGGAAATGTTTCTTGGAAGTGTATCTAACTATGTACTTCACAAGTCATCCATACCTGTCTTGATTGTAAAATAATTAGCTAAACACTGAAGTGCATAAACGTCAAACCAAAGTCACCCCTGAATTAACTCCAAATAGCATTATGGCTACAGATACCGCTAACTCAAAAAAGTTACTTGCTCCAATGAATACAGTAGGGGTAGCTTCTGCAAAAGGAATACGAATCTTTTTTGTTCAAAATACAAATCAAGCAATAAAATAGATCTTAAACTGATTAACTATAGAAATGCCTCTAGAGCAAAAATGTGAAACTTGTGATAGAGTAAAACTATTGTATGCAAAAACTAGCAATAGCGATTTGCCCACATTGTGATCCTAGATGTGAGAAATGTAGTCATCAAAAAAAAAGATCACATCTATGTTGGACATAACACCTGTCAATGGTGTGTGGAGTGTTCCTTAGTATGGAAATGGAACACTGAATCATGGTATCTAAAACTATAATCACCCATGCAGTCACGAATTATGCGATATAACTAAAATAATGATGAAAGTTTGTTTGTTGGAGAATAGTTGTTATTCAAAAATTAATTTGGGTAAAATATTTGTTCAACTAATTTTTGCATGTTGTTTATTCTGTTTTTAGAAATTCCAGTCATTCTAGCAATCTTTGCATCATCGTACCTCAAAAGATCTTTTGCAACCATTATGTTACACTCAGAAAACATTTTTAACTCATTTTGTGATAAATTAAGAATTGTGATTGGATATAGATTAAATTTTTCAATTATTTTTTCCAAACTGTTTGATGCTGGATATCTCCAAGAAAAAATTTGCTGCCCAATACATTTGGCATATTTTTTTGCATGATTTGAGACTTGGGTGTTACAAAAAATAATTTCTCCTGAAAATTTTGGTTGCATATCAAGAAATCTCACATGTGTGTATAACGATTCTTTTAATCCAGTATACACCCCACGGAAGGAATGATATTTACATTCAATTAAAAATTTTTTGTCATCTTTGATTCCTATCAGATCAATTTCATGTGTTGCACACTTTCCATGAATTTTTGATCTTATCCCTGTTACCTGATAATCATAATATTCCAATAGAGATGCAATGTAATTTTCAAATGCGAATCCAGCAGGACCCATTCTCATAATTGCGTCCTTTAATTGATACCTTTGATGTAGAGCTTTGAGGCCTCTTTCTTCAGAAATAGCACGGAGAATTTTTTTGTAAATGTCTCTTGAGGTCATATCTAGATACACTTCAGATTTGACTTTTTTCAAAATCCGCTTGGCAGTTTGTTTACTGGCCCCTGCTCTAATACAGGTTCTAAGAATCTTGTTTTCATTAAATGGGACTCGTCTTCTATCTGATTTGTAAACAAAGAATTTTCTAGGAGTTATGATTTAGATTGATTTTAAAGAGATTAATCTTTTACTTTAGAGAATTAGTTTTTTTCAATTTCACTTTTTTCTATATTTTTTAACATTGATTTTCTTACCAAAATCGGGATGCTGTAATATGTTGCTAATGCTATTGCATCTGACGCTCTAAAATTTCTAAATATTAGATCTTTTTTTCCAGTGAAATACAGATTTGCTCTGAAAACGCCTCCACTTTCATAGATTTTGACTTTTACCAAAAAGATTCCATTTTCCTCACAGATTTGTTCAACTAGACGATATATTGTAGGTGGGTCATCACGTTTTTCCTCTAAAAAATCAGAAATATACCTAGCAACTTCAGATGAAAAACCAGACATTGTAAATTCAACTGTTTCATCTTTGAATACAACTGCACCCGTGAGAGGATCAATTATTCCAATCTGATCAATCTTTACTGTTTCATAATCTGGGTCTATCTCGTTTATTTTCATGGGTATTCATTCATCACTTTTACTACTTTCTCTTCTTCTTCAATCATGACGTGCTCAAATTCCACTCTTAGATTATCGCATTTGGCTTGTTTTTCACTTTCATCCATTTTGGAAAATCGTATATCTCTAATTTCATTTACAATTGCACTGACTTTCTCGTTTGTTTCATACATTATCTCATCAATCTTTTTCTGTGTCTCAGGATTCATAATTGTACTTCAATTCATTATTCTTTAAATTAGGATTGTTCTAATTTTCATTTTTGAGAATCACATGCGTTCCATTTTCACATTATGATTTGTTTGTAATCAAATTGTAATTGTCATGATTGATTTTATGCGCATTATATTTTAAGATCAGTAGAAACTATGAAATTATGGAGTCTTCAGATATTATTTCTGAAATAGAAGAAATTGTGAAATATCAAGCAGATAAAACATATTCAAAATGGATGATAGGCAGAACAAATGATCCTGAAGATAGTAAAACTCAGCGTGGAGAACCAGATACTTGGAGAAATTGGGATGCATCTAGCACTGATGATGCTGAGAAAGTAGAATTATATTTTACCGATAAGGGAATGAGGCAAGATGCAGAAAGTTTCAGCGGTGCAGATTTTGTATACATCTTCTATATTGGATCCCCTCAAGAGAAGATCTGAAAATGAAGAAGAATATTATCATCTTGGTCTCTGAAAAGAGTATGAATAAGATGAAGAATCAAAAGATTAATTGTTAAAAAAATTATTGAACATTTATGACTGAGTACAATTACCTTTCCTCGTTAAAGAATAAAGAATTTTTAATTCTACAAAAATTATGTGACAATTCAATTCCTCCGAACATAAAAGAAAAATTGAAACTAGAATTACAAGGAATTCGCACGGAAATTAAAAAACTAGGTTGAATATTTACAAAATTAATTTCAGATAATCTTATAATGTGAAGGAATTGATGGTGTATGACTAGTAGAAAATTTAAAATTTTAAGAAGAATTTTTTTGATGACTAGTCAATTCTAAATCACTACATCTTTTAACACATATTATTTCCTTTAACATATCACGGCAAAACGCTATAATTCACCAATATCATATCGTCTTAGAGAAATTCCAGTAAAACAGATCAAGGTCTGGAAAGATGCACAAGCAAGAAAGCTAGACATGGAAGGGATTGCAGAGCTTGCGCGCTCCATTAAAAATGAAGGTCTGCAAAACCCGCCAATGGTACAAAAAGATGGAAAGAACTCCTACCTGCTAATGTCCGGACAGAGAAGACTTGCAGCACTGAAACGACTTGGTGCAAAAAAGATACCCGTCCTGTTGCTTGCAAACTCTACAAAGTATGATCTTGATGATGCAAAGGCAGCATCGGTAGTTGAGAATCTTCACAGAAACAAGATGAACACAAAGGACATGACAGCAGCATGTGTCTTTTTGTCCGAATCCATGGGGAAAAACAAGGCTGCAAAGTCACTTGGAATATCTCCACAGACACTCAAAAAATATCTCGGATTTGCAGCAGTGCCGGATAAATTAAAACAGTATGTTCCAAAGGAACTGTCTCGTGATGATGCAACTCGATTATACCAAGCAGTTCCAAACGTGTCAAAGGCTGTAAAGATTGCAGAAAAGATAATTCCGCTTGATCAGAAGCTTCGCAAACAGTACCTATATCATCTGGCAAAAAGCCCAAAGTCATCCCATCTCAAACTGCTCAAAAAAGCAAAGGCAGGACTGTTACAACAAAGAGTCACTTTGGAGCTAAACAAGGGACACGCAAGAAAGTTGCGCAGTATGGCTGCAAGAAATGACTTGGATGTCACAGAGATGGCTGTAAAAATAATGTCAGACTATCTGAAAAGAAGATAAAATATACTGATAGATATTCAGAAGGAATAAAATTTTCAAAATAGTTATTTTACGATAAGAACAGAGCAAGGCGAACTATTTGCAAGTTTATTTGAGACACTTCCAATAAAGAAGCTAGCTGTTGCACCAAGACCTTTGTTTCCAACAATTATCAAATTACACTGTTCTTTTTTTGCAAGTTGGACAATCTCATTTGCGATGTTTCCTTCTTTTATCACTATTTTTGAGTCCATTCCTTGCTTGGTGGAAATTTCCTTTCCTTTTACCAAAACATTGTTTCCGACCTTTCTTAACATTTCAAGATATGCTTTTCTATCTAATGGGTTGATGGAATTGTAAAATCTACGATACTGTAAATTGCTCTTTGAGATTTCCTTTGCACGATCTAATTGTTTTAGACTGCTTACCATGCTATTAGGCGTAAAAGGTTAATTAAAAATGGTTGTTTTTATGCTAGTTAATTGTTATCATTGTACTTCAACCTCAAGAAAGTCAAATTCCATACACACACATTGAGTGTCAAGAATTTTTGAAATTCCAGGGGCAATATCATCGCCAATAACAAATCGTTTGATTGGGAGGCCCCCCTCAGCCTGGATTATCAGAGTAAACATGTTCTTTGAAGACGTTTTGTATTTTACATCAAAAATTTTCTTTTCAGAACGTTTTCCAGACTTGTCATAAACCACGACAGGGTTGGAGGTAAGAACTTTTAATTTTTTAAGGCTCTTTGAATCAATCTTGGATTCAGTCGATATTCTTGCACTGATGGTTGAATTGAATTTAAGAGGTTTTTTGGGGGATCCACGGACTAATTTCAAATGGCTGATTTTGATTGGATCAGCAGTGACATCAGATAATTTTGCATTTCTCTTGTTAGGGTTCAGTATTTTTACAAAAAATGGTCGTCCATCTCCCAAAACCAGACTAGATTTGTCCTCACCTCCAATCCAGGTGAATTTTGCAGTGGTGCCGCCAAGTTTTTGAAAAAGCAGTTTAGATATTACGCCTTCAACGCTGTCAAATTCTGCAATGCCATGAAAATCACAGACCCTGCACCCCTTTCCCGAACAATTGTCACATGGTTTTTGTTTTTGAGAAAATCCTCGCTCAAGTTTAGCATATCTCCCAGAAAGGGTGATGTGTTTTGAACGCAATTCGCACGATTCGTCTTTCAGATTTATTGTAAAAGTAACATCAGGATCAAGATGATCAATCATTTTTTTTGTTTTTTTAGAATACAGTTTTCCCAATTCTTTTGCAATGTCAGCCTTTACGCTATCAATTCCTTTTAGTTTGTACAGAGATCTAATGAGATCATCCCTATCAACGATCGAGGGTTTTATCATAAATCCAACACTGAATGTTTTGAAAGAATAGTCAGCAGAGGCGTCAAGCATCAGTTTTAAAAAATGATCTAGATTATCAAAGAGATTCTTGCACACATAGCATTTTTTTATAGATTTTTGATTTAATTTTTTTCCAAGAAGTTTGTTGGATGTAAGATGCAACTGTTTTGAAAACAATCTACCCAAACAGTGATCACACAAATCATATTTTCTAGTAATTTTATTTGCAATAGGGATAATTTTCTGATAATTCGACATCTTTAAAATTTTGGTTAGTGGTTACCCTAAGCCCATTTTTCTAAGAGTTCCTTGCATCTGACGGCCTTTGGAAGCCTTCATCATATTCTTGGAATTTTTATAATTTTTAATCAATTCTTTGACTTCCCCTTCTGGCCATCCAGAACCGCGGGAAATTCTTTTGATTCTCGAGGAGTTTAACAGATCAGGATCTGCTTTTTCTGCTTTTGTCATGCTTTGAATGATGTATCTCCATTTTGAAACTCTACCCTCCATCTGGTTTACTTGATCACCTTTCACCATTCCAGATAAACCAGGCATGCTGTCTAGAAGTCCTTGCAGAGAGCCAACTTTTGTAACCTCCTCAAGCTGATAAAAAAAATCCTCCATGTTCATTTTTCCACTTGAAATCCGCTTCATTCTTACATCATCACCCTCGTTTTCTAATCGTTTAGCTAAATCCAATACGGCCTGAATATCGCCCATACCCAGCAATCTTCCAACGAATCGGGTAGGAGAAAATTTTTCTAAATCATCTATCCTTTCGCCAGTTCCTATGTACATTATTTGTGCGCCAGTGGCTGCAGATGCTGCAAGTGCCCCACCGCCTTTTGCCGAACTATCCAATTTGGTAATTATGATACCGCCCACAGGAATTGTCTTATGAAACGCTTCTGCCTGGTTGAAGCATTGCTGTCCTATCGTCCCGTCAATTACCAGCAAAGCTAAATCAGGATCTGCCACTTTGTTTATCCTCTCCATTTCTTCAAAAAGATCATGTTCTTCTTTATGACGTCCAGCAGTGTCGATTAGAATGACATCCAATGGTTGGCCTGCAAAATGCTTGAGACCGTTTTTTACAATATTGGGAGAATCCTTGTTATTTTCTTCACCGTATACCTCAACATTTGATTTTTCACACATAGTTCTAAGCTGAACCAACGCCCCAGGTCTGTACGTATCAGCCCCGACAACCCCTACTTTGTATCCCTGTCCAGTTAGAAATTTGGCCAACTTTGACGCCACAGTGGTTTTTCCGCTGCCTTGAATCCCCAATAAGATGATCTTATTTTGTTTCCCAGATTTAAAATCAAATTCAGATTCATTTCCAAGTAATTTTGAAAGTTCGTCATAAAGGATCTTTACAATGTGATCCTTTCTTGAGAGTCCAGGGGGAGGAATTTCATTCAGAGCACGCTCTTCAAGGCTCTTTGTAATTTCCAACACAAGGCGCACATTAACATCAGATTGCAGTAAGGCTCTTTGGACATCCTTAGATAATTCTTTGATCAGATCTTCATCTATGCCCGAAGATTTTACAATTCTTTTAATCGCTTCTCCAAGACTGTTCTTAAGACCATCAAGCATTGAAATTCAACCCCGCATCCACTATTTCAAACCTTCCTCGATACCCATCCCATTTTTTTTGAGATTGATTGATTTTGATCGAATTTGCAAAGAGCGGGCAATTGATTACAAATGTTTCAGCCTCGCCCCCCTCAAAATTTAAATTAAAACCAAATTTTTCAGACAGGTGTTTCAATTGGAGTATGTCGGATTTTGAAATTGTTTTTCCCAACCAAGAATCATCCAACCCGTCAGTTGACACAGTAGTCATAATAAAATTAAACTTTGAATCAATCAACTCATTCATGTAATGTTCAGGATCAGCGCCCCACAAAGGCGCAATTACAGTCAGATCTAATTTTGAACAAACGCTTTCAAATTTTTCTTTTTGAAATTCACTTTTTATTCCACCGTGAACCAGTCCGTCTATTTGAAATTGATCTTTTGCATCATGCAGCAGGTTTTCAATCAGCGACAATTCATCATCAGTTTCATCGGAATTTGAAGTGATTGTCAATTGCGGGATGTTCATTGACTGCGATTGTAACTTTGTCCATCTCATGTTTGGATGATGCAGCAGATGGCTTTCATCGGATTTTGGAAAAATGCTCAAGATGCATTTTACTTCATGCCCCTGTTTTTTAGCAGCATGTATTGCATATGTACTATCTTTTCCTCCCGAAAAAAGAGAAGCTAATTTCATTATCTAAAAAATATTTAACTCAATAAATTTTTCATGTTTATTGAAAAGAGATGCTTCAATACTCATAATCGTCATCACAGAATCAGACGGCTTTTCCGATAATCATCAGCATCATCAATCGCTCTTAACACGCATTATTTTAGTTCTATCCATTACAACCCAGTATTCAACATTTTGACCGTTTACCAATTTACCTTTGATTTCATCGTCAATCAAAGAAATGTCAATAGTCTCAAATGATTCAGAATCCATAACTTGGATTGTATCGCCATTAATCGAGATAATTTGGCCAACTTTTTTGTTAATCAGAGGGATGTGAATCTGCATACTGACTGGGCCAACATGCGGTCTTTTTTGACCATCAAATACACCCTGACCTACAATTCTTGCTTTTGCCGCACCGTGTTTGCCAGGTTTTGAAGTATCATATTCTACAATTCTGCACGGCTCCCCACTGGGTTGATCAGAGTGAGGCAGCAAAATGTAAGACCCAATTTTCAATGAACCGAGGTCAGAAGGTTTACTCATGAAAAACAGTTTTTGCTCGAATATTTAACTTTTCTACTTTAGTGTTTCAAGAATCGAAAGACTCATCAAACTAGTCATAGTCATTCCTTTTCGATTAATGTCTCGCCTAGTTTGATCACAGTATTTGCTTACACTCTGATGACTCTTTTCACTCGCAACTTCAAGCACTATAATGTTTTCAGAGTATGGAAATGTGAATTTTTGAGGAGTTAAGCAAAACGTGATCATGTTTCCCAGTCCGGCTGTCTCGATTTTGTCTCTTTTCAACAAGAGATTTGCAATTTCCTGCAAGTCATCACCGTCATCACCGTATTCCAAATAGTAAATAGAGATAAAATTCGTAGTGCCCTCAACTTCCCTTTGAAAGAGACCATCCTTGATGTTAAACACGAAAGAGGTTTTCTCGTGATTGTGAATGGTCAGATCTTTTGAGATTTGTTCACTGTCTTTGAATTTGGCCAAGATGTAATGATTTGTGGAATTTGAAAAATACGGTTTACTGTCACTAGAAAATGTTCCAGTGACAAAGTATAGTTTCTCGATATTTTTTGAATTTATCCAAGTATCCTTTAGTCCAGCAGAATCATGAGTGTGTAAATACGGTGCACATACGTATCCAGAATAAGACAGCGCCTGTTTCAACATTACAGATTGAAAAACTTTTCAGAGTATTTATGCATATACTGATCACAACGATCAACATTTGAACCATCTACGATAGTTTTTTAATAGCAGAGTTCCTCATTTTTTTGTCCCGTGGTAGCTCAGCCTGGTAGAGCTCCTGGCTGTAGTTGTTGGCTTTAGATGGCTAAACGAAAAACAGCCCATCAGGCATACAGAAACCGGGTTGTCGGTGGTTCAACTCCGCCCCGCGGGACCACAGATTTTTTAAAATAATTTTAAAAATAATAAAAAGAAAGACTAGGTTAAGAAAACAAAGATGAAATCTTAATTTAAAAATTCATTGTCTATTCTATTTTTTTAACTTTTTGAGCTGCTGGTCCTTTTTGACCTTCGCCTACTTCAAACTCGACTTTGTCGCCTTCGTTGATGAATCCGTCAACATCTGATTTGTGAACAAACAGATCGTCTCCACCTTCTCTCTCGACAAAACCAAAGCCCTTAGTACGGTTAAACCATTTTACGGTGCCTTGTTCCATTTGATATTCAAGCAACATGTTCACTATATTAACTAAGACATCGAAAGAAAACTAAGCTAAAAGTAAAGGACTAGAAATCTTTCGGAATATGATTTTGTGTTTTGAGCCATTCAACTTGTGGAAGTGTGAATCTCCAAACAATGTCGCCACGTTCGTCTTGTTTGAAATCCCAAGGTGCTATTATCACAATGTCGTTATCCCTAATCCAAACTCTTCTCTTTAATTTGCCCCTAATTCTTCCACGTCGGGTAATATTATCATCGCATTTTATCATCACATTTTCTCCGCCCATCATTTTCAAAACACGCCCAAAAAGTTCGCCTTCTTCAGGCAATCTAATTTCTTTTAATGCACTTTCATTTTTTACTTGGCGCTTACCCATATCGTGTATTTCGATTATGAGCATATAACTGGTATGGTAATCTAGACAAATTGACACACAACCAAATCCACCTGAATCCGATTCAATCATGCAGTCCAGAAGATCAATGGCCATTGGGATCGGGTTGAATTTTGGAAGATTGTAAACTCCAACCATAGAAATTGGTACAAATTAAACCAAAAATTCAAAAGGCATCACATCTTTGGGGAGATATGAGTGAAGATGCATGGTCAAATCTGGACAAGGTTGATCAAAAAATAATAGAAATTCTCAACAGTAATGCCAGAACCCCGTCAAAAGAAATAGCAGACGCATTAAAAAAATTAGACCATGATGTTTCAGACAGAACAATTAGAAAAAGAATAGAAAGGTTAGAAAAAAGCGGCATCATCAAAGGGTACAAGGCAGTTCTAACTGACGTGTCTGGAATTAATGAGTATCAAGTAGTTTTGATGAAACTAAAACCCTCCAAATCACTTGAAGCGGTTAAAGATTCAATCAGGGATTACATTACAAAACTGGATAACTATCTCATGGTGTCAAACATGGAAGGCGAGTGGAACATGCTGGTGTTACTACAGATTAATTCAGAAAAAACAAACACGTCACAGAAAATAGTGGAGAAATTTTCAGACGAACTGATCGACTACAGGATAAACGAAATAGACATTAAAGATGTGAGTATTCTGAACATGTCATTGCTGTTATTGTAGTAGCGAGTATTCAGATTCTGCGACATCTATAGCTTTTTTGAGATCATCAAGAGTGAATGGTTTTTGAATAAAGGCTGAAACTCCAGTACTGATTGTTTTATTGACACGCGAGGTTGTTTTTTCATCTGCGGTGATAACGATTATTTGCAAACTGATTTTTTCTTTCAGCAATTTAGTAGCAATTACGTCACCCCCCAGATCAGGCAACCCCATGTCAAGTAAAACCACAGGTTCTTTATTTTCAGAAAATAATTTTTTGCATCCGGTTAAGCCGTCTTTGCCATTTTCAAAAACATGGATTTCTGAATACCCTAATTTTTTTGCATATGTTTGTAGTTTCATTGCAATCGCCTTGCTGTCATCAATGATGACAATTGGCCGTGTAACAGGAACAGAAGATTGGATCATGGATTTAGCCTTTTGATATACGACTTTAGCTTTGTCAAATTCGCCCAGACTCAGAAGACATTTTGAGGCGCACAGCAGCGCACCCCTTACATTTGTGGAATTTTTTGCATTCGAATATTTTAAAAACAGATCACTCGCTTCCCGGATTTCATTTTCAGAAACTTTTCCCTGTCGAGTCTTGCATTCATTTGCCAGCATATACAGCAAAGCGGATTTCAGAAATTCTGTTTTTTTCAGGGATTCAGCTTGGTTTAGAAAAAGCATGTGGGCGGTTATGAATTGCTTATTTTTGAGATGTGTTAATGCGACTTCACAGCTTGTCTTGGTATCCAACAACAATACTCAATTTTTTTCTGTTATAAAATTTTGTGGCAGTATAGCGAATTATGGGTTTATCACAGCACGCCCAATAATTTTTCTGGCTTTAAGATCTTCCAGGGCATTATTTGCCTCATCCAAAGAATATCTTTTTGAAATTACGGGATTTATCGTACCCTTTCGTGCAAGGTCAAGCAGTTCCACCATGTCGGCATAATTTCCAGTGTATGCCCCTTGGATAGTAATAGATTTCAAAGGAATTGTCACCAGAGACAGTTCGATGGAACCTCCAAACAAGCCGACAAGAACCAAATTGCCTCGCTTTCTAAGAATTGCAAAATCCAATTTTGCAGTTGGTGGGGCATTTACAAAGTCCACAACGCTGTCTGCACCCTTACCATTACAAATAGACATTATCTTTTGAGATGTTTCAGGATCTTTGGAGTTTACTGTAAAGTCCGCACCCATTCCTTTAGCGATGTCTAATTTTTGATCATCCAAGTCAACGCAGATGATTTTTGCGCCAGTTATGGCTTTTGCAATTTGGACCCCCATCAACCCTAAACCGCCAGCTCCAACAATCACCATAAACTCGGGAGAATTTTGATTTGCTTTTTTAATCGCAGTGTATGCTGTGAGTCCAGAACAAGCAAGTGAGGTGGCGGCATCTTTGTCCACACCGTCAAGTTTTGCCAAATATTTTGAATCTGGGATTAAAGCATAATCAGAATAGCCGCCATCTTGAAAAACGCCCATAGATTTCGGGGTATCGCATAAATTTTCATTTCCTACCGTGCAAGCAGGGCATTCGCCGCATCCAATCCATGGAAAAACTAAAACTTGATCTCCCTTTGCAACTCCAGAAACACCATCTCCAATTTCTTCAACAGTCCCCACAATCTCATGGCCAGGAGTTACAGGGTATTTTACTCCTCTGTCAGTCACTTTCATGAACTGTCCATCACCTAGGTCATATCCTCCTTCCCACAAATGTAAATCACTGTGACATACGCCGACAGAATTTACTTTGACTAGAACTTGCAGACCTTGAGGTTTCGGAGTCTCGCTTTCAGATACTGCAAGAGGCTCGTTTGGAGCTAAGATCCGGGCAGATTTCATAGTTCAATTTTCCACTCTAACAATATAAGAGTTGACTGGATGTGAGAAAAAAATAGAGCCCTTAGATATTATTGAATAGGCAAAGAGGAATGATGTGAGTGAATCACAAACTCCAGACAGCATTTCTCAAGAACCGGTAAACATTCTATTTAGTCCGTCATTGGTTGTCAAAAAAGACGTTTGGGAAATCGATCTAATTCAAATTTTGAATTTGTTAATAAAAATTCTTGAAAAGACAGGCAAGAAAGATCTTAAAGTGGCAGGAATGGCGGCATTGTCGTCATCGTTAATTTACAGAATGAAAGTTGAAAGTATTTTTGCATTGCAAAAAGCAGCAATGGAAAAAAAGCCAATGTATCAAAGAACAGACGTAGATATCGAGTTAATAGATATCCCATACAGACATGAATCCACATATCCGGTCTCATTGGATGATTTGTTAGGATTGTTGCAGAATCTCATAGGTACAATTGCAAATCCGCAATCAAGACGAAATAGACAGTTGGAAATAGAGCCAATTGTAGCACCAGATTTCAACGAGTTTTTCATCTCACTTGAAAGCATCATAGGGAAATACGAAGACCTCATCATGAAAAAAATCAGTGCTACAGGGTTTGGATTATTACAAGACATAATTGCAGACCTTGATCAAGTCGATTCAATCAGATGTTTCTTTGCAGCATTGTTTTTGGCAAGAGATCAGAGAGTAGACCTTGAGCAGGCAGAAGACGACATAAAAATTATCATCATGAAAGACGAGTTGGCAAACTGATCAAAGGCGAATAAAAATGGTAAAAATAGACAATCTAGACGAGGCAACTGCAAGAATAGAATCAGCGCTTTATTCTGCAGGAAGACCGCTTGTAATTGAGGACATCATACGGGCTTCAGGCACAGAATCCAAAACAAAAACCCTGGAATTACTTGACACCATCATGAAAAAGACAAAATCAGCATTCAAGGCATTGGAAATAGTGATACTTCCAGACGGATCTTATGTAATGCAATTAAAACCAGAGTACAGCTCTATGGTAAAAAAATATGCGTCAAAACCAGTTCTTCCAAACGCAACGCTCAAAACATTATCATACATCGCATACATGCAACCAATCTCGTCAAAACAACTTCTTGAAACAAGAGGATCTGGAGTATATGCACATCTCAAAGAATTACGACATCTTGATTACATCAGCCATCAAAACGTGGGACGGTTAAAAATTTTTACGACAACTGAAAAATTCCAAAAATATTTTGGGATTCAAGGTGACGTTGAAGATCTCAAGCAAAGACTGTTCTCCAAAGTAAGAAAAACAGCGAACAGGCAGACAACTCCGACGCCGCCCATAGCATCAGAAGTCAACTAGCCATAATTTTTAACTCACGGCTAATTTTTTGCGTTTTGTATAAATTAGAGTAATTCAGAGACAATTCGTGAAAAAATCCGTAGAGAACTTGGCAACCAGTAAAATTACTGGCGGAAGAAGAATCCCACTTAGAATTAGAAGAAAATATGAAATAGACAGATATCCAAACGAGCCAACCAACGGAGCTCAAGTCACAGTGACCAGAAGAATTAGAGGCAACAATCAAAAAACAGCTTTGAAATCAATAGACTTTGTTAATTTGGCAACAGGCGAGGCCAAAGTAAAGAAATCAAAAATAATCAAAGTACTAGAAAACACTACAAACAATGATTACAAAAGACGGGGCATCATTACAAAAGGTGCAATTCTTGAAACGGCAGATGGAAAGTGCAGAGTTGTTTCAAAACCAGGACAAAACGGAATCGTCAACGCAATTTTACTAAAGGAATAAAATGAAAGATTACGAGCATGTCGTAATCTGGTTGGATTATTTTAACAAGAATTTAAAAAGATCAAAAGGCAGAAGGGTGGGGCTAGAAAAATGCGTTTTTGATCCCTCGTTAAAAGAATTGATGGACGCAACAACGGCGGGAGGATTTGAAATTACAGAGTCAGACGACAAAGTAAGATTCCCAAAGAGGCCGTTCGTAAGGTCAGGATACGTCATCGTGCCAAAAGAATCATCCAAGACAAAAATTCTCAACAAAATTTCAGAGAAGCTAGTGGTAAAAAGATCAAAACAGCCAAAATAAAATGAATTCTAGCTCATAGCTAAAGTAAAGTTGACAGAAGTCTATGATAAGAATACAATAGTTGTATATCTAATTGCAGGAGGTAGGCGAAATAATGCACCTAGCCGCCAGTGGCAGGGTAATCGTTCAACTATCAGCGGAATTAGCTGAAGGACAGATACTCTGTGACAAAACGGGAACTAGAGTTGCAAAAGTAAATGAACTGATAGGTCCAATAAATAGGCCGTTTGCATCAGCAACGCCGTTAACTAACAGTATACAAAAATACATTGGCAAAAAAGTTTTTGCAGATCAAGAATCTCCTGCTAACACACCAAAAAGATTTAGGAGAAAAACATGATGAACATACTAGAAAAACAAAACTGTCCTGAATGCAAGTCCACACTAGTGGACGACATACAGAATGGTGAAATAATCTGCTCTGGTTGCGGCGTTGTCGTCGATGATCAGATTGCAGATTTTGGTCCAGAAACAGTAAGCTCAAACTACGAAGACAAGATGAAGCTTGCAAGAGCAACAGGACAAACAACCTATTCCCAACACGACCTGGGAATAACTACCGAGATTTCAATCAGTTCAAAAGACTTTAGTGGAAAAACAATAAACCGCGAAGTTGCAGGACAGATGAACAATCTCAGGAAATGGCAACAAAGAGTACGAGTTTCCTCACCAAAAGAGAGACGATTGGCAAATGTTTTAGCAAAAATGGGCGAAACGTGTGACGGTCTAAACCTTTCAAGGAATGTGTTGGAAACTGCTTCTATGATATACAGAAACTTGGATGGACGTATTGATGTGAAGGGAAAATCAGTAGCCAGT
>Ga0299912_10001170_pt1 | contig 21222 bp, 26 predicted proteins | sample RVTome_2_FD_207667 | JGI IMG/M metagenome (GOLD analysis project Ga0299912, IMG submission 207667) | Soil microbial communities from uranium-contaminated site in the Upper Colorado River Basin, Wyoming, United States - RVT95D214 (version 2) ... | reverse complement strand
GTCCAGTCAAGACGCCTATTCTGTCGTTATTTTGGGTTACTTCTGCCCTCATTTATTTATTGCTTTTAATTTATTCTTTGTCAAGAATTTTCTTATGCTCATCAGTATATGCCCCTTGAACGTGCTAATTCAATATTTAGTTCTTTCAGGTTGACACCTGCCTTCAAAATGGAGCAAGACTCCTTTTAAAAATGGAATGCACTACCTCTCAGGAAATGGGGCATCTGCAGGAGAGGCCATCGCAGTAGGATGTCGATTCTATGCGGGCTATTCCATCACCCCTTCGAGTGAGATCATGAGTGGATCGAAGGGCTTTGAAGGGGTTGGATACCCATCGGGACGGAACCGTCAGAGGCCATCAAAGAGGCTCAGCGGTGTCTGAGTACAAGGGAATGTGAAACATGTGAAGTCTGTGCTGCCTCCTCTGCCTTGATCTCTGCATTACTCGGGATGGGGAGAGTGAAAAGGTTTTGATCGACTTAGATTATTGCAAAGGGTGCGGTATCTGTGCATCTGTTTGTCCGAAAGGAGCCATCCAAATGGTCTTGGAGGAGGGGATATGACTAAGAACTAAACCCATGTGTTGTCGATGGGTTATGAGCGAAGAATTTTCGAAGAATTTTTTTTATTGACACAACAAATGCATTGTATTATATTGTATTTTAAACTGTTTTAAAGGGGGTATTGTTGGCGCAAACAAAGGTTGCACGTACAATCTACATCAAAGAAGAACAAGTAGAGGCTTTAAAGAGGTTATCCGAAAAGACCAAGGTTCCTCAGTCAGTTTATGTGAGGGAGGCTTTGGATATGCTCTTCGAGAGATATTCCGATCAGTTGAAATTTGACTTTGGAGACTATCCCAAACGATAACTTCTTCGAAACCATCTTACGGTCCAAGAAAAGGTAGAGAGTGGGAGATCGTTTTCGATTAATTTACTTGAAATCACCGGAGTTAGAAAAAACCACCTTGGATGAATCCTCATCATCTCGTCATCCCGAGGAGATTTCGAGCACTGTCCTCCCCTCTTCCACTCATTTCAACACACCCAATACTTTCTCATCCCAAGCTATTCTGAAACAGGCAAAGACTGATCTCAAACATCCCGATCCAAAAGTAAGAATTTTAGTCATTCAATATTTGGAGAAGTCTGATCCCTCCATCGCTATTCCCCTCCTTCAGGAGGTTTTGCCCGATCAGGACCCAGCTGTCAGAGCACAGGTGCTCTCATCTCTGACCAAATTTCAAGATCCTCTCGTTTGCCCTCTGCTTAAAAAATATCTTAAGGACAGTGATCCAAGAGTGAAGATCGCTGCTCTCAGAGGGATGTTCCAATTTAAGGAAAAGATCGATTTGAATATCTTACTCCAACTCTTGAGTGATGAATCCTCTTGGGTGAGACGAAAGGTGGCCACCCTCCTCGGATGGACTCAAATGGAGGGCGTCTTTCCAATACTAATGGAAATGTCAAAGGACCATGATTCGAAGGTGAGAAAAGCAGCTCTCCTCTCTCTGATCACTCTATACCCCCATGAGAGTGAGAATCGATTGGTCGAGGCGATGACCGATTCAGACCCGGACCTTCGAAAGTGGGCAAGAGGTGCATTGGAAAAGACGCTAATAATACCGTTGAAACGAAGCTCGGTTCAGCCTCTGAACCAACCTTGAGGAACGAAAAGTATCATGACAACCCAATCACTTCCAAGTAATCAAAGGGCTCAGATCTTAGGTGACACGGTCTACACTCCGATGACCTTCACAAAGATTCTCGGGATTTCGAAGCAGGAGCTCCTGGAGAAAGAGTCTATGGGGATCATCCCTCCTGCGAAACGGGATTCCAACCAGGACCGCTATTACAAACCAGAGGATGTGATCAAGTATCGGGAATACCTGGGGCTTCCATCCCCAATAAAATCGATTCGGAAACAGCTCTTTCTCAATTTTAAGGGAGGAACGGGGAAGAGCACCATCTCAGCATCCTACGGGTTTCGGTTAGCACAGATGGGGCATAGGACACTCCTGATTGACTTGGATCCGCAAGGCCATCTGACGCAATGTCTTGGTCTGAACAATCAACACTATCCAAAGACCCTGTTCAATGCCCTGATCGAGAAAGAGGCAATCGAAAAGGCCATTGTGAAAACGGACCTTTCCACCTTGGACATCATTCCTTCGAACCTCAATCTATCACCCATCGAGCTCTCCCTTTTTTCGATGAATTCAAGAGAATTCCGTTTAAAAAAACTGCTCAGTAATATAGAGAAAAATTATGACCTGATGATCATGGATGCCTCCCCCAGCATCGGGCTTTTGAATCTCAATGCGATTCTGGCATCGAACGATCTCATCATCCCTGTTTTAGCTGATTTCCTTTCCTATCATGGTCTCAAAATCCTTTTCGAAACTCTTTCCACCATCGAAGAAGATTTTTCATTTGTTTTTGAAAATATCTTTATTTTTCTGAACCGGTATAATGAATCCCATCGAATTTGTAAACGTTCGAAGAAGGCGCTGGAAACACATTACAACAAATATCTCGTGAATACAGTGGTCCGTCAGGATACGAAGATTGCAGAGGCAACCAGCCAGGGGGCCCCGATCTTTCTGTTTGCCCAATCATCAAAAGGAGCCGGGGATATCCAGAGCCTGATCGATGAAATCTTTAGTTTGAAGGGAGACGAGCATGTCTGATGAGTTCACCAACAATGTGGCACAAAAATTTCCTAACACACTGAATCAAGAGTCAATTGAAAAACCTTGGGATGTGACCGAATCCAAATTCGTCTCTCCGGTCAAAAAGCCAGGAGAGGAGTTAAAAAGGGATAACATTGCCGAGCGCATCCATACCCTCTATTCCGAACTGCGCTCTTCTCTTACTGTACCGTCTGCTTTAGATTTCGATCTTAAAAAGGCAAATCGGCTTTTAGAGGAAGTGAGCCGGATTAAGGTCGAAGTGGAGAAGATTATTGAGATGTTGCGGGCAATGGATGAATACATGAAAGAACGGATTAAGTAATCTCTCGCCCAGCCTATTGGATAGGCTGATTAGTCGAGGAGGAAGTCCAATGAAGGCAAGAGGTCAGTTGCTCAGGGATGACGGGTTCGAAAAGAATGTAGCTGAAAAAATGCCAAAGATCCGAAAGCTGGATGCATCTCCTTCTCCAGATCTGAAGGCTAACCCCCAACCGCTTAAAGATGATCCTCCCGAAATGATGGAAGAAATGAAACCATCGGAGGAGCGGGCAGAGAGGCAAGTTGTCTTTCAACCTCCAAACAAAGGAATGGAAACAGAATCCAATCTGGATGTCTTCAGATTGATCGAAGACCTTCACGTCCAGCTTCTTGTCTCGAGCCGGACAAAGAGGGCGCTGGAGATGGACCTTTCTTCTTACGAGAAGACTATTCAGCAATTAGCCCAAGACAATAAGGATTTACGTAGCCAACTAGAGAATCTGAGAAAGGAATTTCAGAAGCTTAAGGAGATCCAGTCTGAATCGATCTATCTCAAGGAAGAGAATGCGGACGCCTTGGAAAAGATGCATGAGTTTCAACAGGAGTTGAGAAGCATGAACGAAGCCCTGGCCCAAGCCATCGGAGAAAGGGACAAGGCCTTCAATCGAATTCAGGAACTCGAATCCCGAATGGAGCAGAATGAACTTCTTCAGATCAAAGGGAGATTGAAAGAGAGGGAGGCTTCCCATCTATCCGTCGAGAACCGGGAACTCCAATCCAAACTGGAGGAGGCTTTCGCTCATAATATGGATCTGGAGAAAAAGTACGAAACCTTGAAGAGATCCTTCAATGAGGTCAGAGAATCCCTCACCCTCTTGAGAGATTCCTGCAAGACGAATTACTATAATCTGTCCCAGAATCCTGAATGAGATCTATTTTACACAGGGAATAGTCTGAATCGTTCTTCACCGTTGACATCATCTGGCAAATGAGCTATAGTCCATCCACCGTAAGGATTGTTCCCTCTTTCATCCACTGGACCCATTTTTGAGAATAGGGCGATTATTTCGAGGAGAATCTCCATTTGAAAATTCGCTTGATCGATCCGGCTTATGACCACCCTTTTATCAGCCATTCGCAAAGGGTGATTAAGAACATCTGGTTTGCCCATCTCACCTTAACCACGCTGGCAGCACTCACCCCCTCAGATATCGAAGTGAAGATCACAGACGAGAATGTAGAACCGATCGACTTTGAGGAGGATGTTGATCTGGTAGGCGTGACCGGTATGGTAATGCATGCCTCAAGGGCCTATGAGATCGCACAGAGGTTTCGGCAGAGAGGCATCCCGGTTGTCATGGGCGGGCCTCATGCATCAAGCCTTCCACTTGAAGCTAAAGAGCATGTGGACGCCGTGGTAATCGGTGAGGCAGAGAACGTCTGGGAAGGCTTGATCAAAGATCTCAAGAACGGGTGTCTGAAGCCTTTCTACAAGGCTGAAGGTTACTGTTCCATGAAAGGGATGCCTCCTCCGAGGCTCGATCTCCTTCACAAAAAAGCTTACATGACAGTCAACTGTGTCCAGACGACCCGGGGCTGTCCTCACCAATGTGAATTCTGTCACGTCACCCATTTCTTCGGAAAGACTTACCGCTGTAGACCTGTCGACGAGGTCATCGATGAGGTGAGACGTTTAGAAGGGGAATTCATTGTCTTCATAGACGACAATATCGCAGGGACCCGCCATTACGCCAAAGAGCTCTTCACGCGATTGAAACCTCTCAAAAAGAAATGGGCCAGCCAGGCCAGTATGACCCTTGCCAGGGACCCTGAACTCTTGAAACTTGCTGCGGAGAGCGGATGTGTTTCGTTATTCCTGGGGATAGAATCTCTATCTGCAGAAAATTTGAAGGATGTGAATAAAGCATTTAATCGTGCCTCCCAATTCGATGAAGCGATTAAGATTGTCCATGACCATGACATCATGATCGTGGCAGGATTCATTTTCGGCTTGGATCATGACGATGAGGGGGTTTTTGAAAGGACAATTCGATTCTGTGAACGGAACAGAATTGAACTGCCCTCTTTCTTCATCCTCACTCCTTTGCCCGGGACGCCGACATTTCAAAGGATGGAATCGGAGGACAGACTTTTACACAAAGATTGGACCAAATATAACGGGGCGACGGTCGTCTACAGACCGAAGTTGATGACCGAAGAGACTCTTCAGCATGGATTCAATTGGGCGTGTAAGGAGGCCTATTCCTGGGGCTCCATCTTTAAGCGGGTCTTCCATCCCCAACAGCGATTCTTTACGCGCGTCCTCTCGAATATGGCCTATCGAAGCATTGCCCAAAGGACACCGGAGAGCCATATCCCAAGCCTCTCAAGAATTCTACAGAGGCTGAATGATACCATTCCTCTCCAGAACACACGAGATTTGATTCAAAGGGTAGGGGAAAAGATTGTAGAGAAGAAGCTTCTCATTGGCCAAAAAGCGGCCGACACCCTTAAACTCTATTCTGTTTACAATGAGCGGCTTGAAACCCTTTTCGTCCGACTGGAAGGTTCGATTGATCGGGAGGGAGCGAAGGAGTTAGTAAAGAGGCTCAAAGGGGCTTTGGATGTTGAGATACAGAAGGTCATCCTTGACTTCAAGGACGTTGGGGCTTTTTCGTCAGAGGCGATCGCTCTGCTCTCCAGGAAGGGTATTCTCCAAATGGAAGAAGGAAAACTCTGGGTGGCAGTGAATGCACCGGGGTTAAATCAAATAAATCAATAGGTCCCTGCCTGCGGAGAGACAGGTGCAGGCGGGCAACACGGAGGGGAAGAGAACCCCTATTTTGAGTACCGACGGGCGGCCTTCTGTCTTCTCCTCCTTGCTTCTCGTTGTTTTCTTTTCTTCTTCACCGAGGGTTTCTCATAGGATCTTCTATTCTTCAATTCCTTCAGGATACCATCCCTGATGAGTTGGCGCTTCAGAGATTTGATCGCATTCTCGATCTGGTTGTTCTGAACTTTAACCTCCAATGGTCTCTCCTCCACCTCTGATAAACAGGTCTACCTGTTCCTATTCGTTCCGCCCCTGAACTCACCGTCCCTTTTCTTCTGAGGTCTGGCCTCATTAACGGTCAGGGGCCGATCCATCAAGGTCTTGCCATTGAGCAGTGAGATCGCCTTTTCCGCACTTTCCTTTGAGGCCATTTCCACAAAGCCGAATCCTCGTGACCGTCCCGAATACGCATCGACAACAATTTTAACGGACTGAACTTCTCCGGCTTCAGAGAAGAGTTTCTTCAAGTCCTCCTCCGAAGCCCCAAGGGGGAGATTTCCAACATAAAGTTTTAAATTCATCTTTTCCCTGCTCCCTAAATTTAAAAACCCCAGGACTTTCTAAAGAGCCTCTGGGGGGGTCCCAAAAACTTCTTATAAAGTTCAGTATTTATATTTATCGTCTAAATTTCATCATCCGTCAAGTTAAATTACTGAGATTTCTGAAAAAGTCCAGAAACCTCTGATTACATCGATTAGGAATCAATGACACAGATATGAAGTCCATTGAAAAATCAGGAAAATCTGCGTAATCTTCTATGGAAATCTTTGTAATCGAGAGAGCGTGCAGTAGTTTTTAAGAGATCTCCTGCTGATCGCATGGTAACTGGGCATATTTCCTTCATTCATCTCGGCATTTCTGATCATCCTTTGTATCCAGTGTATCCACCATAAGAAATTCTGTGACAAGTGCAATAAAAGTTTGACATTTAAATTTGGCTCATTTATTATAGGACAAACTTTGTGAAAAAATTATCAGAAAGGAGGGGGGAGAGATTGCATAAGATTCTAAGAAAAAGAGAGATGGCTGAGAATACAGTGTGCCAATTAAAGGTCGAGGCACCCCGAATTGCTCGTAAGGGAAAGCCAGGACAATTTGTCGTGTTAAGGGTCAATGAAACCGGAGAGAGAATCCCATTGACCATGGCAGGAACCGACGCCTCTGCAGGAACGATCGACCTGATCTTTCAAGTCGTGGGAAAATCGACTGCTCTCATGAGAACCCTCAACGTAGGAGATTCTATCGCCGACATCATCGGACCTTTAGGGAGACCTACCCACGTCGAAAATCTGGGAACGGTGATCTGTGTGGGGGGCGGGACGGGTGTTGCAGTGATGTACCCGATCACTAAAGCTTACAAAGAGGCCGGGAACCATGTAATCGCCATCGTCGGTTCCCGAACGAAAGACCTTCTCATCTTGGAAGATGAGATGCGGGGAGCCAGTCATGATCTTAGGGTGACGACGGACGATGGAAGTTATGGGCACCATGGATTTGTGACCGATGTGCTCCGCCAAATTTTGGATGAGCGGAAAGATGTAAAATTAATCGTGGGGATTGGCCCTGTACCGATGATGAAGTTCTTATGCAAAATGACGAAAGAATATGGGGTCAAGACAATCGTCAGTTTGAATCCCATTATGGTGGATGCAACGGGAATGTGTGGGGCCTGCCGGGTCACCGTTGGAGGTAAGACTCGGTTCTGTTGCGTGGATGGCCCAGAATTTGACGGTCATGAGGTTGACTATGACGAACTGGTGAAACGGCAACGGGCTTATCTCACGGAAGAGAAGGCATCCATGGATAGATTTGTGGCGACGGCAAAATAAGGGGGGTTGAGATGGCGGAAAAGGAGAAAAAGGAAAAACCAAAAGTCCCAAGGCAAAAAATGCCGGAACAGGAACCCAAGGTGAGGGCGAAGAATTTTAATGAGGTTCCATTCGGATACACGCCCGAATTGGCACAGTTGGAGGCGAGTCGCTGCCTCCAGTGCAAAAAACCAAAATGCATTGAAGGATGCCCAGTGGAGATCGATATCCCTGCCTTTGTTAAACTTATTTTGGATGGGGATTTTATCGGTGCGGCTCGAAAACTGAAGGAACGCAACAGCCTTCCTGCCGTTTGTGGACGTGTCTGTCCTCAGGAAGACCAATGTGAAAAGGTGTGCATTGTTGGGAAAAAAGATCAACCCGTTGCCGTTGGGAGATTGGAGCGTTTTGCTGCAGATTGGGAGAGAGCGAAAGGAGAGGTCTTCGTTCCTGAAAAGGCTCCATCCACCGGGAAGAAAGTGGCTGTTGCGGGATCAGGACCCGCGGGTTTAACTCTTGCAGGGGACCTTATTCTTAAAGGACATGAAGTGACCATCTTTGAAGCCCTCCATAAACCCGGTGGCGTCCTGATTTACGGTATTCCTGAGTTTCGTCTTCCAAAAGAGATTGTTCAGGCAGAAGTCAATTATTTGGAACGGTTGGGGGTGAAGGTAGAGTGTAATTGCGTCATCGGAAGAATTGAGACCGTAGATGAACTGCTTCAAGAGTATGATGCCGTATTTTTAGGTTTAGGGGCCGGGCTTCCTCAGTTTATGAACATCCCAGGGGAGAACCTCTGTGGCCTCTATTCGGCCAACGAATATTTGACCCGCTCCAATTTGATGAAGGCTTACCTCTTTCCCCAATATGATACACCGATTGCCCGAGGCAAGAATGTTGCGGTCTTCGGAGCGGGGAATGTGGCCATGGATTCAGCGAGAACGGCCCTCCGATTAGGGGCAGATACCGTGCGGATCATCTATCGACGGTCAAGAGATGAGATGCCAGCCCGTATTGAAGAGGTCCATCATGCGGAGGAGGAAGGAGTTCAATTCTATCTTCTTACGGCTCCTACACGGTTCTTTGGAAATGACAATGGTTGGGTGACAGGGATGGAGTGCCTTCGGATGGAATTAGGGGAGCCGGATGAGTCGGGAAGACGAAGACCTGTTCCGATCAAAGGTTCGGAATTTCAATTGGATTGTGATATGGCAGTGGTAGCCATTGGTGCAGGTGCCAATCCACTTCTTCCCACGACCACACCGGGTCTGGAGCTGAATAAGAGGGGTTATATCGTCGCGGACCTCGAAACCGGAAAGACCAGCAAGCCAGGAGTCTGGGCAGGCGGGGACATCGTGACAGGTTCAGCGACTGTCATCCTGGCCATGGGTGCCGGAAGAAAGGCCGGCAATTCGATCCAAGAGTATCTGATGAGTAAGTGATCATCCCCCTTCTTCCCTTTTAATAAAGGGAGGATTACCGAGAAAGGGCAGAGTCATTGGATCTGCCCTTTTTTATGGCTCCACTTCTAAATTCTTCTTCACCCTGATAACTACACGCAACTCATGGCTCGCAATCCCACTTTTTCGTCGTTAAAATCATTTTATTCTGATTCGAAAGTGATATAATAGCAAAGGATAATTTATTTACGTATGATGTGGAGGAGGTAAACAATGGCTAAATGGACGATCGATACAGATCACTCTGTAGCGAGGTTTTCTGTCCGGCACTTCATGATCGCAAACGTGGTCGGTCTGTTCAGTAAAATAACCGGCGTTATTCAGTTCAATCCTCCTGACATAGCCCATTTATCCGCCGAAGCCGAAATCGATGCCCGGAGTATCACAACCGGTCATCAAATGCGTGATGAACACCTCCTGAGTGCCGATTACTTTGACGTAGAAAAATATCCCAAAATAATATTCAAGAGCACCAAAGCGGAGGCAGTCGGTGATAACCGTGGCAAGATCACCGGGGATCTTACCATACGCGGAATGACCCACCCGGTCACCTTAGAAGTCGAGTGTTTCGGACCGGTGAAAAGTCCTTTCAGCGGCAAATCCTGCGTTGGCTTTACTGCGGCGGGCAAGATCAATCGTGAAGACTACGACATGACGTGGAATGAAGCTATGGCGGGTGGCGGTGTGGTAATGGCTAAGGATGTCCAGATCACCTTAGACTTGGAGGCTGATCTTGCCACCGATTGACATGAATGAATGATGCTTTGTGGTATTCAGGATGCACGATTTTTCATTCCCCTGCTCATATAGAAGGGGTGTCTAAAAAAAATTTTGATTCCCCACCCAAAATTCCAATATAGAAATTTCGGAACCTCACAATTTTACCCCTTAGCACAGGCGAGACGCCTGACCTACAATTATTAGGCATGTCTATCTCTGTTTTTGGGCGTCAGGTTCTCATTGACAGACAGAGGTTTATTTGTTAACCTAATTTCCAGATGAGGTTGACAATCTGCTGATGTGAAAAACTTGGAAGGCCTTTTGAAAGAAAGGAAATCATCGTGCCAGTTGAAAAACTGAGATGGATGGTGCTTGCCTCGCTCATGGCTGCGTTGGCGGCCGTGGGGGCCTACATTCATGTTCCTATTGGGCCTGTGCCCATCGTCCTTACAACCCTCTTTGCGTTGCTGGCTGGACTTCTCTTAGGAAGCCGCTGGGGGCTGGCGAGTATGGGGCTCTACCTCCTGGTGGGAGCCATAGGTATGCCCGTTTTTGCAGGTGGCAAGGGAGGATTTGCTCATCTTCTTGGTCCCACGGGTGGCTATCTTATTGGCTTCGTTCTTGCGGCATGGCTAACGGGTTTCATTTCAGAGCGCTCCCGCGGCCTTCTCATCTGGGAGATTTTCGCGATTGTTGCTGGATCGGTTGCTATCTACGGCCTTGGAATCCCCTGGCTTAAAATGGTTACCCAGATGTCCTGGCCTAAGACATTCATGGTCGGCATGGTTCCTTTTCTAATAGGCGATGCTGTCAAAGCATCTGCTGCCCTTGTTCTGGCTCGCGCTGTTCGGCCCATTCTGAACCGCCAACTGCACACTGCTTCCGTTGTCTCCCCGACCCTCTCCTCCACCCTCCGTAGTCCCGATTTGATCGGGGCGGAGGACGGGCATTCAAAGGAGAGGGAGGAACAATGATGATCGAAATCCGAAACCTCCACCACCAGTATCCTGATGGGACGCGTGCCTTGAAAGGCATCGACCTTACAATTCCAGAAGGAGAATTTCTCCTTATCTGCGGCCCCAATGGGAGCGGCAAGACCACTCTCATCCGGCTGATCTGCGGTCTGCTTATGCCCACTGCCGGCTCTGTTCTCATAAATGGTCTGGATTCCCAACGCGCTTCACAAGAAGTCCGTCGCCTGGTAGGAATGGTCTTTCAAGACGCAGATAGCCAGATTGTGGGGGAAACGGTCAGGGAAGACGTGGCCTTTGGTCCTGAAAACCTGGGGCTTTCTTCGGAGGAAATAGCCGAGCGGGTTGATTGGGCACTGCGAGTGATGGGGTTAGAAGACCTTTCGGAAAAACCCTGCTACCTACTTTCGGGAGGGGAAAAACGGCGTCTCTCCATTGCCGGGGTGCTCGCCATGCAACCTCAGACGATTCTCTTTGACGAACCTTTTTCCCATCTGGATTATCCCGGCATTCAGGAAGTCCTCAGGCATATGGTCCATTTGCACCGCCAAAGACATACCTTAGTGGTAACCACCCACGATGTAGAAAAGGTGATCGCTCATGTCGATCGTATCGCCATCATCCACGATGGGGAACTGAAGGCTGTGGGCCTTCCGGAAAAACTTATTGCGGAACTCCCACGCTTTGGGATCCGGCCCCCTTGTTATGCCCTTCTCGGAAAGGAAAAGATCTCGTGGCTCAGCGAATAGTCCTTCACTATTTCCCCGGGAATTCCTCTCTTCACCGGTGGGATGCCCGATGTAAACTCCTCGGGCTCTTGATGATTACAACAACCCTCCTTCAATCGAAGACCCCGTGGCTCATCCTTGACTCAGTTATCCTGATCGGCCTTCTGATCCTTTCGCGATTCCCCCTAAGGCAGTTTCTTCATGATTTCAGGACCTGGGCAATTTTCCTTTTCATTCTCTTCCTTTTCCAGGCCTTCTTCGCTCAAGGCTCCCGTCTGTCTTCTATCCCATGGCTTCCCGTAAGCAAAGACGGACTCCGTCTGGGAGGTTTCACCTGCTGGCGTCTCGGGCTTATTCTCAGTTATGCAGTCCTCTTTTCGGCTGTAACCCGTCCCCGAGAACTTCGGGATACCATTGTCTGGTTTCTTAAACCTGTTCCATTCCTTCCCGAACGTCGGATCGGGCTGATGGTCTCTCTCACCCTCCGCTTTTTCTCACTCATTCTGGATCAGGCGGAAGAGGTTCATCTGGCCCACAAGGCTCGGCTTGGGGATCGGAACAAAAATCCTTTTCGTAAAGCGAAATTCTTGGCACTCCCTCTCCTTAGCCACTCTTTTTCCCGGGCCGAAGAGATTGCCCTCGCCCTCGTCGCAAGAGGCTACCGTGACGACATACCCCTCCGTCTCTCCAAAATGAACCTGTCCAACCTGATTCCTCTCTTGATTTTTCTGGGGTTCTTAATTCTCATATGGCGGTTTCATTTGTAGCGGCGTGCTGAAATGGACCCACGATGTTCTATTCATCAACCTCGGCAAAAGCCTTCACCGGGAATGAGGCACCTTTTACCATTCGAGGCGGTACGGCATAGGAGCGACCGGTAAATAAATGGGGGATTTATGCTGGAACCATTTGGGGAATGAGAAAGGAAAAGAACCCTTCTTTCAAATTCTCCCTTTCAATCTTCTCAAAGGCACATTCCACTGCTGACCTGATCTCCTCCAAATCAACCGGCTTCATTGCCTGATAAAAGATCCCTGCCCCACGAAGGCGTCTCACCAAACTCAGAGATCCCTCAGAGGAAATCATGATCACCTGAACCCTCCAATTAATCTTCTTTAACAAAGGCACCACATCACATGCCTTTACCCCCTCAATCTCATCATCCAGAAGCACAACATGCATGTTGCCGCTGCGAACCTTCCGAATCATCTCGCTCACCACCCTGGCCACCTCAACCCTATATCCTATACCATGGAAAAAAGTGGAGAGCGATCTGGTCCAGATATCATCCTGATAGGCAATAAGTATCGTCTTCGATTTCATGGCCCTTCCTCCCTGTTATTGATCCTCGACTCTATGCCACCCGAATGGGTACCTCAGCCCTCCGAGAAGGAGAAACCACTGCCCCGATCAAAGAGGAGAGGAGGATCGCTGCTGGAATCAACTGAGCCAATACCACCACGATTCCAAAGGTAAGGAAAAATAAGACTCCTAAAAGTCCTATCCCCCTGACTCCTCCCACATAGGCAATCCCCATGGAGACGAGAGCGATTGCCATGACCAAAACCAGGGTTACAATGATAAAAATCTTTTTCACGTCCATTCCCCTAATCCTTATCCTTCTGTAAATGTCTTATCATGATCACCATCATCAACGGGATCAGAATTCCAACGAGGGCTACAGCACCTCCAACAATATAAATCATTGGACCCACATCCTCTACCGTCCTAACCACTTGCATGACTGCAATGGAGACCATGGCTGCAAGGATACAGGTTAGGACGAACAGACTGAAGTATGTTGATGAACTCAGGTTCTTCATTTCGATTCCCTCCTCTTCAAAGAAAGCCCCGTGTTTTATACGCGTGGTGCGGGGTTTACTACCACTGGCTCAGCACCTGGAATGACCACTTCCTCTTCAACCTTCTTCTCTGTCTTGAACGCCATCGTGGTGGCAGTTCCAATGAAGCTGAAGAAGAGGATCGCTGCCGGGATCAACTGAAGAAGAACGATAATGGCTCCAATGATGATGAAGATCCAAAGAGCCGTCCCAGCCCCCTTCAGGCTGATCGCCCTTGCAAATGCCGGAGTAGCCATCAGAGTGATTAAGCCTACCATCAACCCAACCTTTAATCCTTTCATTGTCTTTTCCATTTTGATTTCCTCCCTTCTTTGGTTTTCAACCTTTAAGAATGCATTTGGTATGCCAAGAAATAAACAATATTTTAACTATGGAATATTATTGGTTTTTTCAAAAAATTGAGGGACTGCGGGAGTCTGTTTTGAAGGTCAAGTGAATATTTTTGATATACAATTTGAGAGCGAAAAACCTGCTAAATTCAATAAGTAGTTGGAATCGTTAAGTTTATTTGAAAATATAATATTTATACTTCACCCCAATTAAAAATAAAAAATGTATGCGCCTAACAAATGGGGCCCTCTTTCCATCCTTACTTCATCTTGCGGATGCGTACCTCAACCTCTTTAGTGTCTTTTAGTAAATCTAAGAGTTTGGACGTGTCGGTTTCACCATAGTGGTATGGATAGAGGATTTTAGGTTTAAAAGCCTTTGCAGCGTCGGCTACCATTTCCGGAGTCATCGTATAAGGTACATTCATCGGCAAGAATGCGATATCAATCCCCTTCAGTCCTTTGATTTCCGGAATGTTTTCTGTGTCTCCTGCCACAGATATTCTCTTATCTCCGAAAGTGATTACATAACCGTTGCCAATGCCCTTTGGGTGAAAGGGTTCGCCATTCTCACGTTTGTGAACAATATTATATGCAGGCACTGCTTCTATCTTTAAACCTTCGATGATTTTGACATCCCCGTTATTCATGACAATCCCGCCTTTAACCTGTTTTGCACAGGTTTGGGTCAACACCACCAAACTCTTTTCAGTGCGCACAGGATTCAGGGCTTTCAGGTCAAGGTGGTCTCGATGCTCATGGGTGAGCAGAATGATATCAGCTTTTCGCAGTTTGGTATAATCCGCCAACTGACTGAATGGATCCACATGGATTATTTTTCCTCCAAAGGTAAACATCAATGTGCCATGGCCTATAAATGTAATCTTCAGATCGCCAGCACAGGTTTTGATGATATCCGTTTCAAAATTTTCTTGAGCCGCAACGCTCACTACAAAAACCATTAACAAAAAATTAATCGCCATGAACAATGATTGCATAAGCCACCTCCTTATTTATCAAAGAATTTTAAAATTTTCATCACCTCTTAAGTGAAATGTACTAATTGCATCAGTAAGTCAAGATTGCGAATACGTCCACAACCCATATTAAAGCCGTAATGAATGTCCGTTCTCCTTCAACCAGAGTCTATGCCCCTTATAGTCAGGTATGATTGACTCAACGGTGCTCCAAAAACTTTTCGAGTGATTTTTCTCTTTTATATGGACAAGCTCATGGATCAGGATATAATCGATAATCCTCACGGGAGCCATGATTATTCTCCAACTAAAAAATACTCGATTATCTCGCGAGCAGGAGCCCCAACGGTACCTGGCGCTTGTTATCCTTATCCCTTTCGGAAACAATTGAAGTCTATTACTGTAATAATCGACTCTTTCCCCTATCTTCTCTTTCGCCTCTCTCTTATACCACTCGATAAAGAGATCTTTTCCCTTTGCGATATGATCTTTATCAAGGACGAATTTACCAAAAGACAATTTTAGCGGGACCTTCCTATTATTGGACTCCTCTATTTCTAACGGATACCCTTCCCCTAAGTATAAGAATTTCTCTCCAGGGATGAATGCTTTTTCTGTCTCCCCTATGAACTTCTCTCTTTCTGACATTTTTTCAACTATCCATGGCCGCCTTTCTTCAAGAAATCTCTCGATCTCCCGTTGGGGTGTGCGATAAGGAGCGTAGATGACTATTCTCCCGTCTTCTTTGATATGAAGGGATATTGTCTTTCTCCTCTTTTTGCTTTTTATCAACTGGTAGCTAAGATGAATAGACATATTTTTGGGGCGATCTTAAGATGATGAAGACAGGTCTTTAATATCGATGCGAGGATCGGGAGCCGCTGTGAGAGTATCCCCCTGTCTCAGACAGAGGCTGCATCGTGAATCAGAACACCATTGGCAGAATTTGCAGTCGGAGCAGCAATGCTTCTTATCCTGGTTCTCTTTTAAACAGCAGATGAGCCCATGAGGTGTTACCTCAAAACGCACTCCGTTTGCATAGATAAACTTTTTTTCAGCATCAGCCATTCGTTATATCCATCATCTCTTCACATCTAAATTGAAAAATATATAAAATTATAAAATATTCTTCCTCCAATTAACCAATTATTTAAACATTGACTGTTCTCTCCTCCCTCTTGAATAGGAACCGAAAAACATATCCCCTGGACTGAGTTTCCAAAATGGCTAAAATCGAAATTGAACACTCAGCCTCCATAAATGAGGAATGATTGGGATGGAGAGGTTTTGGAAAAAGACTTAAAAGGAGTAAGCGAAGGCAAGAAAAGAGAAAAACTGAGAAAATAGTGCGTATCTATCTGTTAACCAAATAACATTTGAGAACCGTCCATAGTCTTACTAGTCCCAGAGCCTTCTCTCCACACAATGCACTCTTTACACTCACCCCGTGTGGCGAGGGTCAACTCCCTACAAGCCCGCGAGGAACTCAATGAGCAGTTGGTTGACCTCGAACGGACGTTCCTGCTGGATCCAGTGGCCTGCGCCTGCGATTAGAACCTTCTGCCGCAGGTTAGGCACGGTCTCTTCCATGGCGTCAAACGCCTCACGGTACATCGTGATCACTGCGTCAACCTCTCCCGCCACAAACAGCGCCGGCTGACGCAGCTTCGCACCGCTGAGAAACGGCGTCAGTTCCCACGTCCTATCGATGTTCCGGTACCAGTTCAGCCCACCCCGGAAACCGGTCCGCTCGAACTCCCGCGTGAAAACGTCGATGTCCTGCTGCGTCAACCAGGCGGGAAGTGTTGCGGGCAGGGAGCGCGTGTCCTGGAACTTCGCGGACTTTCGGAAGAAAGGACGCCAACGCTGCTCCGGCGGTACATCTCCGGAACCGCAGTAGAGAGTCTTGAGCATAGTCGTACGGACGTCCGCCTCCATTTCCGCCTCGGCCTTGCCTGGCTCCTGGAAATAGAGCTGATAGAACTCTTGATCTCCTGCCATCCGTTTCATCGCCTCTGTCGGGCGTATGTCCTTCCAGGAGCGGCGACGGTACGGCACGCTGAGTAAAGCGACCGCGTGGAACATGTCCGGCCGGAGCAGGGCACAATGCCAGGCGACGGGTGCACCCCAATCATGGCCGACGATGATGGCCCGTTCCTCGCCCAAGGCATGGACGAGGCCAACGATATCGCCGGTCAACTGGAGGATATGGTAGGCCTCGAGCGGCTCCGGGCGGTCCGTCTGACCGTAGCCGCGCTGGTCCGGTGCCACAGCGTGGAACCCTGCCTCCGCGAGCGCCGGTAACTGGTGTCGCCACGAGTACCAGCACTCCGGGAAGCCGTGGCACAGGACGACCAGCGGTCCCCGCCCCTGTTCGGCGATATGCATTCTGATGCCGTTGGTGTCAACAAAACGGTGGTTGATCGCTGCCATGGTTCCTCCTCGCACGCATCATACTGGCTTATCCCGGCTGGCCACCACTTGCAGTCAGCGCGGCATACCGAAGACACGATCCGTCTCACAAGCACGCCTAATACCTGAAATCAGCGACGGCTATCAGCCATCCGCTAGTGATTTGTTGGGCAAGCCATGCTTGTTGTTCATTTAAATAGTCGATTTCCCTGTTTTTGGTTTCTTAGGCTTCTTTTTTTGTTATTCTTGCTTCACAATGGTTATAAGCGTATCAGTCATCATCTTTCCGGTCTTCGTGTCCATCCACGGGTTCTGGATGGTTACGTCAACTTGGCCATTGGTGAGTGCGGCGGCAACCTTTTCTCCTCCCGTGTATTTCATCCTGGGCTGTTTTTTATAAAACTCCGCTACCTTGGCAACGCTGTCATTCGTACGGTAGCAGGCTGCATTGGCTGATGTGAATTCAGAAACGTTTTTTGATGTGGCCGCATCAAATTTGGCGCCGCCGTATACTTGTACGCCGAACTTCTCCTCAGCTTCTGCCGTTATAACGCTGAGCAATAAAAAGGCTATAACCATTATAAACATCCTCTTCCAATTCATAAATTCCTCCTTTTGTCCTATAAATTAAAGCAGATATCGTTGAATATTATGGCTATCTCATTGGATCAGTTTTTACTGTCTTTAGGTTCTATCATTCTGAGTTTTCCCTGCATTCGGACAATGCTTATTATCATATAGTCACCCGGCGGAATGATTGCCACTTCTACTTCCTCGGACTTACCCCGAGGTTCCAGGAAATGGTGACCGTTCCTTGAACATAGGGCTGTCCGGAGCCATCGACTGGCTCCCCCAGGGCACGCAGCATAGGCTCCCACTCCGCACCGCCTAAGCCAGCCACTTCGTAGAAAAAAACGGGGGCGGAGTAGCTCCCACTAGTCTTACCGTCCGAGAATGACCCTTCAACAATCCCTTCAGGACAATTCTTGCCGGCCGCAATACACTCGGTCAGACCCTGCCAGTGACTTGGAATACTGATGGACCAGGTTTGACTATAATCATCGGTCCAGGTCTGCCCATCAGAGTCTTTCCCAACCATATGGGACCGGACTTTGGACTCCCACTTGTGGGGGATGCCGAAGAAACAACATTTCTGTTTCTTGCTGGCAGTAACGGCAAACTTCGCTGCTTTTTGACCATATGGCAACATCTTAACGGCTTCACTTGGATCCAGGTTATAAGTGGTTTTTTGAGTCGTCCTTTTGGACGGATTATGTTTATCCACAATGACTACGTTTCCCGTTCCGGAAAGCGTCTTCGTTTCGGTCACCCCGCTCGGCTCATACTGGAAGATCATGGACGCATTCGCCTTGTATGTCGTTGTTCTTTTTTCCGATTTTTCATCTTGAGTCACTGTCCCATTGACGACGAACTCGACCTTGATGGTCCCATACATGGGTCCAACATTATGCTGGTCCGGATAAACAGGAGTTAGGGCAAACTGCTTGAGCAAAGCTTCATCTTTGTAGTCCTTTGCATAAACCTGGGTGAAGATCAACAAAGAGACTGCAAAAGCTCCAGCCAAAACTGAAAGAAAAAAGAATAATTTTAGTGGTATTTTCTCCATTTGTTCGGTCCCCCTTCTTATTTTTTCACCAGTTCGACTCTGCGATTTTTGGCCCGACCTCCTTCTGTCTTGTTGTCAGCAATGGGTTTGTCCTGACCATGTCCCAAGGCACTCAGACGGTTCGCATCAATCCCCTGAGCTACAATCGCCGAAACAACTGCCTTTGCACGGTCATCCGAGAGGGTTTTGTTCGATTTCGGATTGCCCACATTGTCTGTGTGTCCTTCGACGCTTATCTTCAGTCCAGTGTTTGACTTCATCATCTGAACGATCTGATCGATGATTGGTTTGGATTCGGGCTTAATGATGGACTTACCCGTATCAAAGTTGATGTAAAGGGCGACATGGCCCTCACGATTCAGCGCATCAAGCATTGCGCTTGCCGTGACGTCCTGCTTCATAGCTTGTTTGGCTACGACGGTGAGATAGTAATCGTTCCCATCATTGAAGGGCGCAATCTCAAGCCAAAGCTCGTTCCCTCCCTTGACGACCTTTCCAATCATCAAGCGGCCGCCACAATTTTCTGCACAGTCCGCGCCGGAACACTGCCCTTCAAACACGATGGTTCCTCCCATGTCCTTGATGGCATTCGCATAGTTACGGGATATCTGAAGTTCGCTGGACTGTTTGGCATTTTCCTGCAACGTGTATGCCCTGTAATGCTTTTTCCCCTCTACCGTTGTGCAATTCTTGCCATTGTAAAAACGGTAATCGGCGAATTCCTGATCGGTGGCTTCAGTAATTTTGTAGCTCGGCATCCCAGTAAAATAAGGTGTATCCTTAAATACAGATTCCGCCACTGCTAAGGAGAAAGTTCCAAAAACAATAAAAAACATAATAAAAGAAATCCTTACTTGCTTTACTCTGTTCATATTATTCTCCTCCTTTTGTTTTCTATCCATCGCCCAACGATAGAAATAAGGCGCGGGGCAATCAGCCCTTGCAAAAAACCACAGCGGCTTATTCCCCGTCGCCTTGATTGATTGTTAGGCGATAATCATTTTGGTTCGCAATGGATACCTTCCTGAACGTAACATTCAAACAGGTTTTAGACCTTTACCAGTTACGGCCCCTCGCGACCGAGATCGACAACCAGATAATGAATCAGGCCTTATTCAACATAAGTCACCCTCACTACCTTCAAACCTTCTTTGGCTCTTGGATGATTGCTCTCGTAGTACTTCTTGAATTCGTCAAGGGAATTGAATGGCCCGTGAACTCCGACCATGTTACTGAATATTGATCCATATTGCATCATGATGAAAAGTTTTCCTTCTTTTTTAAAAGAACAAACAAAATCGTGAAAAAAAGTGGGGAAAGGACTAACTTCAACTTTTACCACTTTAGCCTCATATGATGGGTCAATGCGATTCAGCACATCTTTTAAGAAATAAGCTGAATCAAAGCATACACCTGACTTAAGTTTGAATGTCTCTTCAGGCGATCGTGGAGTGGGCCGAGATTTGCCTGCTGACTCTTTTGCTCGTTTTATATCGTATGAATAATGCCATCTCATCCATTTATCCACGTCTTTATAGGATTTCCATTGGGAGACTGTTTCTTCATAGGTTTTTGTTGGCATAGTAGCACAGGCAAACAAAATAACCATGAATATAGGCAAAACAAACAACCTGAATTCCACAATGTGTCTTTGCCCTGTTTTGGAGTTCATTTTATCCTCCTTTTGAAAAGTTATTTAGCCTAACGATTTAAATAACCCGCCGGGGTACCTGCTGAACCAAAACTACAAAGGGCTATTCTCGGTCGGGTTGATTTAGTTGTTAGCCCTGCTCTTTAATCATTCTTTGGTATTCGTCATGTGTTCCAATCCAGAACCATAACAACCCATCAGGGATCTCGACGGCAAGTGCGCGATAGTGCAGGCCGACTCTCACCGAGCTGTATTTTCCGGTTTTCTTGAAGTGAAGAGAAGGATGTCGAGGGTTTGATTTTAGGATCTCGTAGCACTGGTCAGCAAGTTTCCGGACGTTCACGGGAAGTCGTTGGTAGGTTTCCCAAAAAGAAGGCGCAGCAAAATGCTTCAAATTTCTCTCGTCCTTCCAGCTTTATGGGCCGCAACCGCCTCTTCTGCTAACTTGTCCAGTCTACCTGACGAAACATCCCTTTCAATCTCCTTGTCCCATTCATCAGCGTCGTACCTTCGAAACCAGTCCCGGAACGCGGCGAGTTCATTTGGGTTGAGTTGCTGGACCTCATTTTCTAATTTCTCTACTTTTCTCATAACCATAAACCTCCACTCCTATTTTATCATGTCTTCATTTATTAATCACGGGCTAATGACAAAACTCAGCGGCGGCTGCATGCCGTCCGCTGGAGTAATTTGATACTATTTAAGGCCTCCTCCTGAGGCATGCTAAAATGCCTCTTGGAACAGAAAAACATTTTAAGCCAAAGGAGGAAGCCATATGAGATTTTACACCCAGCAACACAAATTTTATTGTGGAATCGATCTGCACACCCAAAATATGTTTGTCTGTATTCTGGATGCCGGAGGCAATGTCCGGGTTCATCATAACATCCACAC
>Ga0299912_10001169_pt1 | contig 21230 bp, 16 predicted proteins | sample RVTome_2_FD_207667 | JGI IMG/M metagenome (GOLD analysis project Ga0299912, IMG submission 207667) | Soil microbial communities from uranium-contaminated site in the Upper Colorado River Basin, Wyoming, United States - RVT95D214 (version 2) ... | reverse complement strand
AATCTGCCAGGTAGTCGTCACCTCTTGTGTCCCTTTATTTGGAAAGTAGAGTGTCTGTATGGGTGCACTCGCATTGTCACTGCGGATAAATCGGTATTGCACCGTCATTGGCTGGTTGACGGCGATGTAACCTCCAAAACTGATGAGCGCAGGACAGTTGCCCGTGTACGATGCTGGTTTCGCACTCAACGCTGCCTTAACATGGGGTGGTATCTGCTGCTGGGCAAGCCCCGTTGCAGTAATACCCATAAAGATTAGGAATGTTACCACCATGACCACGGAAATCAAACGTCTTTTGCCTACCATAATACCCCCCTTTCTTTGTTTTTTAAGAATCGTTTGCAGGAATCATCTGTGATACTGATAGTGAACCATTATAAAGGCCTCTGTGTTTATTGTCAAGCAATATTTGCATCATTTGTATAAGTTATCATGACACATAGAGATCATAATCCAACTACAAAAATAGAAGGCAAAAGGGTCTATCTTCCCTACACCTTGCTTTTACGCCCAGAATTCCATGACAGCAATATAGATATAGATAACGAGTCTACTTTCACAAATTCTTTGCTTGTGGTTTGCCTCCTCTAGTTGCTATTGCCTCACGAATCGCGCTCACCTCAAAAAACCGGCCGTGCTGCTCGACGTGATGGACCATCTCCACCACAATCGTATTCAGCGGTGTCGGCACCCCTGCCTCAGCGCCCAAGCTAATGATCTCGCCGTTCAGGTACTCAATCTCCGTAGGGCGGTGCCTGCGCAGGCTCTGCAGGGTCGAGCCGAACACCGGCGCCGTTGAGGCGGTGCGGCGGACCTTCGCGGATGCAAGGCGGGCCGCAATCCGCACCGGCAGCCTCCCCAGCACCCGTATCAACGCAACCGAGACATCGGGGAGCGATTCAAGTTTGATGCCCGCTCGCGTGACAACTGCCAAGCCCTCACGGATCAAGCGGATCACCAATCGGCTGAGATAGGGGTCCGCATATACCTCTTGGACCGTGCAGTTCGTGATCGCGGGCAGGGCGTTGTTCACATTGACCAGGAGCTTGAGCCAATGGGCACCGCGAATATTGGCCGACATATGGGTGGGGATGGCTTGGTTGAGGATCTCGGCAACCATCGGCAGGATCGGTTCAGTCGTAGCAAAGGGATGACCGATCACCAATGAACCCGGCGATACGATAGTGACGATCCCCGGGGCGAGATAGGTGGCGATAATGGAGATCACCGCGCTCACAATCTGGTGGGGCGGCAAAACGCCGACGACAAGATCGTCGCTCCTCACGCCGTTTTGGAGTGTTACGAGCGGGACATCCATCAGAAAGGGAAGGCTGGCCTGCACGGCCGGCAGTACATCCTGGGTCTTGACGGCGAGCAGCGCAATGTCCGGGCGGACATCGAGCTGCTCGGCAACTGGCACCTGGACAATGAATCTACCAAGGGCCCCATCGAGCCGAAGTCCGCCAGTACGGATGGCGGCAACTTGTTCTGGTCGGCCGATCAGGATTACATCCTGCCCTGCGCGGCTCAGCAGGGCGCCGAGCGTGCACCCGATGGCGCCGGCACCGATGACAGCGATACGTGCCATGGCCCCTCCTCTGCCAGCTATCGTATCTTACAAAAGATAAAAAATCCTCAGCTTCCCACCGGCAAATTATATACCCGGCAATAGGGAAGGCCAACAGCAATTAATTCAGCATTCAGCGGTAGAAATACCGCTCGGCCTTGCGCACCGCAGGCCAGTGGCCTATGTTCATCGGGCCGAAGATGATGAGGCTTCGACGCATCGCAAAAGGCTGGAAGATCCTTCTCGCCATGGAGCGCAGAGAGTAAAACTCCTTGTTGACCCACCAGAATCCCTCCTGGAGCTGTTCGATGGTCATGCCCTTGGGCTGAAAGACCACGGTGGCCATATCGTATTTGCTCCAGTCCTCGGTAAGGATCCTACCTTCTTTCTTCAGCCGCTGATGGATCCTGGTCCCGGGGAAGGGGGTCAGAAGGGGGAGGAAGGCACCGTCGATTCGGTTCCTATTCGCAAAGGATATGAATTTCTCGAAGACCGAGGGGTCATCATAGTCATACCCAAATACAAAAGAAGCGTGGACGCCGATCCCGTGATCGTGAAGCCGCTTGATCCCCACCTCGTAGCGTTCCACCTTGTTGGTCTTCTTCCCCATCAGCTTCAGGTTCTCGGGGCTTAGGCTCTCAAAGCCGATGAACATCCCATGGCACCCCGCCTTGGCCATGAGGCGGACCAGCTTCTCATTCTGGGCGATGCTGATGGGACATTGGCTGACCCACCGCAGGCGGTGCTGGGAGAGCATGGAGAAGAGCTCGCGGGCATAGCGCATATCCCCCACGATGTTGTCGTCGACGAAGAAGATATAGGCGGGTGCCCGGCGCAGGGCCTTGATCTCCCGCTCCACCTCTGCGATGGGCCGGGTGCGGTACGTCCCCCCATAGATGGCCGTCACCGAGCAGAATTCACAGTCAAAGGGGCAGCCGCGCGTGGTCTGGATGGTGTTCTCAAAGAAATACCCTTTGGCGGGGAGAAGTTCCCTCCGGGGCAGGGGGAGCAGGGAGAGGTCTGTTCGCTCTTTTTGTTGGTAGAATTGCTTCAATTGCCCGTGTGCTGTATCCCTCACGACCTCGGCCCAGATCTCATCTGCCTCTCCGATGACCACCGCATCGCAGTGCGCAATGGCCTCCTCCGGCAGCCAGGTGGGGTGTATCCCCCCCATGACCACCCGCACCCCCTTACGCCGATACTGCTCAGCTATCTCGTACCCGCGGGGGGCCAGGGGGGTCATGGCGGTGATGGCAACAAGATCGCATTCCTCATCAAGGTCCAGGGGCGCAATCCCCTCATCGTGGATAGTGACCTGGTGTCCCTCGGGGGTGAGGGCAGCGAGCAGCGTGGTGCTCAGGGAGGGAAACTTAAAGGTGATGACGTCCCAAAAGCTGTCCTTGGGCCAACGAGGAACGATGATCTTGATCTTCATGGTCTTGCTTCTCCCCTGCTTGCATAGAGGAGTTCTTTCAGGTCTGCAAGAGGGTGTACCTCCCACCTCCCGGTACGAGGGGCAAAGGCCCCTGCAGGCAACGGGGTATTGACCTTGAGATCCTTGAGCCTCAGTTCAAATCTGAGCCCTCCGCCATGGGTCTCACCGTAGACGCGCAAAGGGATGCTCCCCTGCTCGGTATCCTGGTAGTCCTGAAAGCCCATGGTGAGCAATAAGGCCTCTTCCCCCTCTCGGGTCTCTTGCAGCCTGCCTTGATAGAGCTTCCCTGCACTCGGCACGAGGATCATGAGGAGACCATCCGTGTAGATCACCTCACCCGCAGTCGGGCCGGGAGTTATGGCAAGCTGCAGGCGTAACGAGGAGGGATTTTCGTAGAGGAGAATGCCGTGCAAGAGATACAACTCCTGCTGTACCTCCAGCTTGGCAGTGATCTGGGCTTGCAGCGAGCGCACCCCCTGGTATTTTGTAGCAATTACCGGAAGGACCTGTGAAAGGGGGACTCCTTCCCCTTTCTCTTCCGGCATCCGTTTGGGAGCGCACCCCAAGACCATGGCGCAGATACCGAGGATAATCAGTGCATACTTAAGAGATCTCATTTCCCCTCCATGAGGCGTTGTCCGATCAGATCGGCGGTTATCTTGCCAGAGGCCATAGCCGCAGCCACCCCTCCTCCTGGGGCGGTCCAATGGCCGGCCAGGTAGAGCCCCTCGATAGGGGAGACCCTGTTCAGCCGATAGATCCCCGCCTGTCGCGGAATCTGTGCCCATCCATAGGCTGCCCCCCACCGGTTTCCTGTCATCCGTTCGATGGTTACGGGTGTGGAAGTCACCTGCAGGGCGATCCTGCGGCGCAGATCAGGTATCATCTCTTCTGCCTGAGAGATGAGTTGTTGGGCAAGATCCTTCTTTGCCCTCTCATCCCACCCCCCCTGCAAACGATAGGGGGCCTTGTAGCTCAGACACACGGTGCTGTGGCCCTCGGGGGCGTGGCAGGGGTTTGCCAAAGAAGGTGCGAGGAGGTAGTAAGGGGGAGTAGAAGGGATCCTCCCTTGTTCCAGAAAACGGTACTCCTCCTCCAAATCATACCGGGGGAAGATCTCATTGTTGGAGCACGAGAGGCCCAGGTCACTTTTGACCCCGAGATAGATGATGAAATAGGAAAAAGAGGGTCTCATCCCCTTCAACCTCTTGGACCACCCCGATGGAAGGGAATCCTCGCCGATCATCTTCAGGAAGGTGGCGGCGGCATCGGCGTTGGAGATCACCACACGGGAGGATATCTGCTCGCCCCCCTTGAGCTGCACCCCCATTGCCCTTCCCCCCTTTACAGTGATCCCCTTGATCTCGTGCCGCGTCTGAAGCTGCCCGCCCTGCCTCAGCAACCCCTCGGCCAGGAGAAGGGGTAAGTCCTCCATCTTCCCCTTTAAGGCCGCCACCCCACCCTGCAGGTAGCTCATCTCCAGAGAGGCTATAGCGACCACGGAAAGCTTGCTCGGGGGAAGCAGGGCATAGGAACTCCGTACCCCGAGGATTACCTTGAGCCAGGGGTCCTTGATGAGCGCATCCAGCAATTTCTCAAGGGTCTCCTCCCGGTAGCGAAAGGTAAAGGGGAACTCCCGCTCAAACTTCGAGGGGTCAAACCAGGCGAGGGTGTGAGGAAAGCGATCCATCTCCTCAGAGAGCGCGCGGTAGATCTGGTACACCTCTTTGATCCCCTCTCGCTCCCGGGGAAAGAGGGATGTGAGGTATTCAATATGGGAGTTTAGATCGGCGTACTGAATGACCTTCCGGTCGGGAAAATGGTACTCGCGGGCGGGATCCAGGGGGAGCAGCTCTATGCGGTCCCTCAAGCCGAGATCATCCAATAATCTCCATACCCTCCCCCCTTCCCGGCAGCCCCCGATGGATTGGACAGAGAGGTCGAAGGTAAAGCCTTTACGCTGGAAAGAGGTGCAGCACCCCCCCACCTGGGCCTTCTTCTCAAAGATGACCACCCGCAGCCCCTTGCGGGCAAGGAGCTGGCCGCACACCAGTCCTCCCAATCCCGCACCGATGATGATCGCATCGTAGTCCATTCCCCTCTCGATAAAGAAGCGATTATATCCCTTCCTTACCTGAATTCTCCGATCATGGCAAGTCCGATGGTCTTTAGTGGTGGTTCTTAGCCGGGCAGAACTGGAGGATGAGCTCCCTGATGAGCTTGGCTGCCGCCATGGCGGACTGCTGGGTGGGATCATAGGGCGGGGACAGCTCGACCACATCAAACCCCTGCACGTCGAGAGAACTCAGCTCGGAGATGAGGGAAAGGCATTCGTCAAAGGTGAGCCCACCCGGCTCAGGGACACCGACGCCGGGGGCGACCCCCGGGTCGAGGATATCGAGGTCCACGGTGAGATAGACCGGACGTCCTGCTGCCCGGCGCAGCGTTTCTTTCACCTCCGTAAGACTCCCCATTGCCCGTGCAGAATTCATCTCTTCTCTGGTCCCCGACCTGATACCGAGCTGAAAGATGTTGTCCCCTCCCAGGATATCGGCGATCCTCCTCATCACGGTGGCATGTGATAAGGAATCTCCCAGGTAATCCTGGCGAAAGTCGGCATGGGCATCTAATTGAATCACGGCCAGGTTCCGGTGATGTCTGGCCAACTCCCTGACAACGGCGAGCGAGATAAGATGTTCTCCCCCGATAAGGATGGGAAATTTTTTGTCGCCAATAACGGTGGCCAGATAGCCCTGAATCATCGCCAGGGCGCCCTCCGGATCGCCCTGGGGCAGGCCGATATCACCGACATCGCATATCTTCAGGTCTTCCAGATCTCTATCCAAGCGGGGGCTGTAGGTCTCAAGACCCCAGGAGACATCGCGAATGGCCTGAGGTGCAAACCTTGTTCCCGGTCGGAAGGAAGAGGTAATATCTAAAGGACAACCAATGATGACGGCGAGGCTTTCGGCATAGGAGGAATCAGCGGCAAGGAAGGTGCGTGAGGTGAATTGTAGTTCCATAAAGATTCACGCACCCATCTCTTAATCGAAAGACCATAGGACCACCGCAGCCAGCGCTGCTCCGATGTTGGCTACCTCATACTCTATGGCGATCGACTTCAGATCCTTGATCTCCCAGCCGCGAAGCATCATCCCCTCCACGGCCATATTCCGGACAGTTTCCTCGATCTGGCGCCGGCCACCCTTGGCAGAATATTCCATGATCAAACCGTTCTGCTCCTCATCCTCTGGAAGGGCTATGGCGACGCCGGCCGAGATGATCTCTCCGGGCACCTCGCTTCTGATGGCGGCATAAGCAGCCGGGACAAGAGCACCTGGTGGAAGAGCAATCGGATCGACCAACGTACAGTGGGGCGGCACAATGCTGGACATCTTGACGATGTTCGTATTGCCGATCCCGGCTTGAAGCAAGGCCCCATCAAAGGCGTTGAGAGGCGTATAGCCTTCCGCTGCCCCGGAAGCCAGAAAATATAGGGTAGGCGTTTTGAAGATCACTGTTCTTCTCCGTTCTTTATAGAGTTAAGCGCTTACCTGCCTCAAACCCCGAAAGCGTCCTCCCATATCCATAAAACCAGGAGCACACTATACGAAGAAATTAGTTTAATAAACTAAACTAGACTTATTATAGCGATGCATCTAAAATTGTCAAGTATTTTTTTAGAAAATTTTGGGATTTTTTTGATCGCTGCATTCGGTACCCTGCCTGGTCTTTCTGCCCAGCCGTTCTGGCAAAGGGTGGCAGAGAACCTCCTCAGCGATTGCCCCAAGATTACCCTTAGGAATGGATTGAACGAGCAGAAAATCAAGATAATCTGTTCTTGTAATCCTGATAATTAAATGCCTTAATTAGTCTAAATCCTGACCTTTCACCCCAAATCCCGATACGGGGATGATTGACGCCGTTGAACATGGTTGTCTTTACCGTAGTGTAATGGATCATGTCGTCAAATATGATTTTATCCCCGGCTTTTAATTCTTTATCAAAGGACCAATCCCCCATATAGTCGCCTGCCAAACAACTAATACCCCCCATCCTATATGTTGGTTTCCCCGCCCTTTCATCAATAGCGCCCAAGATAACAGGTTTATAGGGCATTTCCAGACAATCAGGCATGTGGCAGGTAAAGGAAACATCAAGGATAGCGGTCTTTATACCGTTATTTTCAACTATATCTAATATCGTAGAAACGAGGTAACCCGTTTGATAAGTAAAGGCACTGCCAGGTTCTAAGATAATTTGCACATCATGCTTGTTTTTAAAATCGATTAAGATCTTGATCAAATGCTCGATATCATAATCCTTTCTTGTTATAAGGTGCCCGCCGCCCATGTTCACCCATTTTAGCTGCGGCAAAAACGTACCAAATTTCTTTAAAAAAACAGCCAATACTTTCTCCAGCGCGAAGGAATCTGCCTCAAACAAGGTATGAAAATGAATGCCTTCGACCCCCTGTGGCACACCTTCGCCTAGCTGCTCAGCCGTAATGCCGAATCGGGAACCAGGTTTACAAGGATTATAAATGTCATACGCGGTATCGGAAACCTCAGGATTAACGCGCAAGCCGATCGAAACACCATTGTGACTGGCCATCTGCATATACCTTTGCAATTGGTTTATGGAATTGAAGGAAATATGACTGCTATATTTTAGAATGTCTGCGATATGCTTTTCTTCATAAGCAGGCGAATACATGTGCGCTTTTACCCCGAGTTCCTCATAAGCTAATCGCGCTTCATTGAGCGAACTTGCTGAAGCGCCGAAACCATATTCCTTAAAGATCGGAAATACGCCCCAATTAGAAAAGGCTTTTAAGGAAACGAGGATATCAATTGATGAAGCCTCTTTAACCTGTTGTATCAATTTCAGGTTATTCCGCAAAAGATGTTCATCAATCGCATAACACGGCGTTGGAATTTTGCTAAAGTCAATTGACATTATCTAACCAATTTAGCCCTTAGACGAAACCGAATTTTAACAAACGGTAACTATTCAAATATTTATGAGGTTGCTCAAAAATGCCCAGATGCAAGTTGGGCTTTGCGAAATCCCCCTTGCGGGGACCCGCAAAATCCCGCGAGACGCGGGACAGATGGGCGTTTTTCAGCAACCTGCTATAGTTCTAAATCGATATCATGCAACTCGTGCCACGGGAGTCCGTGGATATTTAATTGTTCCATGAATGGATCCGGATCGAATTCTTCAACGTTAAATACGCCCGCCTTTTTCCATTTACCAGTCATAAACATCATGGCGCCGATCATGGCAGGCACTCCCGTGGTATAACTCACAGCTTGGGCACCTGTCTCCCGATAGGCATCCTGGTGTTTACAATTATTATAGATATAATACGTTTTCTCCTTGTGATTCTTAATCCCTCTAATCCGGCAACCGATGGAGGTTTCGCCTGAATAGTTCTCGCCGAGTTCTCCCGGATCGGGCAATACCGCTTTGAGGAATTGGAGAGGTACAATCTCTTTGCCCTCATACAGGATCGGTTTAATGCTGGCCATGCCGATATTTTGGATCACGCGTAAATGGGTTAAATACTCTTGACCAAAGGTCATCCAAAATCTGGCCCGTTTTAGGGTAGGAAAATGTCGCGCCAGCGATTCCAATTCTTCGTGGTAAATAAGATAGGATTCACGGGGACCGATATTCGGATAATGCAATGGTTTGTGCAGCTCATGGGGTTCTGTTTCAATCCATCTTCCATCTTCCCAGTATTTACCTCTTTGAGTAACCTCGCGAATATTGATTTCAGGATTGAAATTGGTGGCAAAGGGTTTCCCATGGTTTCCTGCATTACAATCAACAATATCAAGATAATGAATTTCGTCGAAATGGTGTTTGGCGGCATAAGCGGTAAAGACCCCTGTCACCCCCGGATCAAAGCCGCAACCTAAAATGGCGGTGATGCCTGCACTTTTAAATCTGTCATGGTATGTCCACTGCCATTTATATTCGAATTTAGCGACATCCGGCGGTTCATAGTTCGCGGTATCTAGATAATTCACGCCTGTTGCAAGGCAGGCATCCATGATGGCTAAATCTTGATAAGGCAGCGCTACATTGATTACTATTGTCGGTTTAAAGCCTTTAAATAATTCGACCAATTGTCGAACGTCGTCGGCATCAACCTGAGCCGTCTTAATTGTATCAGCGCCAACTGTTTGAGCAATAGTATCACACCTTGATTTTGTTCGGCTTGCCAGCACGATATCAGTAAACACCTGACGGACCTGTGCCACCTTATGGGCAACAACACTCCCTACCCCGCCTGCTCCTATGATCAGTACCTTAGCCATTTATAATTGAATGAGCCTTGCTTGATTTATGGCCCGGTTGCCAAACCCTCTGAGAACTTATAGCCTTCGATTTAAAAACTTGGGGGAGAGGAGATCCAGAGGATGATGGCTTCCTTGGAGCTGGTATTCTGAAGCCAATGCTCCTTTTCCGCAGACAGGTAGAAGCACTCCCCCTTCTTGAGTTTGAGAGCCTCTTTCCCAAATCGAAGGATCACCCTGCCCTGAAGCACAAACCCGAATTCCTCCCCTTCGTGGGGCCTCTCTTTGGGCGTAACCTGACCTTGCCGCAAGGTAAGAAGAATCGGCTCCAGGCGCCGATTGGTCGATCCTGGAACCATGAGCTCAAACCTTTCAATCTCTTCCTTTTCGATGGTCACCCGGTCCTTTTGCCGGTAGACGATCTTTTCCTCCGCAGCGCCCCGGAAGAAATCCGGAATGTTCTCGTCCAGGGCATCGAGGATCTGGACCAGGCTGTCCAGGGAGATGGAGGTCAAATCACGTTCGATCTGGGAAATGAAGCCCTTGGTCAGGTTGGCCCGCTCGGCGAGCTCCTCCTGAGTCAGATTACTCAATTGTCTGAGGTTTTTAATCCGTTCGCCTATCTTCATATTCTCTGGAGCACAGTATAAAAAGAATTTAGTTTAATAAAATAAACTTGTGCCATTATAACGGGCTTTGCCATTTTGTCAAGCTTTTTAAAGATTCTATGTGAAAGGGGGGGGACGTCGTACTCCATGACGGGGTTGGGAGGTCGTGGGTGAATGCCAGCTAGCAGCTCATTATGGTCTGAATAGCAGTTCGTGCGATTTTTTGCCCTCTATGTTGTAATACAGTTATTTTTTAATGTACAATGATACAGGTTCATCATCATGTCTGACGAGGCATTTCCCTTTGACATTTAGCCTTCATCGAGCTATATAGGTCGTCGAGGAAAGTATGGCCAAGAGAATCCTGTTATACAAGGATGCCGGTGTAGATATAGACGCGGGGGAACGTTTTGTGCAGTTGATCAAGTCCCTGGCCCAGCGCACCTTCACGCCCGGGGTAAAGGGAAGCATAGGGGGGTTTGCTGCACTCTTCGCCCCCGACCTATCGGCCTATGAGCGCCCTGTATTGGTTGCCTCGACCGATGGTGTGGGGACAAAATTAAAGGTGGCCTCCCTGATGGGACGATATGACACCATCGGCATCGACCTGGTGGCCATGTGCGTCAACGATGTGGTGGTTACTGGGGCCGTTCCTCTCTTCTTCCTTGATTATTTTGCCACTGCCCGCCTTGACGTGGAGAGGGGGGTGGAGATCATACAGGGGGTGGCGCAGGGGTGTCTGGAGGCGGGGTGTGCCCTGGTAGGGGGAGAGACGGCGGAGATGCCGGGCTTTTATCCCGCTGGCGAATTTGAGATGGCCGGGTTTGTCGTCGGGATGGTGGATGAGGCAAAGATCGTCGACGGCACCTCCATCTGTCCGGGGGATGCGATCATCGGCCTCGCCTCCCAAGGCCTGCACAGCAACGGCTACTCCCTGGCCAGACGGGTCCTCTTGGACGAGTTGAAATTGAAACTTGATGATAAGGTCGCCGATTTAGCAACGCCTCTGGGTGAAGAACTGTTGAGACCGACGCGCATCTATGTCAAGACGATCCTCTCCCTGTTGCAGTCTTTTCATATCAAGGGTATGGCCCACATCACCGGAGGAGGGATGCCGGGGAATATCATACGGATCCTCCCTCCCGGCAGCAAGGCGGTGATCGAAAAAGGGAGGTGGGAGATACCGCCCATTTTTAAATTGATTGAAAAAGGGGGGGTGCCTGAGGAGGAGATGTGGAGGACCTTCAACAACGGGATAGGCATGGTCCTGGTGACGGCTTCTTCCGAAGCCGAAAGGCTCGCTCAAGAGGCCCGGAAGTTGGGTGAGAAGGTCTCTGCTATAGGTGAGGTCGTCGCCGGGCAGGGAGTGGAGATTGTATAATATAAAAAAGAGAGAAGGGCCTTCTTTATGAGAAATGAAGGAAACACTTTTCCTCTTGAAAGGGCCGTGGCGGGAAGAACGTGAGGAATGACCACAGAGATTTGAACGACGCGAAGATCCTCTTTATCCGTCTGAGTTCCCTAGGAGATCTTATCCTCACCCTGCCTACCTTGAAGGCCATCAAGGATAAATATCCCCAAGCCCACATCACCTGGCTGGTGCAAGACGCCTTCCAAGATGTCCTGAGCGGCAATCCATATCTCGATGAAATCCTCCCCGTTGACCTTCTGTCGGTGACCGACAAGTATGCCACCCCTATGACATGGCTGCAGGGAGGGAGCAGATTCTTCCGCAACCTCGGTAAGGCCTACCGTATCTTCCGCAAGAGAAAATTCGACGTCGTCCTGGAATTCCAGGCCCTCTTTAAGAGCGCTATCTTCGCTTCATTGAATAGGGGGGCTGAAAGGTATGGCTTTAAAAACGCCAGGGAGTTGAGCCATCTCTTCCTCAACCATCCCATCTTTATACGGGATAAGTCAAGCCACGCCGTCGAAAATTACCTGCAGTTCGCCCGCCATTTCGGTTGTACTACGGAAGAGGTTGAATTTCCCATCTATATACCCCCGGAGGATGAACGGTACATCGATCAACTCCTCCTCCAAGAGGGGATCAGGCCGGGAGATTTTACCGTCTTCGTCAGCGCCACGGCGCGTTGGCGGAGCAAATTCTGGGACCAGGGGGCCTTCGCCCGTGTCAGTGATGAACTGGTCCGCCGCTATGGAGCCAAGCTTATCTTCTCCGGCCTCCCTTCTGAGGTGGATTATCTGCAGGGAATCAGGGAGATGATGCATGAGGATGCCGTGATCATGGCGGGCAGAACCAGCATTAAACAGTTCCTCGCCCTGATCAAGCGTTCTCGTCTCTACGTCGGGGTGGACAGTGGGTCCATGCATGCCGCTGCCGCCTTTCGGGTACCGACGATTGCCCTCTTCGGGCCATCCAATCCCAACTGGATAGGACCCTATGGCCAAGCGCAAGGGATCGTTAAGGTCGATCTCCCCTGTGCACCCTGCAATAGGCGGGAATGCTCTCACAGAAGCTGTATGCTCAGGATAACCCCCCACATGGTCCTGGAGAAGGTGGAAGCGTTTACCCCTATTTTATATAGGGGTAAACGTACCCCTATCTTATAGGGGTTCCCCGGGTTCCTTAAATCTTTCTAGCGAAAGCCTGCGATACTTGCGCATAACCTTGTCGGCATAGCCGGTGGGTAGCGTCATCCCCAGTTCTATCCGTTCTTTTATATAGGTAGGCCCGAAATTGTAGGCGGCCAGGGCCACCCTGAGGTCTTTAAATTGCAGGATAAGTTGGGAGAGGTAGTAGAGGCCTAACTGGATGTTTACCCCGGGGTCGTAGATGGCTTTCTCCTCATCCCATGCTATTCCCACCTCTTTAGCCAGTACCTTGGCTACCTGGGGACGCAACTGCATCAATCCTTTGGCCCCCTTGGACGAGGTGGCCTTGCTATAGAAAGAGCTCTCCACTATGATCAGGGCGAGGACCAACTCCGGCTCGCAACCATATTTCTGCGACTCGGCACAGATGAGGTCCGTCAGTTGTGCCTCTTCTTGATCGGTAAGCCCGGTCGGGAACTTTTGGATGAGGCGATAGATCTCCCCCTTGATGGAGGGATCAAACTCCAAAAGGATTACATCCCAATAGTCAGCTGAAACCGCTCTCCCCTTATACCCCTTATACGCCATATAGGTCACGGGGAAATAACAGACGAGCAAGATAAGGGGAAAGGTGATGAGAAACTTGACTATGGACTTAAAAGGTAGGCTCTTGATGGAGAGGCGGTGTCTGGCTCGTATCAAAAATGAGTCGCCCAAAGCTCTCCTCCTTTGCATGAAAAGGATACATAATGTATATATTATAAGTTATTTGAACTAAAATGTCAAGTTTATTTCTTCTTAGGTCCTTGGATACGATAGTAAAGATGGTCAAACCCCAATACCTTGTGAAAAATATGTTCTCTTTCCCCGAAGATTGGCACAATCCCTGCGATATCCAAATGATCAGCCATGGGCTTGGAGGTTAGATCCCTTATGAATAGTTACCTTTGCTGAGGAATCCTTTGGCTAAACCGCCTTGGCGGCAAAAATCGGCAATCTATGAAAAACGCCTTTTCAGTTCCATCAGGTGCTTGGTGAGTTCCTGAGGAAGTCTATCTCCGAATTGTCCGTAGAATGCCTCGATACCCTTGATCTCTCTCTGCCACTCGTCAGGGTTTATCTCCAAGAGCTTGTCAAGGGCCGAGTGCGGGATATCGAGACCGCTGAGATCGAGATCGGCATAGTGCGGTACCAAGCCAATAGGCGTTTCTTGTGCCGGGATGGTCTCCTTGACCCTATCCATCATCCATTTTATGATGCGGAAGTTTTCCCTGAATCCCGGCCAGATGAACATGCCCTGAACATCCCTTTTGAACCAGTTTACCAAGAATATCTTCGGGGGGGTCTTGAGCCTCCCCCCTAGGTTCAGCCAGTGGCGACAGTAGTCAGCCATATTGTACCCACAAAAGGGGAGCATGGCCATAGGATCGCGCCTGACAACGCCTACCTGGCCAGCTGCGGCAGAGGTCGTCTCTGAACCGAGAGACGATGCCCTGAAAACCCCATGATCCCAGTCGAAGCTCTCGCATACAAGCGGAACGGTGTCCGACCGCCTTCCTCCGAAAAGGATCGCCGAGATAGGCACACCCTTCGGGTTGTCAAACTCTTGTGACAGGGTAGGACAGTTGTATGCCGACACCGTGAAGCGGGCGTTGGGGTGCGCGACGACCTTGCCCGACGCCACATCCCAGGGGTTGCCCTGCCAGTCGAGCAGATGGGCAGGGACTCCATCGGTCAAACCCTCCCACCAGGGGGCATCGGTATCAATGTCGAGACCCGTATTGGTGAAAAGGGTTGGGTAAAATCGCCCCGACTTCAGGGTCTTTATCATCTGGGGATTTGTTTTCTCGGAGGTTCCGGGCGCAACGCCGAAGAATCCGGCCTCCGGGTTTATTGCATAGAGACGCCCGTCGGCACCGACGTTGATCCAGGCAATGTCGTCACCTAAGGTGGTCACCTTATAGCCTTCGAGCACGGGATCGATCATAGCAAGGTTTGTCTTGCCGCACGCAGAAGGAAAGGCCCCGAGGAGATAGACGGTCTCCCCGCTCTTTTTCTCCTCTACGCCCATGATGATCATATGCTCGGCAAGCCACCCTTCTCGGTACCCCTGATAGGAGGCTATCCTTAAGGAGAAACATTTCTTGCCCAGAAGCGCATTGCCGCCATAGCCGGATCCAACGCTCATCACCAGATCTTCCTGCGGAAAGTGCATGATATAGCGCCTGTTTGGATCGAGGTCCCCGATGGAATGAAGTCCCTTGACGAAATTACCCGACGGCCCTATCCTCTCGAGGATCTTCTTGCCTGCCCTCGTCATGATGTACATACTGACGACGACGTAAATGGAATCGGTAATCTGGATACATGGCTTCGCATAGGGAGATTCAGGAGGTCCCATCATATAGGGGATAACGTAGAGTGTCCTTCCTCGCATACAACCGTCAAACAGTTTGCAGATCATCTGCTTGGCTTCTTTGGGCTCCATCCAGTTATTGTTGGGACCGGCTTCTTTCTGTGTAGGGGTGCAGACAAAGGTCAAGTGTTCTGTCCGCGCCACATCGTTGGGGTGACTGCGGTGAAGGTATGAATTAGCGAAGGCCTGTTGATTTAATTCCCTGAATGTCTGATGAGGACCTGTTTTTTCTACCTTGATTCCTAGCTCAATGAGATGTCTCATCTCATCCTCTGTGCCCTGAACCCAGTATATCTTGTCAGGCTTGGTCAATGCTGCCTGTCCTTCTACCCATCGTTCCACCAAACTTGCCATACTCATTTCTCCTCAACTACTCTGAATGGTAGAGATTCGCTAAAGATTATAGCTAATGCCGATCTCCTCAGCGACGGCCTTGAGGTCAACCACGACGTTGGGGTGAAGGGGTATCCCCTTGGCCGTTCGCTCCTCAGCCGCTTCAAACTCCTTTTCTCCGTGGATGTAGATCCGTTGCTGCCCTTCGGCCTTGGAGGCGTCCTTCATGCGCCGGATCATATCGTCCATGGTGGACTTGAACTCCGCAAGGGGCCGGAACCCGTCAACCCGCAGGGCCCCGAAAAAGTGCCCCACATTGGCCGGCAGGGGCTTGCCGTCAGCGGCCCTGGGGTAGACGGTATCAGCGTAGCCCGCCCCGGGTAGAACCCCGCAGAGGATGTCTACCAAGAGGGCCAGGCCGTACCCCTTATGCCCCCCTAAGAGCTCATCCACTCCCCCTAAGGGAAGCAACCCCCCGCCTGCCCTGCGCGTGAGGTTATCCAGGACCCGGGCGGCATCGGTGGTTGCTCTCCCGCGCTCATCAGTAGCCCAGCCGAGGGGGAGGGGTTTCTCCAACCTCTTGTAGACCTCGATCTTGCCCCTGGGAACCCCGCTGGTGGCCATGTCGAGGACAAAGGGGCGCTCCTGTCCGCTCGGCACCGCCACACTGATGGGGTTTGTCCCTAACTTGGCATCTCTCCCAAAGGTGGGCACAACCAACACATCGGAGTTGGTCATGGAGATGCCGATGAAGTCATGCTCCAGGGCCATCATGGCATAATAGCCGGCAATGCCATAGTGCGTGGAGTTGCGTACCGTGACAAACCCCACACCCATCTCCTCGGCTTTCTCTATGGCCTTCCGCATGCCCCAGACGCCTATGGGAGGACCCAATCCCCCGCCCCCGTCGATGAGGACCGTGGTGGATGTCTCGCGATCTACCTTGATCTGCGGCCTCGCCAGCATCTGCCCTGTTTGAAGTCCTCTAAAGTAGCGCCTCAGCCGAGCCACCCCATGGGAACCTATCCCCCGCAAATCCGCCTGGACGAGGACATCGGCGGTCACCTCCGCATCCCCCGGTGACACGTCCACCTTCTCGAAGACCTGGCGACAGAAGGCCTTTAAAGAATCGACCTGAACAATAATTTCTTCTTCGGGCATCAATCCCTCCCTTGGTCTTCTTTATCCAGTAGCCCGTCAATGTAGCACACGATCCCCCAAGAGGCAACTTCCTTGTGCCCTCTGGCAAAGAGTGGATTTTTCGACAGTGGGTAGAAGAGCTTTCAAGAGGGATCCTATGGCTGAAATTGCTTGCAATCCTCCCAGCCGTTTTGATACAATTATGCCCTTCCCCGGCAGCTCAATCGGCAGAGTCCCGCCGTGGGCGGGATTAACCACTAGGCTGCAAGTTCGGCATGATCTTTGCCCATTTATGTATGTTGTATTAATCCCCGGTAGCTCAATCGGCAGAGTCCCGCCGTGGGCGGGATTAACCACTAGGCTGCAAGTTCGGCATGATCTTTGTCCATTTATGTATGTTGTATTAATCCCCGGTAGCTCAATCGGCAGAGCGGGTGGCTGTTAACCACTAGGTTGCAAGTTCGAGTCTTGCCCGGGGAGCCATTTCGACGCGAAAAGGGCAACATCAGCAAATTGATGTTGCCCTTTTCTGAACTTGACAATAATAATTATTATATGTTAAACTTTTTTGAACGTTACATACAACGATTGCTTGTGGGGAAAACAAATAAACCATGATCAAAAAGGAGTGAAGAGTGCCTGCAAAACTCCTTATCGCCGACGATAGCACTACTATTCAAAAGGTCTTCGAAAGGACCTTTTCCCCTGAAGAATTCACCCTCAGTTTCGCCAACAACGGTGAAGAGGCCTTGACCAAGGCCAGGACGGAAAGCCCAAATTTGATTATCGCAGACATCAGTATGCCGGTAAAGAGCGGTTTTGAGGTCTGCGCCACGTTAAAGCAGGATCCTGCGCTCAAGGGTATCCCTGTTTTGCTGCTGATCGGGATCCTCGATGACTTTGACGAAGATGAGAGCCGCCGAGTGGGTGCGGATGGCTTTATCGTCAAGCCCTTCGAGGCCACTGCAGCTATTAACAAGGTGCGCGCGGCCTTGGCCAAAGGAGGAAGCGTCCTCCCAACAGTGGGGCCTGCGGCAGGGCAAGCAGACGAGATACTGGAGCTCGCAGACTTTGTAGAAGGCCCCCCTACCACACTACCTCCGCTTCAAAAGCAAGGGGCTGAAGAAATATTAGAATTGGCAGACATCATAAAAGAATCCCCCACCACACCACCTCCAAGGCAAGCGGCTGAAGAACTATTAGAACTGGCGGACATCGTAAAGAAACGATATGCCACACCAACACCTCCTCCTCAGGAACAATCGGAAGAGCTCATGGAGCTGGCGGATATCGTGGCGGAACCACCCGCCATACCACCATCCCCCCTACCCCGCGAGAAGAAAGAAGAAGAGTTTGTCCTGCAGAGCTCCCTGAGGGAGCTGGAGCAAGAGCTGAAGGCGGAGTTCCCGGAGGAGAAAAAGGAGGAGAAAGAAGATCTTTTGTTTCAAGGGGAAGAGAAAAAGGAAGCTTGGAGCTTGGAGTTGGACCTCCCCTTCGATGAGCTGGAACTTGAACCCAAGGTGAAGGATGCCGATTGGACCGGCCTGTTCGGCGATTTGAGCATGGAAAGGCCTGGTCAGGAAATCAAGGATGAGAGGCTCGAAACCATCCTTGGCGAGAGCGCTACGGAACTGGAGAAGATTGAAGGCCTGGCCGTAGGAAAAGATGCGGAGGGCAAGGAGGTGGAGGAGTTCGCGGAGAAGTTCATGGAAGACTTTGAGCCCGTCTTTGCGCCAGGGGAAGAGCTTCAACATATTGACGTCCTGGAAAAGGATCTGAAAGGGATCTCGTCTGATGACGCAGAAGACCTGGCAGAAAGAGTGGCTGCCGCATTGGGCCGCGAGCTGAAAGGGGTTGTGGAGGAAGTGATTAAGAATAAGGTCCCAAAATTAGTGCGCCAGGTGATAGAACAATCGAAAAAGGGGTAAGGAGGAGGATGGAAGACTATTGTCATGGCCGAGCAATGGGAGAAGGTCTATGATCCGACGAGGGTAGAAGAGAAGTGGTATACCTATTGGGTTGAGAAGGGGTACTTTCGGGCGGAGCCGAATTCCCTGAAAGAACCCTTTTCTATTGTCATCCCGCCGCCGAACGTCACCGGTTCCCTGCATATGGGGCATGCCCTCAATAACACCCTGCAAGACATCCTCGTGCGTTTTAAAAGGATGAGGGGCTATAACTGCCTCTGGATGCCTGGCACTGACCATGCAGGTATCGCCACCCAGAATGTGGTGGAGAGGGAGTTGGCTAAGGAAGGGTTGGACCGCCATCAACTCGGCAGGGAGGAATTCATCAGAAGGGTCTGGGAATGGAAGGAAAAATACGGCGGCGTAATCATCAACCAATTGAAGAAATTGGGCTCTTCCTGTGACTGGGGCAGGGAGCGTTTTACCATGGATGAGGGTCTCTCGCGGGCGGTCAGAGAGGTCTTTGTACACCTCTACGAAGACGGCCTTATCTATCGCGGGGACTACATCATCAATTGGTGCCCGCGGTGTCATACCGCCCTCTCCGACCTGGAGGTAGATCATCAAGAGGTTCCCACCCATCTCTATCACCTGCGCTACCCCCTGGAGAGGGGGGAGCATGTCTTAGTGGTCACTACCCGTCCCGAGACCATGATGGGAGATACGGCAGTGGCCGTAAACCCTCATGACAAGCGCTATAAAAACCTCATCAATCAGTATGTAATCCTGCCGGTGGTAACAAGGAGGATCCCTATCATCGCCGATGACTACGTCGATCCGGAGTTCGGCTCCGGGGCCTTAAAGATCACCCCGGCCCATGACCCCTCTGACTTCGAGATCGGGCAGCGACATAAGCTAGATGTAGTGAGGGTCATCGATGGGGAAGGGAGGATGACGGCAGAGGCCGGTCCTTACGCAGGTATGGACAGATTCGAGTGCCGGGAGAGGATCATAGCGGATTTCCAAAGGGATGGGACCCTCTTGAAGACGGAAGAGTACCATCACAGTGTGGGGCACTGTTATCGCTGCAAGACCATGGTGGAGCCCTTCCTCTCCAAGCAGTGGTTTGTCCGTACCAAGCCCTTGGCAGCGCCAGCGATCAAGGCCGTGGAGCAAGGCAGGACCAGGATCATCCCCGCCACCTGGGAACGGACCTATTTTGATTGGATGCATAACATCCGCGACTGGTGTATCTCGCGCCAGATATGGTGGGGGCACAGGATCCCCGCCTGGTATTGTGAAGCGTGCAGCGAGGTGATTGTTGCCAGGGAGGAGCCCCAGAAGTGCCCTCATTGCGGCTCCTCGCGGCTCAGACAGGAGACCGATGTCTTGGATACCTGGTTCAGCTCAGCCCTGTGGCCCTTCTCCACCATGGGGTGGCCGGATGCAACAGCGGAATTGCAGCTCTTTTATCCCACCTCGGTCTTGGTCACCGGTTTTGATATCCTCTTCTTCTGGGTGGCGCGGATGATGATGATGGGGCTCAAGTTTATGGGTGATGTCCCTTTTCGAGATGTCTATATCCATGCCCTGGTGAGGGATATGGAGGGGCAAAAGATGAGCAAGACCAAGGGCAACGTCATCGACCCCTTGGTGATTATCGAAAAGTATGGCACCGATGCCTTTCGTTTCAGCCTCGCCGCCTTCGCCGCCCAGGGCAGGGATATCCGGCTCTCCGAGGAGAGGATAGAGGGATATCGCAACTTCGCCAACAAGATCTGGAACGCGGCGAGGTTCTCAGCCATGAATCTCGAGGATTATCGAGATGATTGCACGGAGATAGACCTTGCGAATTGCAGCATCCCCGATAGGTGGATCTTGGCCAGGCTCAACCGGGTCATCGCCGAGACAACCCGAGCCTTGGATGAATACCGATATAATGAGGGGGCTCAGGCCATCTATCACTTCATCTGGCATGAGCTGTGTGACTGGTATCTGGAACTGATCAAGGCGTATCTCTATCACAGCGATGCAAACCGGCGTGCCATAACCCAAAAGACCTTGGTCTATGTCCTGGACAAGACCCTCAAGCTGCTCCACCCCTTTATGCCCTTTATCACCGAAGAGATCTGGCAGCACCTGCCCCATGCAGGCGAGAGCATCATGGTAGCCGAGTATCCCGAGGTAAGGCCTGAACTGATCGACGATACCGCGGGGCGTGAGATGGAGCGCATCATGGAGGTGATCACCGGCGTGCGCAATATCCGGGGCGAGATGGGCATACCCCCCCTGACCCAGATCAACATCATCTTGATCGCCGAAGACAAGGAAACCGCCGCAGCGCTCAGGGAACACCTGGGATTCGTCAAGGACCTGGCAAAGGTCAAAGAGGCGCAGATCTTAGTGCAGGGGGAACGCCCCCGGGCAGCAGCCACGGCCCTGGCCAATGGGGTAGAGGTCTTTGTCCCGCTGGAGGGGGTGATCGAAGACCCCCACAAGGAGCAGCAGCGGCTTACCAAGGAATTGACGCGACTCCTCGCGGATCTCGAATTGACCCAGGGCAAATTGTCCAATGAGGCCTTTCTCCACAAGGCCCCCCCTGATAAGGTCCAGAAGGAGCGGGAAAAGCTTCAGGAGTTCTCCACTCTCAAGGAAAAACTGGAGCAGCGATTAGCCATCTTCAGGGAGCTCGTGAAAGGTGGCTGAGAAGATTCACAGAGAGAGTAGTTCCCCATGGCTGCTTCGTTACTCGCGAACCATGTAAATGGGATAAACGCCCTCCCTCTCCCCCTGGGGAGAGGAGAGATCGAGCGGCTATTTTCTAGGTAGATATGAGGTAAGGGATGAAGGTTGAGAGAGGAGAGGTCGAACATGTGGCGCTTCTGGCACGCTTGAAGCTCTCCGAAGAGGAAGAGCAACTCTTCACCAGCCAGTTAAACGCCATCTTGGACTATATGGAA
>Ga0299912_10001168_pt1 | contig 21236 bp, 17 predicted proteins | sample RVTome_2_FD_207667 | JGI IMG/M metagenome (GOLD analysis project Ga0299912, IMG submission 207667) | Soil microbial communities from uranium-contaminated site in the Upper Colorado River Basin, Wyoming, United States - RVT95D214 (version 2) ... | reverse complement strand
GTCATGCTTCCTTACTCACCACTTCACCACCTTCTGCTCAATGGGTCGCTCAAAACATTAGTGATGACGAGTGGCAATGTAGGCGACGAGCCCATTGCCTATAAAAACGAGGAAGCGAGAGATCGCCTGCGCGACATCGCTGACTATTTCCTCTTCCACAATCGAGAGATCCACATGCGGTGTGATGATTCGGTCACCAGGACCTTCGATGGACAACCTTATATCCTTCGGAGGTCGAGGGGATATGTCCCCTTCCCCATTAAACTCGCTTTCCCGATCGAAATGATCCTGGCGTGTGGTGGGGAGATGAAAAACACCTTCTGCCTGACCCGCGGTCTCTATGCCTTCATGAGCCACCACATCGGGGATCTTGAAAATTTAGAAACCCTCACCTCTTTTGAAGAAGGAATCGAGCATTTGAAGAGGCTCTTCTCTATTGAGCCAAAGGCAGTGGCCTACGACCTTCACCCGGACTATCTCTCCACCCAGCATGCCCTTTCGATTCCAAATATTCAAAAAGTCGGAATCCAGCATCACCATGCCCATATTGTGAGTGTGATGGCGGAAAATGGGATGGAAGGGGATGTGATCGGGGTTGCTCTGGATGGGACAGGCTTTGGATTGGATGGCACCATCTGGGGAGGTGAATTCTTGAAGGCCAACTTAAGAGACTTCGATCGATTGGCCCATCTGAGGAAAGTTCCTATGCCTGGAAGTTCAATGGCCATTAAAGAGCCATGGCGGATGGCCATGGTCTATCTCTCAGAGGCCTTTGGAGATGAAGCAAATGATTTAAGAATCGATTTGATGAAAAGGATTGACTATCAAGAATGGGAAATCCTGAAGAGGGCCATCGAAAGAAAGATCAACACCCCTTTGACTTCGAGCATGGGTCGCCTCTTCGATGCCATCTCATCGATTCTCTCTGTGAGGGACGAAGTTCACTATGAGGGACAGGCAGCCATCGAACTGGAGATGATTGCAGATCAAGAAGTGAAAGAAGAATATCTTTTCACCATTCATAAAGAAGAAAAACCGATGGTGATCGACCCCCGAAAGATCGTCAGGGGGGTAGTCCGTGACTTGATAGACGGAATCTCCTCTCCAAAAATCTCTGGGAAGTTCCACAGAACGATCGCCCGGATCATCGTCGCGACCTGTGATGCGATCCGGTGCGGAGAGGAGCTGAATCGAGTGGTCCTCAGCGGAGGGGTCTTCCAGAATATCTTTCTTCTATCCCTTGTCACAAAAGGGCTGAAAGATTCAGGCTTTGAGACATATACCCACCACCTCGTTCCTACCAATGATGGTGGAATCTCATTAGGACAGGCAGTGATTGCCCATATGAGGTTATTTCAACGTATGTGATGATTCGGGGATTTTGGGATTTAGGAATTATGGGATTGAGGAATTCGGGCATAAGGAATCCAGGAATTCAGGAATTTTCGAGTTGAGAATCAATTCCTCAATTCCTAAATTCGCAATTCCTAAATTTGAAGTTGTCGCCATGTGTTTGAGCATCACGGCTTTTCGATTCACGATTCACGAATCACCAATCACCAGACTCTCGAGGTTATTGCAATGTGCTTAGCTATTCCAGGAAGAATCGTAGAGATTGAAAAGAATGTCGCCAAGGTGGATGTGGGCGGTATTTTGAGAGATATTTCGCTCGATCTCTGCCCTGAGGTTTCGGTCGGGGAGTATGTCCTCATCCACACGGGTTTTGCGATTCAAAAGGTAGATGAGGAAGAAGCAAAGGAGACCTTGGAGCTTTTAAGAAAAATGGCAGAAGCGATATAGTACAAAATTCCAGCAAATTTTATTGAGATCCCGAAATCGATAGATCCTGATCCTGAAATAAATTCAGGATGACATTACTTGCTTCAGGACCTGGTTTGGGATGACAAACACTCACAGTCTTACTTATCCTGTCATGCTGAACTTGTTTCAGCATCTCGATTCTTAATTGGAAAAATGATATGAAATTCATTGATGAGTTTCGGGACAAGGGGATTGCCGAAGGATTGATCCATAGGATCCGGAAAACCTCTACCCGTCCCATCCAGTTGATGGAGGTTTGCGGAACGCATACGGTCTCCATCTTCCGATACGGAATAAAAAGCCTTCTTCCAGAGCACATCAGGCTTCTTTCCGGTCCAGGCTGCCCTGTCTGTGTGACGCCCAATATGGATATCGACCTGACCATTGCCCTATGTCGGCAGAAGGATGTGATCATCGTGACCTTCGGCGACATGATGAAGGTCCCTAGCTCCACATCAAGTCTTCAGAAAGAGAAGGCCGGGGGCCGGGATATTCGAATCGTCTATTCCTCTCTTGAAGCATTGAAGATTGCGAAAGAGTCCCCCGGGAAAAAAGTTGTCTTTCTCGCTATCGGTTTCGAAACCACATCTCCAACGATCGCAGTGGCTCTCATCCGGACCAAAGAAGAAAAGATCCGAAATCTCTTTTTTTTGAATAGCCAGAAACGTGTGCCCCCTGCCCTCCGCGCTCTATTGCAGTCAAAACAGTTGGGGATTGACGGCTTTATCCTTCCTGGCCACGTCAGCACGATCATCGGCACAAAACCTTATCAATTCATCTCAAAAGAGTTTGGCCGGCCCGCTGTCATTACCGGCTTTGAACCTCTGGACATCCTCCAGGGGATCTCGATGCTGATCGAGCAAATTGAGGCGAACCGTGCGCAAGTTGAGATTCAGTATCGAAGGGTCGTTCATGATGAGGGTAACCCCATAGCACTGAGCAAGATTTACGAGGTGTTCGAAGAGGATGAAGGGAACTGGCGGGGGATTGGACTCATTCCGAATAGCGGATACCGTTTTAAAAAATCTTACAACGAAATGGATGTAAGGAATTTCGGTGTACAGGTCGAACCGTCGAGAGAGCATCCGGAGTGCCTTTGCGGAGAAGTTCTTCAGGGGATCAAAACCCCTTTGGAATGCCGTCTATTCAAAGCCGTTTGTCATCCCGAGAATCCAATAGGTCCTTGCATGGTCTCAATCGAAGGAACTTGTCACACCTACTTTAAATATGAGTAAAAATTCATCTTATGGATTCAAGGGGTCTAGGGGTCCAGGGTTCAAGTGAAATCCTTTTTTAAAGAAAGGGAACCATGGGGCAAGGATTCAACTGGTCAAGCGAACTTCTTAGAAACCGTATCAAATATTTGAGCATTAAATACTCGAACCCTTGAACCCTCGAATCCTCGAACCCTTTAAGGAGAAGCCTTTATGCCCGACGAAAAGATTCTTTTGGCACATGGAAGCGGAGGAAGACTCACCCACGATCTGGTCAGAGAGATTTTCTTACCCCAGTTCTCAAATCCATTTCTCAAACCATTAGATGATAGCGCGAAGATAACCAATCGGCAGGGATCGATTGGTTTCACGACAGACTCCTATGTTGTCAATCCCATTTTCTTCCCGGGTGGAGACATCGGGAAATTAGCCGTTTGTGGGACAGTGAACGATCTTTCAATGATCGGAGCCATTCCTTTCTATCTCAGCCTCTCCCTGATCATTGAAGAAGGATTCTCCATTGAACTCCTTCAACAGATTGCCTCTTCTATCCATAAAACGGCTGAAAAGGCAGGGGTGAGCATCGTCACAGGCGACACCAAAGTCGTGGAACACGGGGCAGCAGATCAGCTATTTGTTAACACCTCAGGGATCGGATGGATCAAACCAGGGATCAACCTTTCTGGGATCAATGCAAAACCAGGAGACCACATTCTACTAAGCGGTTACCTGGGAGACCATGAGATCGCTATTCTCTCCCAGAGGGAAGGCTTCAAATTTCAGGGTGAGCTGCAGAGCGACTGCGCCCCGTTAAACGATCTGGTTGAAAAGATGCTCGATGCCTGCCCCTCCATTCGATGCATGCGAGACCCCACCCGCGGCGGTTTGGCCACAACCCTTAACGAGATCGCATCGATGTCCAATGTAGGAATGGTGATCGAAGAGGAAAAGATTCCTATCAGGGAATCGGTCAGAGGAATCTGTGAATTACTCGGTTTAGATCCGCTATATCTTGCCAATGAAGGGAAATTGATCGCCATCTGTCCACCCAACGAAGCAGAGCGGTTATTGGAGGCCATGAAAAGCCATCCTCTGGGTAGAAATGCAGAGGTCATTGGAATCGTAACAGAGGAAAATCGAAAGAGAGTGACTCTCCATACATTGATCGGTGGTCATCGAATTCTGGATATGTTATCCGGTGGTCAGTACCCGAGGATCTGCTAACCCTCAATGAGCTAAACCAATGGCACAAGATAACTTTACAAAAATATCAAAGGCTGATACGGTAGACCTCAAAAGATTATCTCACTATGTAAAATGATTTAATGCGTTTAGTTTAGTTGCTCCAGGTGGATTGTGATAGCCGTCGCTGATCTTCGTCTTGGGCTTGTTGGTGTCGAGTAATATAGGCGCTCCGAAGGACGTTCACCTTGCATCAAAGCCCGAATGCTCTAATGCAGCAGTGAGGTCTAGTGATGTCCAACCGCCTCGCACAGAGAGTTTCGGATAGGCTTGACACGCAAAAAAAGACGACCAGACACATCGTCGCACTCGACTACCTTCGGGCTTTCATCATCGTCGTCGTGCTGGCGCACCATTCCGTTATCGCCTACAGCTACTCTTCCCACTTCGACCCCAAGCATTACCTGTGGGGCGCACCTATCGTCGATAGCAAGCGCTGGCTCGGGTGCGACCTGTTTATCCTCTTCAACGACATCTTCTTCATGTCGCTGATGTTTTTTCTATCGGGCCTGTTCGTTTGGCCGAGTCTCGCGCGCAAAGGAGGTCGGGCCTTTTTGCGCGACCGCAGCCTGCGACTCGGGTTGCCGTTCATGCTGGCGGTGATATTCCTGATGCCGCTTGCCTATTACCCGTCATTTCGAATGACGGGGGCTGACCCCGGCTTCTTCGCCTTCTGGCAGCAATGCCTATCCTTTGACAACTGGCCTTGCGGGCCTATTTGGTTTATCTGGGTGCTGTTGGCGTTCGATTGCGTGGCTGCTGGCTTGCACAAGATTGCTCCCAGATCGGGTGATGCCCTCGGCCGGATGACATCGTTTGCGCTCGGCCGTCCGGCGGCCTTTTTCGCCGTTCTGATGGCTATCGCTGCGGCTGCCTATTTCCCGATGCTTGTCGGCTTCGGTCCCGCCCGCTGGTTTGTGCTTGGGCCGTTCTCTGTCCAAGCCAGCCGCCTCCTGCTTTACGCGGTCTATTTCTTTGCCAGCGTCGGCATCGGCGCGTATGACATTGAACAGGGACTGCTCGCGCGGGACGGCCGGCTGGTGCAACGCTGGGCGCTTTGGCTCTTCGCTGCGATAGCGGCATACGCGCTGGTCGTAACGCTGCGGGTTGTCGGGTTACAGATGGCGAGTGCCACACCGTCACTAACCACCCTACTGATTTACGGCCTCGCCTCCTTGCTGTCCTGTGGCGCCACCGGATTCGCGATGCTCGGCTTGTTTCTGCGATTCGCCAATGAACGTGCGCGTGTATTCGACAGCCTGGCCAACAACGCCTACGGCATGTTTCTTATCCACTATGTGTTCGTGATTTGGCTGCAATATGCTCTGTTGGAAGCAATGTTATCCGCCACGGAAAAGGGTGCAATCGTTTTCGTCGGCGCATTGGTAATCAGCTGGTGCCTCACTGCCGCGATGCGATGCATTCCAGGGGTTGCTAAGATCATCTAGGTGAATTGATGACCGTTTCCTCACCCCAAGGATGAAGAGGTTGACGCCTCATTAGTCAGACAACCTCAACAATGGTATCGATTCCTTCCTGAAGCCAACAACCCATCACTTTGGCAAAGCATGCACGATTTGAGATGGTAACCAAACGAGATCTGCCCAGCACAGGAGAATAGAGATGATCGACAGAAGCAAGCGGTATGTCAGACCCCAATTGGCATTGGAAAATATTGTCACCCTGAAGGGCAAGCGGCTGGCATTCGCCAGCGTCGCCGAGATGCTGACGGTTCGTGCCCGGGAAATCCAGGATGCTGTCCACGTCCTTTTCTACGACGAGGTCATTACCTACGCCCAGATCAACGAACGTGCCAACAAGGTTGCCCATTACCTCAAGGAGAAAGGCGTCGTTAAGGGAGACATCGTATCGGTTATGGTCCTGAACTCTCCCGAAATCTACTATACCATGTTCGGAGCACAAAAGCTGGGAGCCATCGCCGGCGCCATCAACTACATGTTGAAGGGCCCCGAAATTGCCTATGTCCTGGAAGACTCCAAACCGAAGGTGGCATTCGTGGGCAGCGAATACATGGAGGAGTTCGCCAAAGGTTGGATGCTATCGTCCCACAAGCCAATCGTCGTGGAGGTTGTAACGGGAATAGATCACGGGGCTGACATCGCCACGGGGACACTGAAGGAGATCATCGACAAATATCCGACCGCCGAATGTCTGGTGCCGCAGGCGCCGGAGGATCCTTTCCTTCTCCTGTATTCCTCGGGCACGACAGGTATGCCCAAAGGCATCCTTCTTTCCAACAAGAACCAATTAACCATATGCAAGGACAGGGCTTCCATGGGCGTGAATAAACCCGGAGACGTAATGATGATCATCCTCCCCATGTTCCACACGAATCCCCAGTGCGTGCACACGTACCCGCTCAGCTACCAGGGTCTGACGCTTTGTATCCGAAAAACCTTCTCCCCGGCCGACTTCTGGCCATCCATCATTCGATACGGGGTCGCCATCGTCCAGGGCGTTCCCGCCATGTATGCCTACATCTATAACGCCGTGGACCCCAAGGCCATCGAGTATGACAAGCTGAAGCTGAGGTTTGCCTTTTCCGGCGCCGCCCCCATGCCACCGGAGTTGATCGACGCCTTCAAAGAAAAATTCAATGTCCAGGTGATTGACGGATATGGCCTTACCGAGGCCTGCGGGGTCACGACATCGAGCTTGGGCATGCCGGAGAACCGGGCATCGATCGGCATCGCTTACCCAAGTTTGCAGGTCGAGATCATGGACGATGACAATCATATCATGCCTTATGGCGAGCGGGGCGAGATCTGCATCAAGGGTGATGCCGTGATGATTGGGTACCTGAACAAACCGGAGGCCACCGCCGAGGCCATCAAGGACGGCTGGCTCCACACCGGCGATATGGGTTACATGAATGAAAACGGATGTCTCTTCATTTCCGGTCGTAAAAAAGAGATGATTAACCGTGGCGGAGAAAACATCTATCCCCGGGAAATCGAGATTCCCCTGGAAAATCATCCGAAGATCGCGGAAGTTGCTGTCATCGGAGCGCCGGACCCGGCGCTGGGTGAACGTGTGCGGGCATGTATCATCCTGAAAGACGCCTGCACCATGAGCGAAGATGAAGTCAAGGAATATCTGCAGGACAAGCTCGCCAAATACAAGCTCCCCGAGTTCGTGGAATTCATGAAGAGTTTCCCTCGCAACCCGACCGGCAAAATTCTGAAGCACGAATTAAAGAAAATATTCGGATAGGTATGACAAGGCCGTATTATAGGTGGAACGGATCAGACCTTTCCTCCCTTCCCGAAAGATAATTTAAAGGCAGAGGCCTACGGACAATCCTCTGCTTGTCCGGGGCAGGAAAGGAAAAATCGAAGGCAATCTTAAAGAAGGTCCGAATCACTTCAAAAGTAGCTCCCCAGAGGATTTCTTCTTCTCCGTCCTCCTTATGGACTAAACAGGGAAACTCCCAGGGGTTAGGAATTCCCTGAGCGATTAGGATCTTAGGCACCTCCAAGGAATAAACCGCATAGTTTGCCGGGTGGAAAAATTTTTCTAAGGGAACGGAAATGACTTTTTCCACTTCCCAATTGAGCTTGGGTTTCCAACAATGCTTCACCCTGCCGACCATAGGGAAGATGATCCATGAGCGGTGATGGAGACGATAGGTTGGTAGAGGACCCAGGAATTCCACGTTGAATGGACTCAGGCGCAATTCTTCCCAACTCTCCCGTAGCGCATTGCCTAATAAGAAGAGAATTTTCCCGTAGATCGCTTTCCCCCGCCGCAACGCCAGCGCAAAACCTGGCCCGCGAATCCCGGGAAAGAGTCCGAACCGAAGGAGTTTTCCTGACAGAGAATCTAATAACGGATGAATTCCACCGCCTGGAGCACAGAGGTCGCCGGGCTGTTGGACATTCTTGGATCGTTTGCTGAGGACAAAGACGTAACGGCCAGAAGTAATCCCTTCCGGGTTTCGGTCTTCACGGAAATAGAGCGGCAGGAGAATCCCTCCCCCCACCCAGGTCTGCTGACTTTTCCTCCGCTTATCGATCAATTCAAACTCAGCCAGATAGTCCACGGGTTCCCGTGCGAGGGCGTCGGTCACGTGAAACCGAAATCCTTCTCGATCATTGAGAAGAGAAAGGTCCATGGAAAAAAGGGCGATCTGTTTTCACATCGAAATCAAATGCCAGAATCCCTGCTGCGCTGCATACCGCAGGCAGGTGCAGGGTCGGATTTGGTTACTGGAAATTGATTTATTCTTTGATTGCCTGAATTCTTCTGAGAGTGCACTCTCGTCCCTTTTCCACCTTAATCTGAAAGGAACCGCATTTAGGACAGGAGTAAGGGACGAAATGTCGGAAAGGATCTTTTTGATCAAGGCTGATTCCGCCCTTGTAGCCACAGGATTCACATTGGATGCGAGCCTTGATCGTTTTTACGTTGACTTTCGCTCCTTCAGCTACCGATCCCTTGAATAATTCATGAATCCAAAAAATGACCTGTTCTACATTGAGGAGGGCTAACTCGCCGATCTCAAGTTGGACAGAGAGAACCGTTTTCCCGTTATTTTTTCTTGCCGTATCGAGAACGTTTCGTACGATTTCGGAGGATATGGAAAATTCGTGCATGGTTGGTTCAAAAAAAGTCTCTGGTCTGAAGGTTAGGGTTAAGATGCCCGTCTGGTCGATGGGTGAAGTCATTCGCCTAAAAATATTGACCTTAACCCTTCAACTTAACCTAAACTGGCTTCTTCACCTTTACCCAACGTCCATTATAAACTCAACTTTGAGGACTAGGGCTTAAGATCTAAAGACCGAATCACATCGGGTATGCCTTTCCCAGTCAAAGCATTTGTCTTAATGAAAGGAACTTTGGGATTGATCTTCTTGGCATCCTTCTCTAATTGGGACGGACTCACCTTCATTGCCTTTGCCAGATCAATCTTGTTGAGAACAATCACGTCAGCTTCTCTAAAGATGTAAGGATGTTTCATGAGTGTGTACGGCCCTTCGGTGACGGAGAAGACCACCAACCTCTTATGGGCCCCTAATGGGAACTCTCCTGGACAGATGAGGTTTCCCACATTTTCTATAATGAGCAATTTCACACCATCCAGTTCCATTCTCTTCAATGCCTGACGAACGAGACGGGCATCCAGATGGCATTCCTTTCCGGTATTGACTTGAATCACACGGGCTCCCTCCGCTTCGATTCTTTCTGCATCGATGGTGGTGGTGAGGTCTCCTGCAATGACGGCCACTTTCTCACCCATTCCAAGTCTTTTTAAGATCGCCTTAATCAAGGACGTCTTCCCTGAACCAATCGAGCCCATGATATCAATGGTCAATATATTCGAACGATCAAACCGCTTCCTATTCTCTTTTGCCAAGCTTCTATTTTTGGCTAAAAGATCCTTTTCTAACTCGATGTCAAATATCTCCGGTCCTCTTGGTTTTATTATTTTCATTTCTTACTCCAATTGGTTTAGACGTTTAAGGGCACAAAATTATAACGGAAATCATTTCGAAAGGAAATATTCAAATCCAGTCTATTTTTTTCTTGACAAAAAAATTATTTGTGGTATCTTTCACAACGTTTTGATCTACCATGTCCTCAACAAAATCTTACGAAAAAAATTACGGTAAACGAAGGGGGGACCCATCTTTAAAATTGCTCCGTTAGGTGGCCATCCCTCATAAGATAGAAAGGGGGTGAATTTTACTTTCACATCCAAAAAAATTTTGTAGAAAGGGGATAAATATCTATGAAGATTACCCGAAGGACATTTCTAAAGATATCGGGAGCCACAGCTGCCGGGACAGTAATGGGGGGGTTAGGATTCGATCTCTCACCAGCTGAGGTCTATGCCCAGGAACTCCGAATTAAGGGAGCCAAGGAAACCACGACAGTTTGTTGCTACTGTTCGGTTGGCTGTGGAATTATTGTCCATGCCGATGCCAAAGGGAAAGTGATCAATTCAGAAGGGGACCCTGATCACCCCATCAATGAAGGGGCCCTCTGTGCTAAAGGAGCCTCTCTTTATCAGATTGCCGTCAATGATAACCGACTAAAAAAGGTCCGCTATCGTGCCCCTAACAGTAACTCCTGGAAAGAGGTGAGCTGGGAATGGGCTTTGGATAAGATTGCGGCAAACATCAAGAAGAGTCGGGATGCAAGCTTCATGGAGAAGAATGCCAAAGGTCAGGTGGTCAACCGGACCAATGGTATTGCTTCGGTAGGAAGCGCAGCCCTTGACAATGAGGAATGCTGGCTTTACGCAAAGTTCCTCAGGTCACTGGGTCTTATCTATATTGAACATCAGGCCCGTATCTGACACAGCGCTACTGTAGCGGCTCTGGGAGAGTCGTTCGGACGCGGTGCGATGACCAATCATTATATCGATTTTCGAAATGCCGATGTTATTTTGAACATGGGTGGTAATGTGGCTGAAAACCATCCGGTCTCTTTTAAGTGGGTCCAGGCAGCCCGTGATAAGGGAGCCATCCTTATCCATGTGGATCCAAGATTTACTCGTACTTCGACTAAAGCGGATATCTTCGTCCGACTCCGTTCGGGGACGGATATCGCCTTCCTGGGGGGTATGATTAAGTACATCCTGGACAATAACCTCCATGATGAATTTTATGTCAAAAACTACACCAATGCTTCTTTTATTGTAAACCCAAAGTATAGTTTTGATGACGGGCTCTTCTCAGGCTATGATCCCACTAAGAGGGCTTATGATGGGTCAACCTGGGCCTTAGAGAAGGACGAGAATGGGATTCCAAAAAGAGATATGACCCTGCAAGACCCCCGGTGCGCCTTCCAGCTTCTAAAAAAACATTATTCACGTTATACACTACAAAAAGTCACGGAGATCACTGGAACTCCTGAAGACGATTTGGTAAAGGTTTATAAGGCCTACGGCTCTACTGGAGCCCCGGATAAGGCAGGGACCGAATTATATGCCATGGGTTGGACTCAACATACAGTCGGTGTCCAGAATATCCGCGCCATGTCCATTATCCAATCTCTTCTCGGGAATATGGGTATAGCCGGTGGCGGGATCAACGCTTTACGGGGTGAATCGAATGTCCAGGGATCAACGGATGCAGGCCTTCTGTTCCACATCTGGCCAGCTTATTTACCAACGCCTCAGGCCCACTTAGCAACCCTCGCAGATTACAACAAAACCACCCCTGCTTCCAAAGATCCCCGAAGTGTCAACTGGTGGAAGAACCGGCCAAAATATCTCGCTAGCTTCTTAAAATCGACGTTTGGAGGCAAGGCTACCAAAGAGAACGATTTTGGATATTCTTGGATGCCCAAGCTCGATACAGGTCAAGATGCTTCTTGGCTGAATCTCTTTGACGAGATGTATAAGGGAACTTTCACTGGTTTCTTCGCCTGGGGTATGAATCCCGCCTGTTCGAGTGCCCATGCAGGGAAGGTTCGACAAGCCCTTGCAAAACTCGACTGGATGGTCAATGTCAATGTCTTTGACAGCGAAACCGGGTCCTTCTGGAAAGGCCCGGGCGTGGATCCCAAAAAGATAAAGACAGAGGTCTTCGAACTACCTTGCGCTGCCTCCATGGAAAAGGAAGGTAGTATCAGTAACAGCGGCCGCTGGATGCAGTGGCGCTATAAGGCATCTAATCCCCCGGGTGAAGCCAAACCGGATGGGGATATCATGTATGAGTTGTTTAAAAAGCTTCAAGCCCTCTATGAGAAAGATAAAGGAACTTTCCCTGAACCGATCTTAAATTTGAAGTGGGATTATGAAACGAACGGCCACTTTGATATCCATAAGGTAGCAAAAGAGATCAATGGTTATGATCTCACAACCGGGAAGCTATTACCCAATTTCGTTTCCTTAAAAGACGACGGAACCACCTCCTGCGGTAATTGGCTCTACTCCGGCAGTTATACGGAAGCCGGGAATATGGCTGCCCGGCGAAAGAAGACCGACCCAACCGGATTAGGACTTTATCCGGAGTGGTCCTGGTGCTGGCCGCTCAATCGAAGGATCATTTACAACAGAGCCTCTGTAGATCTGGATGGAAATCCACGGGATTCAAAACGCGCCCTGCTTAAATGGGATGCTTCTGGAAAGAGATGGATAGGAGATGTACCTGATAATGCAGTCCCGCCCATGGGCACCGATGGAGCCTATCCATTTATTATGAAGCCCGACGGAGTAGCTTCCGTCTTCGGACCCGGCTTAAAGGACGGGCCGTTCCCTGAACATTATGAACCTCTGGAATGCCCGATTGAGAAAAATCTGATGTCCAACCAGAGGATTAATCCGGTCGTCAAGATTTTTGAGGGGGGATTAGATACATTTAAGACTTGTGATCCGAAATATCCATTTGTCTGCAGTACCTACCGGGTGACCGAGCACTGGCAGACAGGTGTTTTGACCCGGTGGCTTCCCTGGCTCATTGAGGCCGAACCTCAAATGTTCTGTGAGATGAGTTTGGAACTGGCCAAACTGAAAGAGATCAAAAACGGTGACCGAGTGGTCGTTGAAACCCCTCGAGGTAAAGTGGAAGCAGTGGCCATTGCCACATCCAGACTGAAACCCTTTAGAATTGCTGGGCAGACTGTTCATCAGATAGGAATTCCCTGGCATTTTGGCTGGCTCCATCCCAAGGATGGCGGGGATAGCGCAAACTTGCTCACCCCTACGATTGGAGATCCCAATACCATGATTCCGGAATCCAAGGCCTTTATGGCCAATGTCAGTAAACTAACCAAAAAACAACCGGCCAAAAAAGGCTAAGGGGAGGTGATCTAAATGGCAGAAGGAAAATCTTTTTTTATCGATACATCGAAGTGTACCGCTTGCAGAGGCTGTCAGATGGCCTGTAAGCAATGGAATCAACGGGCAACAGAAAAGACGATCAACTGGGGAAGTCATCAGAATCCTCCGGACCTGTCCTACAATACGTGGAAATTGGTCCGATTCAGCGAGATCCCTGGAGATAAAGTGAATTGGTATTTCTTCCCAGATCAATGTCGTCATTGTATGTCTCCTCCCTGTAAAGAGGTGGCAGACGGGAAGGCCAAAGGCGCCATTACGCAGGATGAGAAAACAGGGGCGGTTGTATTTAATCCAAAAATGAAGATAAAACCAGCCGACTTCAAGGAAATTCGTGAGGCTTGCCCTTATGATATCCCGAGATTCCTCCCCAGCACAGGAATTATGGCGAAATGCACAATGTGTTTCGATCGCACCAAAGAGGGGATGCTGCCGGCTTGTGTCAAGACTTGCCCGACTGGAGCAATGAACTTTGGAGATAGAAAGGACATCCTCGAGAAAGCTAACAAGAGGTTGGAAGAGGTGAAAAACGTTTATAAAGATGCCATCCTTGCCAACCCCGATGATGTTCGGATAATCTATCTCCTTGTGGATGATCCCAAGAAATATCACAAATTCGCTGTAGCAGAAAATACGATTGGAATCACAAGGAAGATGGCTCTCAAGCGTCTCCTCCAACCTTTGAGCAGCTTGAATCGATTGATCGGATAATACCTCCGTCCATTACCCTCCCCCTTGATGGGGAAGGTCGCTGACGCTCCAGAGCTTTAGCGACGGAGCGTCCAGGGTGGGGTGAATAACTAAAAGGGGGGTTGTAGATCAGGGCTTGTTTCGGAAAATCGAGTCCCGAAACAGGCCCGTTTTTTTCATGGTACTCGAGTAAAATGAAAGCGAATTTTAACGAATAATACCGAATTTAATATATAAATATTCGTTCAATTCGCTATCATTCGCTCCATTTGAGACTTTTACCTATGGAGAAGAATTTGGAAAAATTGAAAAAAAGAATTCAACAACTCAAGAAGAAGAGACCGGGTTACAAGGAAATTTTGGATTTCTATCAGAAAGTGAGAGAGGAACAAGAAAAAGTAAAACCTTCTTTAGACATTAAACCCATCCTTCTTAAGAAAGAATGGAAGGATCTTTTATCCAGAGAAGGGTTCCCCTTGTTCGAAAGAAAAGATTTTCCAATTGATCTTGAAACCTTAATCAAACTTTTCCGCTCTCTCTGCCAAATTGGAAAAGAGGCAAACCCTCATATGGCTGAAGAAGCTAAAAAGATTGAGGAGATCCTTAATGAGAAAAGAATAGATTTAAAGGAGTTATTGATTGGAGGAATCAATGAAAGCAAAATCGAAGACATCGCCAATGAATTTAGATTGGACAAAAAAATATTTTCTTTTTTTATTCAAGAGAGTATAAAACCATCGATCGAAGCAGGTGTGGAAAGGCTCTTCAATGAATTAGAGACAGAAAACTGGCTGAAAGGGTTTTGTCCGATTTGCGGGTCTCTCCCTTATTTAAGTCTGTTAAAGGAGGAAGTTGGGAAACGGTATCTCCTCTGCTCCTTTTGCGGCTATCAGTGGCGAATTGATCGGCTGGTCTGTCCTTTCTGCAATAACAAGGAACAGGAATCCCTTCACTATCTTTATGCAGAGGGAGAAGAAGCCTATCGCATCGATCTCTGCGAGAAATGTCACCAGTATATCAAAACGATTGATCTGAGGAATGTGGAAGAGGCAGACCCCAGTCTGGAGGACCTCGCCACTCTCCATCTCGATATCTTGGTTTCCAAAAAAGGCTATAAGAAGCCTACTCCCAATCCCTTTGAACAAGAGTGGCATTCCCTCCCGCTTTTGTATTAATTTGAAAGGTATAAGGATTCAAAGAGTCAAGGATTCGAGTGAAATGCTCAAATTTTATAGAGTCAGGAAAAGTGGAAAGAATGCTTCAGGCACTGATAGAATCTTTATAGAACAAACACTTGAACCCTGGAATCCTTGAATCCTTCCTTCTTTTTTCTTGATCGTTAAAGATAGGAGCCTATGGATATCCAAGGAGAAAAATGGAAAATGAGATGTGTGATATACGATTGTGATGGGGTTCTTTTCGACTCCCTCGAGGCAAACAGTAGATTGTATAACGACCTCTGCGCTTTAGGGGGCAGGGCCCCCTTAAGAGAGGAAGAGATCAATTATGTTCATACTCACACGGTCTTCGAAGCTGTCCACTTCATTTTCGGAAAAGATGAAGACTCAGAAAAAAAGGCTTTGGAAATACTGAAACAAGTCGATTTCAGGGAGTACGTCGTCCACCTGAAGATGGAACCTCATCTCCTTCAAACTTTAGGGAGGCTTAAGGAAAATGGAATTCTCAGGGTCGTCAACACTAATCGGACAACATCGATGCCGCATGTCATGGATCGATTTGATCTTTGGCCTTTCTTCGATATGGTTGTCACGGCCCTCGATGTAAAAAACCCCAAACCCCACCCCGAATCTGTCGAGAAGATCCTCCAAACATTCAACTTAAAAAGAAATGAAGTTGTTTTCGTCGGCGATTCTGAGTTAGACCAACAGGCAGCTGAATCAGCAGGCATCAAATTTATCGCTTATAAGAACAAAGAAATTCCAAGCGACGCCGTCATCGAGGACCATCTTGAACTATTAAATTTCATTACGGAGGGTGTGAAATCACCGTGATGATTTTCTCTATACCTCACTCCAATCTTCTAACCTGTAACTCGAACTTCAAGGAACAAATCTCCCTGATGCCTGTCGTTACCCTTTTGGCCTAACCCTCTGAGGCGCAAGCGAGTTCCTTCGTGAACTCCAGGTGGAATCGTAACAATGAGGTTTCTCTTTTTAAATCCTTGCGGTATGGTAATCAGTTTGCGGGTGCCATAATAGGCCTCTCTCGGAGTGATCTCGATCGCACCGTAGAGATCCAACTCATCCGGCAGAGAATGTGGAGAGACTGCTTGGAGACGGGGCGTCGTGCGTCTTCCGGTATATCGCCGGAGACCTCGGTCCAAGCCCACTCTTGGAATTGCATCAAGTATCTTCACGAATATGAGACCAGAGACAAAACCCCCGATGTGGGCCCACCATGCAATGCCCCCAACGTGACTCGGCGTGAGACTTGCAGAGAATAGTTGCAGAAGAAGCCAATACCCGAGAAACACGAATGCAGGAATCTCAATAAGTTGAAAAAAGAAGAAGATCAGTATTAATGTTGTGATTCGGGCACGAGGATAGAGGAGAAGATAAGCCCCCATGACGCCCGAAATCGCTCCGCTCGCCCCGATGGTGGGGATTTTTGAACCCCAGTTAGTGAGAAGATGGATCAAGCCAGCAGCCACACCGCAGAGGATATAGAAGATAAGGTATCGAACATGACCGAGTCTGTCCTCAACATTATCTCCGAAGACGTGGAGAAACCACATGTTTCCAAGAATGTGCAGAAAGCCCCCGTGGAGAAACATGGAGGTCAGAAATGGAAGCCATTGTTGGAATCGTGAAAATTGCTCAGAGAGACCTGGATCAGAGTATCGAATGGGAACGATTCCGTAAAGGAAAAGAGTCTCCTTCAAATGGGGGCCCTGGGTGAGCTGCCATAGAAAGACGAAAACGTTGAGGACGATGATCAAAAGATTAACGGCCGGAAAGTTCTTTGAACGAATTGCATCTCGAATAGGGATCATAGCATCACCGTATTCAATATAATTCCTCTTTTTTCTGAAGACAAGGGAATAAAAAAACCTAACTCTTAACGCAGGCCGGGCCAGAGCTTTAGCGACGGGGCGGTGAACGTGAGGGGTGATGAGGGGGACTTATTTAGTTCTTGATTTAATCTTTGTTTTTTAGTAAGTTTTAGGTTAAATAGTTTCCGGTCTTATTAGTTTTGTCGAAAGGTTTATCCTGAGCCTGCCGAAGGGGTCCCATCGTCTAGTGGCCTAGGACACCGGCCTCTCACGTCGGTAACACGGGTTCGAACCCCGTTGGGACCACCAATCCTTTCGCTACTCCTTTCAGTTAGTTAAACCGCTTCTTTTATTTTCTGGTCTTGATACTCAACCAAGGTCGCGAATTTGGTCGGAACTTAACCTGTTTAGATGCGGTGAAATGGGCAAAAAAGGTTAAAAATGGCGGGAAAGGCATATCTTCCGAGCTCTCACGTCGGTTGTTGCTTCCACATAAAAATCTTCACTCCAAGATTGCTCATAAAAGTAATGATTACGGGAAGAGTGGATAATGATTATGCTCAGCCGCCGCTGTAGGGCGTCGGCTGCAAGCGCGTGTTCAAGTGGGACAGCCCGATAACGTTCTGTCCGCTCCGGGGTTAATCGTCGAGCTCCCCCCGCAGAAACGCCACAATGCGCTCGAATGCTCGCGGGTCTTGGATGAAAAAGAGGTGCCCCCCTTCGAATAACTCCAACCGTGCCCCCGGAATCTGTTTCTGCATCGCTTCGAGGTTGGCCGGCGTTGCAATGCCATCGTACCGGCCACCGCAGATGTAGACCGGCATCCGCAGATTGGGGAGCCGCTCGTACGTATCATGGCATGCGCGGGCTTCAAGCTGTCGGCGTATGCCGATTTGACGCCCAGGTTCGTCTGCCCCTACCCGCAAACCCACCAGGGTCTGGTCAAACAACACCTCGAATTGTGCCGGGTTGGCGGCCTGCCATACCGCGTCTCGGCGCGTGTCACTCAGTTGGAGGACACGGCGCACATAGTCCTCTACCCCGAGGTGGGTGATCTCGTGCAGGGGATACGAGGCACCACCAGCACCGCCGCTGCTGGTGCACGCGAGGACCAAACGTTCCACCCGGTGCGGATAGCGCAGGGCAAACTCTTGAGCGACCATTCCCCCGAACGAGATGCCCATGACCAAGCAGCGCTCCCACCCCATGGCGTCGAGCAACCCGTTGGCATCGCCGGCATAATCGGCCATGGTATAGGAGATATCCGGACGTGAGGTTTGGCCAAGACCACGTTGATCGTAGACGAGGATCTCAAAGTGGTGGACAATGGGCATCTCGAAGATATTGGGCGAGCGGCGCAAGTCACCTCCGGTCCCACTGATGCTGAGCAAGCGTGGGCCTGCGCCCCGGATCTCGTAATACATGCGGAGGTCACGAACGGTAACGAATGGCATAGGTCCCCTTCCTCTGTGGGGATTTTTCACCTAACATTATTAATTATATCACGACAATAAAAACCAGTTATTTTTACTAAACAAAAAAGCCGAACTTACCAAAGGTTCATCCTTCGGCAGCTCGGCCGTCTTCTCGAAAGACCCGCCGCTTTTTGTCCCCACCTAACGGAAGATCTGGCATTTTCGGAATCGTCGGCTAGGGGTAAAAGATTGTTCCTGTATTTTCATTGATTGTCACCTGAACGAAGGACAAATTGTTTAGGTCAGGACTTTCGCCTAAAATTATTCTTCCCCAGTTCATGATAGATTCTTGAGTTATTCTTTCTGGGGTCTTTCTCCTCTCTGGTAGTATCCCAATTAAGTGATACCCCTCCGTTGCATCACGCCAGTAAAACTCATAAGCTGTCATATATTGTCCTCACTTTCTATCTTCTTCCGGTCTTCCCTAATAGACCGTTCAACGATTCGCAGGTTACAGGTGAATAATCAGGGCAAGCTGGTGCAAAACAATCCCAATGTAGATTACGGTGATGCCCAATATAACGGCCTTGACAAACTTAAATTTACTGTGCAGACATAATACAATTAAAGAGACAGAAACGATAGCAAATTTCCAGACCCAAAACTTGTCACCAAAGAGTGCGATGACAGAGTCAACAATCGGATTGGCCTCCCACCCTCCAGAATCCAGAATCATCATTGTGAACAATGCATCGAGAATGTTTAACCCCACAATCAAAATTAGAAAGAAAAATAATTCTGAGCTATAACGGTCCATGTAACCGCCCCTCTGCTGATCGACTTTTCTTCGAAAGGTTCTCCTTCGACCCCAAAAGGTAAATTTGCTCAGCAGAGGAGTGGGTCGTACTCGTCGGTCTTTAAGAATGCATCTATCAGATTCTCTCAAATCGAAACCACCTTTTTAGGAAACTACCGGACAGGTATGTCATCAGAAGGAAGCAAACATGATACCAAATTCTTGCCAGCATTATAAATCCCAATAATTATGGGGTTTCTCTGAAAACTCAATATTCCAACGGGATGAAGTAAGTGGAAAGACTTTTCACAAAAATCCCTAATCCCTTCCGTAAAAAAGTGAAAAAGTTTATCCACCCTTTATGGAAACGTTCACTTCCAAAAAACTTAAAAGCGGTGTATATTAAAGATTGAATACATCATTGGTAGCTCTTTTCATGGTGCCATAAGGATTCAAGGGGTCGAGGGGCCAAGGATTCAAGTGGTCAAATGCTCCTTCGCTTAAACCTCCGAACCCTCGAATCTTTGAATCCTTTTTGAACAACTAAATTAGAGAAGAACCTACAGGCCATTTTTGGATGCAAAGGTGTCTCTAAATACGACGAAAGGTTGAGTCATTAGTGAAAACATAGCATCAACACAAATATAATGTTACACACTTTTTTAATCAATATTCATCACCTTTCCCAACCATATCAATGTGAACATTAGGAACTGAAAGGTGGGTTCAAGGGGATTGAATGTTTTGTCTAAATTTGGAACTGCCTCTCTCAAATGTGCACGCGAAAGGTGACTATGCCTAAACGTTGCAGAAAATAGTTATCCGATAAGCCACCCCCACCCCTCCCCTCCCCCATCGAAGGGGGAGGGGAGGGTGGGGGCCTGTTTTGTATATTTTGATCGATTTTTATGCCACAATGAGGAGAAGAAAGGGGCTTAGTGAATGGAATATCTTCCTATCACTGTAGATAAGAGTCATCTGATCACCATTGGAGAAAGGCTCTATTCAGAAAGCATCGAGCTCATCCGGGAGTTGGTCAATAATGCCTATGACGCCGATGCGACAGAGGTCAATATCAAAATGACCGATGAATTGATTGAGGTCAGGGATAATGGCACGGGCATGGATCGAGAGGGCCTCCAGCAATACTTTAACATCGGTTCTCCGGAAAAGGTTTTGAAATCTGAATCGCCTTTGTTCCACAGGGATCGCATCGGTCAATTCGGCATCGGAAAATTTGCCAGCCTCTCTGCCTGTGAATGTTTTGAGATCCATACCCAGAAAGGCGATTTTGCAGCCAAGGTGACCTTTGACAAAGTGGAATGGGAAAAAGGAGGAGATCAGTGGAACCTGCCCCTCCAAATCTTGGCACCCGACAAGGAGAGGGGTGATGGTACAACGGTCACCCTACTGCGGCTGACAAGGTCATTTGAGCCTGAAGAGGTGATCCGAAAGATTGTTGAAGGGACCCCTTTAAAAGCACCAAATTTTGATGTCCGACTAAATGGGATGAGGATCACTCCAAGGAGTCTGAGTGGACATCGAATTCCCTTCCTCGAGGGCACAGAATTCGGCCCTGTCCACGGAGAGATTATCATCTTACCCTCTTCCACCGCTTCTCCGGTAGAATTGGGGATCGAAGTCAAGGTGAAGCAAGTCACCATCAAGCGAGAGATTTTTGGATTGGAACACTGGGGAAAGGTGGCCTCCAGAATTAGGGGAGAGGTCCATGCCGATTTTCTGCCGGTGACCACAGACCGGTCCGGATTTATTCTGGACAGTCCCGAATATCAAGCCTTCCGAGGTGTGATGGGAAAAGTTGTTCAGGAAGTAGATGATGTTTTGAAACGATTAGCAGGCCACAAGGAGAAACGGAGAACCGGTAAGGCATTGAAGGAAGCCTTACAAAGGGTTCATCGCGCCTTGGCCTTAAATCCGGATCTCTCTCCTTTTGGTGCTATCCCCTTAGCTGGTGAAGGAGAAGGGATGGGGGGAGCCGGTGCCGTCCCGAAGAAGTTGGATCAGAAGGAGGAAAGAGAGCTTCAGATTGCTGAAGAAGAGAAGGCAGCTGAGGTCACCCAACCACCTCTCCCTTCACCGAAGAAGACTAGGAAGAAATCTCCCAAGGTTAAGCGCTTGACTCCCAATGCCGTCGTTCAGAGGATGAGATTTGGAGAGACCGGGATCTCCATCTGTGTCGACGATTATGGGGAGGATGGACCAGAATGCTTTACAG
>Ga0299912_10001167_pt1 | contig 21242 bp, 19 predicted proteins | sample RVTome_2_FD_207667 | JGI IMG/M metagenome (GOLD analysis project Ga0299912, IMG submission 207667) | Soil microbial communities from uranium-contaminated site in the Upper Colorado River Basin, Wyoming, United States - RVT95D214 (version 2) ... | reverse complement strand
CGCCTGCCAGAGCGGTTACGATGCCAACCGGGAGCGTCTGGGGGGCCAGCAGGGTGCGCGCCAGCAGGTCGGCGACCAACAAGGTGCTGCCGCCTCCCAGAATCGAAAGCGGCACCAGGTGTTTGTAATCAGGCCCGAATAGGATGCGCATCCAGTGCGGCACGACCAGACCTACGAAACCGATGATCCCAGAAAAGGATACCGCCGCAGCCGTGGTCAGAGAGGCAGCCAGGATCAGGATCAGCTTGACGCGCTCCACTGGCAGGCCGAGTTGCTGCGCCTGCTCCTCGCCGAACTGAAGCACATTCAAGGCGTGGCCGGAGGTGGTCAGGACGCCCAATCCCAGGAAGACATAGGGGAAGGCCGCCACGACTGGTTTCCACCCGCTCAGAATCGAACCGCCCAGCAGCCAGGCAGTCGCCCGGCGCAATTCGTCGTTCGAGCGCATCATCAAATAAGTGGTCAGGGCAGTGGCGAAGGAACTGAAAGCCACGCCAGCCAGAATCAGGGTGGTAGTGGGCACAGTGCGATTCACCCTCGCCAGACCGTAAACCAATCCGATGGTGAGCGTGGCTCCCAAAAAGGCGGCTACCGGCACGGCGTACAGGCCGGAATAACTGGCGGGCCAGCGGATGGCCATGGCGGCCACGGCGCCCAGCCCGGCTCCGGATGCAACGCCGATCAGATACGGATCGGCCAGCGGGTTACGGAAGAGACCTTGATAAGCCACCCCGCTCCCGGCCAGGGCTGCGCCGGTCAGCGCAACCAGGGCGGCATGGGGCAGGCGGATGTCGAACAGGATGGTGGTGAAGGTCTCCGGCCAGTTGGGGGTCATGGCTAGATTGGGAATTTTACTCAGGAAAATGCGCGCCAGGACCCCTGGCGGGATGAAGGTTGAGCCGATCGCCACGCTGAGCACCAAGGCGACCAACAGGATCATCGTGTTCAAGAGGTATGGGTAAAGCCGGATGCGCATCTTATTCTCTGCCTTGATACCAGTCTAGAAAACCTCGGGGATCACTCAAACAACTCGGGGTGCAGCAGCTTCGCCAGGGCTTCCAGCCCGTCTACCAGGCGTGGACCAGGCCGGCTGACCAGGTCATCGTCGAAGGTGTAAACGCGCTGGTCTTTTACCGCCGATAAAGCTGACCAGCCAGGGCGGGCGGCGACCGCTTCGGGCGTCACCCCGCCATACAGGTAGTCGCCCAGCAGGATAATATCCGGGTCCTGGGAGACCAGCTCTTCCAGGCTGATTTGCGCCCAGGCATCTTTGAGCACACTGCCGACGTTGGCGCCGCCTGCCATAGTGATCAGCGAATCCATAAAGGTGCCGGGACCAGAGGTCCAGGGGGCGTTGGGGTCGGTGCTATCCAGCTCGTAGAAGACCAGCGGGCGCTCTTCTGCGCCGTCGACCTTGCTTTCCACCGCTTCAACGCGGGTTTTCAGAGATTCGATCAGGATTTCCACCTCCGCTTCCCGGCCGGTCAGCTTGCTGGCAGTCAAGAGGTTGATGTACATGCCGGTCAGGTCAGTGGGATTTGGCATGACAAAAACGGTCAGGCCCAGGTCTGTCATGGCGGAGACCAGCTCGGGCGGGGTCAGGCCGGCCGCCAGCACCAGGTCTGGATTCAAGGAAACCACCGCTTCGGTGTTTACATCGCCGAAACCGCTGCCCCCGATATCGGGCAAGCTTTTGGCTTCTTCGGGGTAGTTGCTGAACTGGTCACGCCCCACTACCTGTGTCTCAGCCCCGATAGCAAACAAGATCTCGGTGTTGGAAGGGGCCAGCGAGACCACGCGTTGGGCAGGCTTTTGCAGGGTGATGGTGTGGCCGAGGGCGTCGGTCAACACCAATGGAGCTGGTGTGGCGGGTTTAGATGTTGGGGTGGACACCTGCACAGGTGTTGAAAGAGAGTTACACGCGACTGCGATTACGAGTAGTGCCAGTAGAAGGATGATGAATGCTTCATTACGCTTCATAAATTCGGCGCCTCCGACCAAGATAATCTCTCGATGATCGAGAGGCTGGCTGTTAAACGAAACCCGCCCAGATGGGCGGGAGGCTTTGCGCTTGGATGTCGTCTTGAAGCCCGGCCTCCCTGACCTCGAGGGAGATTACGAGCGAGGCAAAGGCGGGAGCTCGGGCTTCACCTGTGGGTGTTACCGCTGCGGGACAGCGCCGGACTCTCCGTCTAGAGACGGACCACCGGCTTTCCCCATTGTGCGCCGCGCATCCGGGCGTCCGGCGCACCCTTACCTAGCTATGTAGTTGTTACCTGCGATAAATTTATCATCGGATGGGTGGCTTGTCAATTGATATTCGTCCTGTTTTCCAAATTTAGCCGAACCCATGCAGGACTTCGTTCTGGTAAATTCTAGCTTTTTCGTCGTTTGAAGTGGCTCTCGGAAACCTCACGCAGTTGCAACGCGGCCTGTTCGGCAGTCAGGTCACGTTGCGCTTCTGCCAGCATTTCGTACCCTACCATGAATTTCTTCACCGTGGCGGAGCGCAGCAGAGGCGGGTAAAAGTGGGCGTGCAGTTGCCAGTGGGGGTATTCGCTGGTGTCCGTTGGCGCACCGTGCCAGCCCATCGAATAGGGGAAAGATGTCTCGAACAGGTTATCGTAGCGGGTGAGCAGGCGCTTGAGAATCTCCGCCAGTGCCTGTTTTTCGGCGCCGGTCAAGTCGGTGAGGCGCAAAATATGGCGGCGGGGCAAAAGCAGGGTTTCGAACGGCCAGATAGCCCAGTAGGGCACCAGCGCCAGCCAGTGGTTGTTGTCAACGACGATTCTTTCTTTCACCTCACTCTCGAACTTCAGATAATCTAGCAGCAACAGGCGGCCGGTTTCAGCGTAATAAGCTTTTTGCTGTTTTTCCTCTTTGGTAGGCTCGTTGGGCAGGGCGTCCTGCGCCCAGATTTGACCGTGGGGGTGCGGGTTGGAACAGCCCATGATGGCGCCTTTGTTCTCGAATACCTGCACCCAGCGGTATTCCCTGCCAAGTTCGCCCACTTGTTCCGCCCACATGTCGACCACGTCGCGGATATCCTGCAGGTCCATTTCGGGTAGCGTCAGGTCATGGCGCGGCGAGAAACACACCACCCGGCAGGTGCCGCTCACACCCTGGGTTTGCAACAGGGGATTGGCGTTGCCTGCGCCAGGCGGCGATTCAGGCAGCAGGGCGCTGAAGTCATTGGTAAATACGAAGGTGTTTTCGTATTCCGGGTTGCGAGCGCCGCCAGCGCGTTCATTCCCGGGGCACAGGTAGCATTGAGGATCATACGCTGGCAGTTGCTCTTGCGGCAACTTTTCCACCTGTCCCAGCCAGGGGCGCTGGGTACGGTGCGGGGATACCAGCACCCACTCCCCGGTCAGGGTGTTGAGGCGGCGGTGAGGATGGTCACTAAAGGCAAAGCTCATGTGCAGATTTTATCAGGATTATCGATGGAGTTTTAGCAAGATGCTGCCTATTACGCCTCATGGAGAAGCGCAGACACAACGGGATAAATTTCTTCCCAAGCTAGAAACTGAGGCAGGAGGGGGCGCAGGTCCCGATCCCAGTCTTTATGCGACTGCTCAAAAGCTTCAGTTAGCGTATCGCTGGAGAGTTTAAGGTCGTATAACGCCAGTTTAGCGGACACGACCTCAGGGCTCAAGCGGACACCTTGCCGGGACAAAAACCAGAGATCATATACATCGCGAGGCTTTTTGCGGACGAGCAGGGCACGCACTTTCTCCGCCATGAGATGTTCAGGTGTGAGCGCTATGACCACAAAAGGTCGCAAGTCATCATATTCCGGCATGACCAATTCATGCTTCGTTTCGACAATCTCTTGCCGCAAATTGATGTCCACGCGCACTTTACCCTTGGTGCGATCACGTCCATCGTAGAGCGGGCCCTGGTAACTCACATCGAAACTGAAGCCGACTTCAGATTGCCAGGCATTGCGAAGTTCTGCTGGTATACCGTACGTTTTCAGTTGATTAATGATCTGCTTCCAAAGCGTCTGAACCTTCGGCAGGTTGGCCGGCCCGTTGAAATCCAGGTCTTCCGAGTAACGGTTTCCCCGGTGTATGAGACGCAAGGCCGTGCCACCCTTAAATACCAAATCATGGGTGCGGTTAGACAGCAGATAAAGCATCAGGTGCTGAAGATAATCACGCTCCTGGGCTTGAGCACCGATGCCATGCCATTGGGCGAGGCGCTGTATCTGGGCGCGTGTGAGCATTCAGGCAACCCTTTCGGGAAAGAGCTCTTCGAGAGGGACGTTGACGTACACTCGCCAGTGGGAGTTATATATTCCAGCGCGCGGTCTTTGCGGATCCAGGTTAACTGGCCCCTTGGCGATGATCAAATCATCGAATGTGGCTCCAAGCATATCAAGCAGGAAACCCAGCCTCGAACACATACTTGGACTGCTCAAGTGGTTCGCATATTCGACCAGCGTTGGAATATCAAGACTGGCCAAACCGTTTTTCAACGCCTTGGCCACTTCCCCGATTCCACCAGCATACTGCGGAAATAGGAGGCTATCGAGAATAGCCTTGGCCTCATCAGCGACCACAATGGGCAATTCAGGTGAGCTCTGACGGTGATATCCCCAAAACATGGCCGGCTTAACCAAGACGAAACGAAACCGCATCTGGCGGAAGGTAAGTGGTGGCTTTTTACGTGTGGTGGCAAGGAAAACTGTACCTGGGACCTGCTCGGTGAAGCCGTAATAGTGGAGCGCTGACCAAAACGAGACATAGGCGGGATGCGCCAAATGGCATCCTACAAAGAGCGGATTGGAAAGGACGCGCTCCGGGGAAAACCCAAGGAGCAGGTATTTTCCTGCTTCCACACGGGCTACCAAATTTTCTTCTTCCATGCGCCGCAACAAGTTGGAAGTCTGCACTTTGCCCAGGTTGAGTAGGTTGGAAAGCATGCGGCTGTCAAACCCAAAGAGATCGAGCTCCTGCAAACGTTGTGCGATTGCAATGGTGGACGTCTTTTTCGCCATATATTAAATAAATCTCCATAGTTGCAATTATTATATCCGAGAACTGGCACTCCGTCACCAATTTCCTGGTTGAGATTCTCCATTTGTAGGAGTTATTATCAATTATCTGGAAATCTCTTGACACTCCTCCAGGCTAGGGTAAACTTTGCACAGGCATGCCCAACCTACAGAGTTGGGTGTGTTCTCCAAAACTCCCATCTGGTGGGTAACCCCGCAAGATGGCTATACAGGTATAGAGTCAATTACAGGTGATTCATTGTCAGAGAAACTCCAACGATTGAAGTCTATTCTAAAAGAAATGGGTTCCGTAGCGGTCGCCTATTCGGGCGGAGTCGACAGCACTTTGCTGCTCAAAATCGCTCACGACACGCTGGGGGAGGGCGCGATCGGGATCACGGCGGTCTCGGCCAGCCTGCCGGCTGCCGAACGCAGCGAGGCGGAAGCGCTTGCCCGGCGCATCGGCGCCAGGCATGCCTTCATCGAGACCAGGGAAACCGAAGACCCACGTTATCTGGCGAACACTCCCGAGCGCTGCTACTATTGTAAAAGCGAGGTGTTCGCCAAACTGGCCGAATATGCCCGGGAGCATGGTTACAGCTTCCTGTTGGACGGCACCAACGCCGACGATGCCAGCGATCACCGTCCGGGCCGTGAGGCGGCCCGCCAGTTGGGTGTGCGCAGCCCACTGCTTGAAGCCGGATTAGCCAAAGAGGATATCCGCCTTTTGGCGAAAGGGCTGGGCTTACCAAACTGGGACAAACCGTCTGCAGCCTGCCTCTCGTCGCGTCTGCCCTACGGCACAACGATCACGCTGGAATCTCTGGGTCAGGTCGAGCAAGCGGAGGCGGCTTTGCACCAGATGGGCTTCCGCCAGGTGCGGGTGCGCCACCACGAGCAGGTGGCGCGGGTCGAGGTGGAGCCGGACGAGTTCCCGCGGATTATGGCACAACGAAAAGAGGTGATCGAGGCGGTTCAATCCGCCGGATATAGCTACGTGGCGCTCGATCTGGTCGGTTTTCGCTCAGGAAGCATGAACGAAGTCCTGAAAACAGGTAAATTGACATCCAGACTTTAGCCTGATTATGGATATCGAAAAGCTCGAGAAACTGCTCAACGGAGTTCGATCCGGAGATGTCAGCATCGAACAGGCGCTCGACAGGTTACGCGCTTTGCCCTACGAGGACATCGGCTTCGCCCAACTCGACCTGCACCGCCCGCTGCGCGGCGGGGTGGGCGAGGTGGTCTTTTGCCAGAATAAGACCCCGCAACAGGCTGCCGAAATCTTGAAGCGTTTATGGCAACACCACGATCGCGTTTTGGGGACGCGCGCCTCGTCTGAGATGGCCGATTTCATCCTGGAGTCCATTCCTGAAGTGCGCTACGGCCCGGTCTCGCGGTTGGTGACGCTGGAACGCGGGGAGCGCCTTGCTCCGTCGCCAGAGGCGCCGTATGCCCTGGTTATCACCGCTGGCACTGCCGATTTGCCCGTAGCCGAAGAGGCAGCCCAGACGCTGGAGTTTTTTGGCAATCGGGTGGAACGCGCTTTCGACGTGGGGGTGGCGGGGCTGCACCGGTTGCTGGATAAAGGCGACCTGCTGGCGAACGCGGCTGCCGTGATCAGCGTGGCCGGCATGGACGGCGCCCTGACCAGCGTGGTCGGTGGGCTGGTGGCCTGCCCGGTGATCGGCGTGCCGACCAGCGTGGGTTATGGGGCCAGCTTTAGCGGGTTGTCGGCGCTGCTTGCCATGCTCAACTCGTGCGCCCCCGGTGTGGTAGTCGTCAACATCGACAACGGGTTTGGCGCCGCCCTGGCAGCGCATAAGGTCTTGCATCCTCAGTGTAAGGATGCCAGCAAGTGAGGACGATTTCGTGAAGATCGCCTATTTCGATTGCATTGTCGGAGCCAGTGGCGACATGATCTTGGGGGCACTGGTGGATGCCGGCTTGCCTGAAGATACGCTGATTCGGTTGCCGGACCGGCTGCATATGCCGGAGCTAAAGCTTCGCGTACAGCGAGTGGTGAAAGGTAGTATCAACGCCACAAAAGTGGATGTATTGGTGGGCGCTGACGTCCCCGAGCGCCGTTTGGCAGAAATCGAAGCCATCCTAGACGGCAGCGAATTGCAGGCTCATATCCAGACGAAAGCCAGGGGCATCTTCAGACGGCTGGCCGAAGTGGAAGCCGGCATCCATGGTATGCCGGTCGAGCAGGTGCACCTGCACGAGCTGGGTGGGGTGGACACGGTAGCGGATGTCGTCGGAGCATTGGTGGGGCTGGATGCGCTGGGGATAGAGCGGGTTTACGTCTCGCCCCTGCCTTTGGGAAGGGGCATGATCGAAAGCGCTCACGGGGCGCTGCCTCAGCCGGCCCCCGCCACGTTGGCTCTTTTGCAGGGCGTCCCCGTGATGGGCAGCGACCTTCCGTACGAGCTGGTCACCCCTACCGGGGCAGCCATTCTCACGGCTATTGCCAGCGGCTTTGGCCCGATCCCGCCCATGACCCTGAGCGCTGTCGGCTATGGCGCCGGCGGGTATGACCTGCCCATCCCGAACGTGCTGCGCCTGCTGGTGGGCGAACAGGCTTCGGCGGGAGCCGAGACGGTGGAGACATTGGTATTGCTGGAGACGAACATCGACGACAGCAACCCGGAGATTTACGACTACGTTGTGGAAAGGCTGTTGGCGGCCGGGGCGCTGGACGTTTTCCTGGCTCCCATTCAAATGAAGAAGAACCGCCCAGCTACAATGTTGAGTGTGCTCTGCCATCCCGCGGAGGCAGATGCCTTGACCGCCATTCTATACGCCGAAACGAGCACGCTGGGCGTGCGGCGGCTAATGCTGGAGCGGCGCTGCGTGGAAAGATCTATCGAGACGGTGCAGACGTCTTATGGCCCGCTGCGGGTAAAAGTAGCCCGGTTGAGCACCGGGCAAGTGAAAGCCGCCCCGGAGTACGAGGATTGCCGCAGGGCGGCCGAGGTTAGCAAAGCGCCTCTGCGCGAGGTCTACCGCGCGGCAGAGATTGCCATTGCCAGTTTAATTGCGCCGGGGAATATCCCTTAAGCGACTGCCTTGGCGGAAGTCTCCGCTTCAGGCAGCTTGCTTTCGATGGGAGTGGTGGCGCGCACGAAGCCAATGAACATCAGGACAACGCCGATTAATTCACTCAGATAAAGGGCGCCGGGCACGCCCAACCGGCTAAAAGTGCCGCCAAAGGCGGGCGAGATAGCTCCCACGGCGATCAGAATATTGCCGATGGTGCGGTGAAGCAGGACGCGCTTGCGCCAGAACAGCCAGGAGGAATAAAGGGCGCCGCCTACCAGGGTCAGCGTGCCGTACAGGTTGAAGAAGGGTGTCAGCACGCGCACGCCGGGGGTGACAATGGCGTGCCCGCTCAACTCGCTGCCGGTGTGGACGCTGGTCGTCAACAGGCTGGGGTCGAGTTGGGCGGTGAAAACCCGCACCATTCCGTATAGGGAGGCGACCGCCAGGATCACCATCAAAGTGTTTGCCACCCTTTTCTTCGTCAGCAGGTAGACCGTGCCCTGCCCCAGCCAGGCGGCTACCAGGATGGCGCCAAACAGGTACCAGAGGCGGTAAATGAAAGGATTCCAGCCGAAGGCGCCGTAGTATCCCTCGGAAAACCCGCCGATGCCGTAGAAGATCAGTCCGGTGCCCCATAAGAGCAGGTGCTCTCCTTTTCGTTCAAAGTAACGTTTAAACACGAAAAATGCGAAGGTGAAGCTGATCAAGGAAGATGTAAAGGGCAAAACGGTATTGAGGGGGTTCATAAAAGTTCTCCAGTTTGAAGTGAAAAGATTATCCGAGGTTCGGGAAAACGCCAAAAACCACGCTCAGGGCGATAACGATCAGCGCAATAATCGCCAGGGCGATGACCACCAGGGCGATGGGCACCACTTTTTCATAGAAGGGTGGGTATTTTTTGGGTTGTGAGGCGTGTTTCATTGGGTCAGGCATGGTCTATTCCTCTCGATCAGGCTCAGACCAGGATTATAAGAACCCTTTTGGGGTCTGTATAGTTAAGTTTGCACAGATTCGGATAAAGGAATCTTAAGAAACCTCCCGCAGGTTTCCATAACCTGTGGGAGGTTACCGCCGGTCACGACTCCATATCCAGCAGGCGCTGGTAATCCTCTGGTGTGTCGATGTCCAGTAGCAGGCTGGGGTCGTGCCAGGGCACCCAGGCGACCGGGTATCTGGCAAAGAGCAGCCTGCCGCCGGTATCTCCGGTTAAGGCCATTAAATCGGGGAAGACGTCCTGGTCGAACAAAACCGGGTTGCCGCGCTGACCTTCCACCTGCGGGGCGACCAGGGGCGCCAGGCTGGCGGCGTGGGTTTCGACCAGCAGGCGCACTAAGCTCACCGTGACCTTGGGCTGGTCGGCCAGCAGGAAAATCGCCGCGCCGGCTTCTGGGGGCAGAGCATCCAACCCTGCTTTCACTGAGGTGCTCTGGCCGGCTTCCCACTCTGGATTATGCACCGAATTTACTGGTAAACCTGAAAGCGCCTGGCCAATCTGCGAGGTGGCCTCTCCGGAGACGACCACCACCGGGAAAAGTCCGGCTTCCAGGGCGGTTCTCGCCGCCCGGCGCACAAGGGGTTCGCCGTGCCAGTCTAAAAGCTGCTTGGGCTGGCCGAAGCGGCTGGAGCCTCCGGCTGCCAGGATGACGCCCGCCACCGGCTCGTGCACAGCAAAAACCTTCTCCTCGGACAGCGCGGCGATGATGGCAGCTCGGTAGGGCGGTACCAGATTGCTGGTCAGCTTGTGTCCCATGGCCTGCAGCTCGGGCGTATCGGCCTGGTTGAGCAAGACTACCCGCCGCGCCTGGGGCGGGACGTTTTTCAGCCCTCCAGAGGGATGCGCCAGGACTCTCGCCAGCGCTTCCGGGGTGATCAGCTCACCCGGAGACAGACCTGCCAGGTCTCCGAAACACTGCGGGCGGTGCACCCAATCTTCGGTCAGTGGTTTCCCCATGCCGCTCAATCCTGCCACGACCACGACCGTATCGGCGAATTGTGGCAGGGCGGGCTCGTGCTCGGCGGGCGCTTTGAGGGGTTTTTGGCGGGACCCGTCTGCTTCTATCAGCAGGGGAAGCTGGCGGGAATCGGCCAGTTGGCGCAGACGCTCGAGCGCCACCAGGCTCAGGCCGGATACCCGCTTCTCGCTCGTTTCTACGCCGGTAAAGAGCAGCACTCCGGCGGGCAATTCTTTATCCAGATGTGAGATCTCATCGGGATCTGGTATGGGTAGATGGTGATCTGCCAGGGATAACTGGTCAACGGAGAGATGGGTCGTGGCCGCGACCAGCACTGTGTCGGTATTTAGCCCCCTATTAATAAGCTGGCGGGCTAAATGGAAAAGCGCAGTGGTCTTCCCCCCGGCGCCCACCAGGGTCAAACACGGTTGGGGAGAAAGGCGCAGCGCTCTGGAAAGTAACATCACTTCCACAAATGCGGGCGCAGCTCGGCGCGGGAGAGGATGGCCTCCAGCACGCCGCCACCGACCGCCAGGGATTTATCCGAGACCAGGGTGCAATAGAGCGGGTCGTCACGCGGGTCGACGTCGCCGATTTTCAGGCCGGGCTGCACCTCGACCCCGGGGCGCAACAGGCCGCGTAACGTCCCGGCGAAGGGCGCCCGTACCTGCTGGCCTGCAACTTCGGCGACGAACTGCCCCTCTTCCAGATGGTCGCAGATCTCGGCGTGGGTTTGCAGCACGCCGGCTGCCGGAGCGCGCAGGACGCGCTCGGTGCGATGTTGGGAAATCTCGTCCGGCACTCCGGTATCCTCCTGAGGGGCGCCCTGCCAGTAGACGCGCCCGAGCATGTGCCCCCGCATGGTCTCGATGGCGGCATGGCAGTTTTCTCCAGGGATAAATCCTGGACCCAGGCCAATAATTAATTGGATGGGTGTGGAGATCAGCTCGGCTCGTTTTTTGGTCATGCGGGCGTCCACCACCACGGTGGGGTGAATGGCTTTGACGCTCTCCGCTTGCGGGTCGACCAGGAGCGGGATGCTCCCCTTGGATAGCACCATCAGAACTCGAAGGTTATCCGTTGGATCTTTCACTCGTTTGGCGGCGACCCCTTCAACCGTCGCTTCTCCGGTGTATACAGCTTCCGAGAAGCAGACCAGCCGGCGCACCGCCAGGGGCTGCGGCAATTCAGTCATGACCACCTTAAGGCCGGCGCGGTGCAGGCGCAAAGCCACGCCGGAAGCCAGATCGCCGGCGCCCAGGATCAGAATCAGGGTAGACATTTTTCCCTTCCTTCATAAAAACGCTGCACTCTTTTCCTTATTCCAGCCAGGAATCGCAAGTGCATCGCTAATTTCTTCTAAAGCTTACCCAATTTCCGCAACACCCTCTGCGGGGTGAGCGGGAACTCGTGGAACCAAACCCCGGTGGCGTCGTGCACAGCAGCCATGATTGCTGGAGCGATGGGCAGGAATGGCATCTCGGCCATGCCACGCGCCCCAAATGGGCCGAGGGGGTCGGGGTATTCCAGGATTAACGGTTGCACCCGCTCCGGCACGTCCAACACGGTGGGGATTAGGTAGGTGGAAAGGTGCTGGGTCTGGACATAGCCATCCTTTTGGACGAAATTCTCCAGGATGGTGTAACCCACCGCCTGGGTGACCGCGCCCTCGATCTGCCCTTTAACCTGAAGGGGATTGAGCGCCTTGCCGACATCGTCGGCGGAGATCACCTCCAGCACGCGCACGTGGCCGGTTTCCGTGTCCACTTCCACCGCTACCGCCTGAGCCACGTAGCCATAAGCAAAATTGGGCTCGGATTTTCCGGTCTCCGGGTCTAGGGGTGTGGTTGCAGGGGGTCGGTATTTGTATTTCGCTATCGCCGGGCGCTCTTCGAGGCGCCACTTTTCCAGGGCCAGCTCGCAGGCGCCTTTAATCGAGTTGCCGGACATGAAGGTCAGGCGGGAGGCCGAGGCGCTGCCCGAGTTGTCGCTGGTGGCGGTATCCGAGACGATCATCTCAACTTTTTCCAGGGGGATGCCAAGCGCCTCGGCCGCCATCTGCGCCATGACCGTGTGAGCGCCCTGGCCTACGTCGGCTCCGGCGTGGTGGACGACGGCGCGCTCGATCTTGGCTCCACCGTGCAACTCGACGGTAGCCCAGGCGTGCTCGGGCGCGCCGAAGGAAAAGCCGACGTTCTTGAAGGAGCAGGCAAAGCCGATGCCCCGGCGCAGGAAGGGTTTGTCTGGCTGGCGGTCTCCCTTCAGCTTTTTCATCGCTTCAGCGGCTGCCTCGACCACCTCTGGCATGCTCACGCCTTTGGGCAGGGGGGTGCCCACCGAGAGCAGAGAGCCTTCCCGCAGGATGTTTCGCCTGCGGATCTCTACCGGGTCCATCTCCAGTTTCTCCGCCAGGCGGTTCATCTGCATCTCGGCGGCAAAGGTGGCCTGAGGCCCGCCAAAGCCGCGAAACGCCCCACCGGGCAGGTTATTGGTGTACACCGCGCACGAATCCACCTTAACGTTAGGGATTTCGTACGGGCCGGTACACATCAAGGTGGCGTTGCCCAGCACCTTGGTGGAGGTGTAGACGTAAGCGCCGCCGTCGGCGATCAGTTCCACCTCGGCGGCGATGACCTTGCCTTCCCGGGTGGCGCCCCACTTCTCGCGGATGACGTAGGGGTGGCGCTTGTGGTGGCCGACGATCGATTCTTCCCGGCTCCAGATGATTTTCACCGGGCGGTCAATACCACGCTGGTGCAACCGCCAGGCAGCCAGCGCCAGAACGATTTGCACCGACATATCCTCCCGGCCGCCAAAGGCCCCGCCGATAGCCGGGTAAATCACGCGCACCTTCTCAGGCGGCAATCCCAGGGCGTGGCAAATCTGCTCCTGGTCTTCGTGGGTCCACTGCCCGGCCACCTGGACGGTAATCCGGCCTTCTTCGTCGATGTACCCAAGACCGGCTTCCGGCTGCAGGTAGGCGTGCTCCTGGGCGGGGGTCTTGTATTCGCCTTCAATAATGACGTCTGCTTTGGCGAACGCCGCCTCCACGTCGCCTTTGCGGATGCGGTAGCGGCAGAACTCGTTGGACTCCCGCTCCGGGTGGAGCAGCGCTGCGCCGGTCTGCATGGCAAGCTGCGGGTCGGTGACCACCGGCAGGTCTTCGTAATCCACCTGGATTAAATTGCGCCCTTTGGCGGCAATTTCCTCGGTTTCGGCCACGATTAGCGCTACCTGGTCGCCAACGAAGCGCACGTGATCCGTGAAGAGCTTACTCGAGCCCGGTCCGCACAACACCGGCTGGTCGGACATGATCAGGCCGTACTCGTTGACCGGCACATCTCTGGCGGTGAAGGCGGCGATCACACCCGGCAGCGCTTCCGCCTGGCGGGTATCGATCGAACGGATGATGGCGTGGGGACGGCTGGCGAACAGGATTTTCATGTACGCCTGGTTGGGCAGGTTGATGTCGCCGGGGTAAAGGGTTTGCCCGGTGACTTTGCCCAGGGCGTCACTGCGATTTACGGATTTACCGATGGCTGGCATGCACCTCTCTCCACTCTCAAATCTCTACTCTCTGTATTCCCTCATCTAATCTCGATATAAAAATTATAACCTTGTTTGATTTTATGGGGAATCCAGGCTTGCACTGAGCGGAGCGAATGTGAAAGCAGGAAAAGCAGAAATGACCAGGTAGCTTTCAAATTCTTCTCCATACTTGGGCATATAATTGGATTGTGTATCATATTAAACAAATCCATCGCAACAGGAAGAAGCATTGATGGAAATGGCACACCCAGAAAATCCTGAACGAAACTCACACCAGCCAGTCGTTGTGGCGATCGGAACCTGGTGTATCTTTATCGTGCTGAATGTCCTGCTGCACGGGACGATCCCGTTCGCGCTTGGGCGAGATTTACGCCCTTGGATTGCTTCAGTCCCTCATGATGTCCTTTACCACCTGATCATTTACGCTCTCCTGTTCCTGGTGACGCCGGTGGTTTTGGTGAAAGGGTGGAATGTGGTCAAACAGCCCGGATTTCTTTTCCCCCTTCTCTGTGCAGTGGTTGCAATCACGCTGCGACCTTTTGTGTCGTACACACCCGCTTTGGTCGTCCTGGTTGTAGCCTATTTACATTGGAAGTTCGATCTGTCAGGTTTAGGTATACGCTCTTCCGGCTGGCGGGGGGATCTGGCTGCCATTGTTTTGATTGGGCTGATTGTAATGGTGCCGGTTCTTCTACAACCGCCACCGCACAGTCTTTCTCCCGGAAGAGGGTTGTTGGCAGGGCTTGAGCGGTGGTTCAGCAACCCTGCTTCCAGCGTGGAAAACCTGTTTTACTTCGGTTTTCTGGCGGAGCGGCTTTCGTATAAATTCGGCAGGTGGTTGACGCCCTTTATCATTGGGCTCATGTACACTATCCATGAAATGTGCAACCCCGAATACTGGTATGAATTGATGCAATTTCCGCTTGTATTCGTTGGGGTTACACTTCTCACTGTGATTTACCTCTGGCGCAGGAGTGTTGCAGTCATCTGGTTAGGCGACGGGCTGGGCCGGGCGCTAAGGGGGAGTTTTTGATATAAATCTGGACCGGAGAATGGATTTAGTATGACTGTTCCATTGTGGCTCGTTAACGCTTTGCTCACCATGCTCCTTTGGGGGTTTTGGGGTTTCTTCGGGAAGCTGGCTTCTCGCGGTCTGTCTCCCCAGAATTCCACCCTGATTTCACTCCTGGGCTGGATGGCTTCATTCCCGGTTATCCTTTTCGTTTTCCGGCAATACTTTAGAATCGAGTGGGGCAACCCCCACCATTATTTCGCCTTTCTCAGCGGTCTGTTCGGCAGCATTGGTGGGGTGTTTTTCTTCTACGCCTTGAACAAAGGAGATGCCTCCCAGGTGGTAGCGGTTACGGCCTTATACCCGTTGGTTACTGTAATCCTGGCCTTCCTTTTCTTACACGAGCCGGTCACCCTGCAAAGGTTCGCCGGGATCGCTTTTGCATTGGTGGGCATCTATTTTCTTTCCCGGTAAACCCATATAGATTTCCTCCGTGTACCCCACAATGTCACGCGCTGCTACGACCAAAAGCAATAAATTTCACCTTGTCTTTGAGGTTTTGATCTTATTTATTGCTCTCTTATTGGCAGTCTTCGGTTTTATCAGGAATGTACCTGCTCTGGTAGCTATCCCGAAGCAAGTGGACTTTGCCGCATATTATCTTTCTGCTAGGGTCCTGAACGATGGTGGAGATCTTTATAACGACGAACTGATGAAATCCGCTTCTGCTAAAGAGGGGAATGTTCAATATACTGCTTATATATATTTACCTATCTTCGCTCAATTACTTCGCCCTTTGGCGCTGGTTTCATATTTTGATGCTTCACGAATCTGGTTAGGGGTCAATATATTTTTGGTTATACTTTCGGTCATCATATTGGGTAATCACTTCCACTTCTCGAGAATCGAAAGGCTGCTTTTCACTATAACCTTTTTGTTAATGCCGCAGACACAAGAAACCCTATTTTTTGGTCAGGTAAGTATCTTAATCAACATCTTGCTGATAGGGGCAATGTTATTATCGGTTCTACAAAACCGCAGCCGAAAATCCGATATTCTAGCAGGAGTCCTTTTGGGGTTTGCTTTGGTTATTAAAATATATCCTGTTGTTTTGTTGCTGGTATATTTAATCAATCGCCGATTCACTATTCTGTTGACAGCAGGAATAACCATGGCATCACTGGTCTTAATCCCTGCTTTGATAAGCGGCTGGCAGGATACATGGCAGTGGTTTTTTGTGATTTTGGCTGACCAATCCCATATCAGTTCATTCCCAACCAATCAATCCATTCATGGTGTGGCGGAACGACTGTTCTATCAAAACGATTTTAATATCCCCGTTTTAAGTGCTAATAATCACATCCCGGTTCACCTAATCCCTATCATTAGCAACCCCGTCTGGGGATTGGCATTTAAAAATATCGGCATCCTTTTTATTCTCTTGATGAGTATTTTCTTTTTAATAAAAAACTCAAAGCAGAGCTACGATACGTCTTTTTATAATAGTTATGCAATTGCTGCAGTTCTTATGATCGTTCTTCCTCCGAACGCCTGGGATTCCTACCTTGTACACCTCTCAATTCCGCTAATAGTGATTTATGTGTATCGGCAACCCTATATCATATGTAGGTACGCTTTTGCCCTGGTTTGCCTTTCTCTGGTTAGCTATCGTTATTGGCGGTTCGTTTTGTTATATGTCCAATCTCCTTTATTGATGATGTTTGGGTTTTTAGCTATGGTTATCACCTGGCTAGCATTGATTTATATTGCTCAATATGCTAAAAGTAACACACTTCGACCCGGTTACCCGCTTTGACCTGGCGCGCACACTCGCCGGGCGGGGGCGCTACTGGACCACGGCCTACCTGGTAGACGGCTTGCTGGTGGATAGCGGCTGCGCTCATACCGCCTCGGCGCTGCTGTCGGCATTGGAGGGCAGGGAGCTATCCTGGATTGCCAATACACACACCCACGAGGACCATATCGGCGCCAACGGGCTGCTTCAACGCAGCAGGAACGGCCTGCAAATTCGGGCGCACCCGCTGGCATTACCGGTGCTGGCTGCGCCGCGAGATCTGCAACCATTACACCCCTACCGGCGTTTGTTCTGGGGCTGGCCTGAGCCTTGTGAAGCCCGCGCCTTACAAGATTTGGAGTTCATCGAGACGAAAAAATTTCGTTTTCAAGTGCTCTTCACTCCTGGCCATAGTCCCGATCATCTGTGCCTCTACGAGGTCGATCAGGGCTGGCTCTTCACCGGCGACCTGTTCGTCGGCGGCAATGACCGGGCTTTACGGGCAGGCTACGATATCTGGCAAATCATTGCATCGCTAAAAAGGGTAGCGGAGTTATCCGCGACCAGGCTCTTCCCGGGCAGCGCTCGGCTGCGCGACGACCCCCAGGGGGCGCTGCAGGCAAAAATCAACTATCTGGAAGACCTGGGGGAGCGGGTGCTGGCTCTGCACAAAAAAGGTTGGCTGGTGGGAGAAATTACCCGGCGGGTCTGCGGCGGGCCGATGTGGGTGGAGTTCGTCACCTTGGGGCATTTTTCCCGGCGCCACCTGGTGCTGTCCTATCTTGGGGAAAACAATGATGGGTGATCGCAGCATGCGAAAAATTCTCCTGGCGCTTTTCCCTGCCTCGATTTCATTCTACATTTTCTTTCAAACACTGATAAGAGAGGTTGGCTGGGGGGACGCTGGGGAGCTTTCTTTGCAAGCCTATCTGCTGGGTGTCACGCATCCCCCAGGTTATCCATTGCACACTCTGCTGGGCAAGCTATTCACGCTATATATTTCTAAACCGGAGCTTGCCACCAACCTGTTGAGCGCGGTGTCCACCAGCCTGGCGGTTGGGGTTTTATGCCTGCTCATCCTGGAGCTGACCGATCGATGGTGGCTTGGCGTCTTTGTTCCCCTGTTACTCGCTTTTGCACCTATCATCTGGTCTCAGGCGATTACAACCGAGGTCTACAGCGTCAACCTGCTGTTCTTCGGTTTTTCACTGTATCTTTTGCTGCTCTGGTACAGGCGCTCTCATCCCTGGCTGCTGGTGGGATCGGCGGCGGTATTTGGTCTCTCATTGGGCGTCTATCTGTTGAACCTCATTCTACTGCCAGCCTTTATTTACTTGATTTGGCGATGCGGTCGACAGCCTGCGCGACAAATCCTTGCCTTTCTGGTGGTCGTCGCTGTGTTTGGGATCGGCATCTTGAGCTTCTCCTTTTTCCGCTCCCAGGTTATCTATCCGCTCGGCACACAGTACCCGCCGAATACACTCTACAACGCATTTAAATTCTTGTCTTGCTCCGAGTGTAAATCTACAGATTGGCTGGGCGCGGCAATTCTTAGCCAACGCGTCCGCGAACACAGCGGCATATTGCTCGAAAATTTCGCTTACCTGGGCATCCCACTCGGCGTTTTGGGTCTGGCAGTCATGTGGCGAAAAGAGCGCAACCTGGCGATTGCTCTGCTTGCCATGTTGGTGGTTGACCTGGGATACCTGACGAATTATTACTCCTGGGAGTATTACAAAATGACCGGTCCGGCTTACTTCGTGTTAGCCGTTTGCATAGCTTACAGCGGGGAATGGGCGAAAGATATCCGTTGGAAACCTGCACAATACCTGCTGGCGGCAATCCTGGCGGGGATGTGCATCTTTCAGGTAGCTCACCTATACCCGGAAAAAGAGGTAAAGGCCCATAAAAGCCCGGTGACTTCTCGTGTAAAAGAAATGTTTAATCTCTTCCCCCAAGACGCCCTGGTCGTCGGCCACTGGAATGAATTCACGGCGATGCTCTATTTCCAGAAAGTGCACGGTATGCGACCCGACCTGCTCCTGATCGAGCGCAATCCCTCCCCACGCTATTACGATTTTGGCCGTATCGAGAGCGACCTGGCTTACATTGAAGCCATGGCTTCAACAAGGCCGGTGGTAATCGATATCAAGGACCCTCGCCTGCAAGGGCAATTCGACTTTCAGTTGTTGGACTTCGACTTTCAGTTTTTGGGCAAGGAATGGTATATGCTCGCCCCCCAAGGTAAACCCTGAAGAGGAGTTTCGCAATAGGATGAGTTCATCTAAAAAAGTTCAAATTGCTTGGATGGGCAGATTCTATCCAGCTATTCTCACTGCTGCGAGCTCTTTCGTGGTCTATCTTCTCACGCTGGAGAGAGAGGTTGGCTGGGGGGACGCTGGGGAGCTTTCTTTGCAGGCGTATCTGCTGGGCGTCACGCATCCCACGGGTTACCCTTTACACACGCTGCTGGGCAAGCTATTCACATTATTTGTTTCTGAACCGGGGGTCGCTACCAACCTGTTAAGCGCTGTTTGTACCAGCCTGGCGGCTGGTGTTCTGTGCCTGCTCATCCTGGAGCTGACCGATCGATGGTGGCTCGGCGTCATCGTACCCCTGTTACTCGCCTTTGCGCCCATCGTCTGGTCACTTGCGATCACGACCGAGGTCTACAACGTCAACTTACTTTTCTTTGGTTTATCCCTGTATCTTCTCTTACTCTGGTACAGGCGATCTCATCCCTGGCTGCTGGTGGGAACAGGCGCAGTATTCGGCCTCTCATTTGGCGCCCACCTGTTGAATATCATTCTGCTGCCAGCCTTCGTGTATCTGGTGTGGCGAGGCGGTCGAAAGCCTGTGCGTCAAATCCTTGTCTTTCTGGTGTTCGTCGCCATGTTCGGGATCGGCATCTTGAGCTTCTCCTTTTTCCGCTCCCAGTTTGTCTTTCCGCTCGGCACACAGTACCCGCCAATTACACTCTACAACGCTTTTCAGTTCTTCTCTTGCTCCGAGTGTGAGACTACGGACTGGCTGGGCGCAGCCTTTTTGGGGCAACGTATCCTCGAACACAGCGGCATATTGCTCGAAAATTTCGCTTATCTGGGCATCCCACTCGGCGTTTTGGGCCTGGCAGCCATGTGGCGAAAAGAGCGCGACCTGGCGATCACGCTGCTGGCTATGTTGTTGATCGACCTGGGGTACCTGACGTATCTTGTCTCATGGGAGTATTACAATATGACCGGCCCGGCTTACTTCGTGTTAGCCATATGCGTGGCTTGCAGCGGGGAATGGGCTAAAGAGATCCAGTGGAAACCCACACCGTACCTCCTGACAGCAATCCTGGCGGGGATGTGCATCTTTCAAGTAGCTCACCTATACCCGGAAAAAGAGGTAAACGCCCGCAAAAAACCGGTGACTTTTTATGTGAACGCTGTGTTTAATCGTTTCCCCCAAGACGCCCTGGTCGTCGGTCACTGGAATAAATTCACGCCGATGCTCTATTTCCAGAAGGTGCACGGTATGCGCCCTGATCTGCTCCTGGTTGAGCGAAATCCCTCACCGCGCTATTACGATTTTGGATATATTGAGAGTGACCTGGCTTACATTCAATCCATGGCTTCGGTAAGGCCGGTGGTTATTGATATTAAAGATTCTCGCCTGCAAGGGCAATTCGATTTTCAGTTGTTAGGCAGGCACTGGTACATGCTCGTCCCCAAAGGTCAACCTTGAAGAAGAGTTGTGTTACAGGATGGTCTCCTTGAAAAAAATGCAAATTGATCGAATGGGTAGATTTTATCCGGCTATTTTCACTGCCGCGGGCTCTTTCGTGGTTTATATTCTCACGCTGGAGAGAGAGGTGAACTGGGGGGATTCTGCTGAGCTCGCTTTGCAGGCCTATTGGCTTGGCGTGACCCACCCGACGGGCTACCCGGTGCACACCCTGGTAGGTAAGCTCTTCACCTTGTTTTTCTCGGAGCCGGCTATTGCCACCAACCTGCTAAGCGCCATTTGCACCAGCCTGGCGGTTGGGGTCATGAGCCTGATCATCCTGGACCTGACCGAAGATATCTTCACCAGCCTTTTCGTTCCGCTGTTTTTTGCTTTTACGCCGCTGACCTGGTCTATGGCGGTCACCACCGAGATCTATAACGTTAACCTGTTGTTTTTTGGCGTATCCCTTTTCCTTGTCCTGCGCTATTACAAGAGGCCCTCCTTGTGGAAGGTACTGGGTTGTTCCCTGGTATTCGGTCTCTCGCTGGGCGTCCATTTGTTGAATGTTATCCTTCTACCTTTTTTCCTTTTTCTAATCTATCGAGCCGACCGTCGCCTCAATTCAATCATCGTTTTTATTTTGGGTGTATTTTTTTCCGGCGTAGCTATATTGAGTTTTTCCTACTTCCGCGCCCAGGAAATCGCTCCACTCGGGACTCAATATGTCCCCACGACCCTGACCAATTACTGGAATTATCTGACATGCAATCAATGTGACGTTGTGACGGTTTTCGAGGCATCATACTATGTCGAGCGCGCTCTCGAACATGCCAGGATCGTTTTCGCTAATTACGCTTACCTGGGCATTCTTTTAGGGATTTTGGGTCTGGTCTTGTTGTGGCTGGAGCGACGCGAGCTGGCGATCGTGTTCGCTCTGATCGTCGGGCTTGAGCTGGGCTACCTGACCACCTACCAGTCTTGGGAATACTACAACATGGCGGGACCGGCTCATTTCGTCTTCACGCTCAGCATGGCATTTTGTGGACGGTTGCCTAAGATTATTATAAAGGTAGGACTTACGCAGTTGGCGGGAGGATGGGGGTGTGGGGGGGGGGCAACCCCCCCCAAACACCCCCAACAATAACCGGGTAAGGGGGAAAAAAAAAAACACAAAAACGT
>Ga0299912_10001166_pt1 | contig 21250 bp, 20 predicted proteins | sample RVTome_2_FD_207667 | JGI IMG/M metagenome (GOLD analysis project Ga0299912, IMG submission 207667) | Soil microbial communities from uranium-contaminated site in the Upper Colorado River Basin, Wyoming, United States - RVT95D214 (version 2) ... | reverse complement strand
CTAACTTGTTTTTTCCCAGAATTTCTGTGGGCAAACATTGAATGTTGCTCTCAATAAAGGGTCTTAATTCTTCTACCACAATTATTTTTTTCACTTTAGACGCAAACTTCTTGACTAGTCCTGTGGGAAATGGATACACGAATCCCAGTTTTAGCCATGAAAATTGGCTCGTGTCCAAAATCGATCTTGCATAGTAATAGCCTATTCCGCTACCCATTATCCCAATTTCTTTTCCGTTATCCTCAATAACATTAAATTTTGAACTGTTTGCAAGTTCTGTTGCCTTTTCAGATTTTTCCTTCAGAACTCTATGCTGCTTTATGGCGTTAGAGGGCACCATAACCCATCGTGAACTATTCTTGTCAAACTCAGCCCTTCGGGAACTTTTAGCAATCTCGCTCATTTTCACTCTTGCCTTGCCGTGGGCTACCCGAGTAGTCAGGCGAACAATCACTGGCAGCTGTAGTTTTTCGCTTATTTCGAAGGCTTCTCTGGTCATGTCTAAGGCTTCTTGAGGATTAGCTGCATCCAACAGAGGCAAATTAGAGTGCAAAGCAAAATATCGTGTGTCTTGTTCGTTCTGGCTGCTGTGCATAGCCGGGTCATCGCAAACAGCAATCACCATTCCGCCTTCAACACCCGTATAAGCCAGCGTCATCGCCGCGTCAGCAGCCACGTTCAATCCAACATGCTTCATCGACACAATAGCCCTAACACCAGTCATTGAAGCGCCCGCGGCTACTTCCATAGCCACAATTTCATTTATGCTCCACTCAACGTATATCCCAAAAGCCTTCGCCACTTCAGCAAGGGTTTCAAGAATCTCCGTGGCAGGAGTCCCAGGGTATGAAGCTGCCACCTTAACGCCAGCTTCCACTGCTCCTCTCGCGACAGCCTCATCTCCATTAAGCAACACAAAACTGCTTGGCTTGCCAACTGCAATCTTTGAACCCATGTCGATAAAGCCTTCAAATCTTACCCGAACGCAAATCCAAGACCCTTTTCGCTTTTCCCTCAGTTCTAGGAATTTCACCAGGCTTTACAAGCTCAATAATCGGTGAAAGACCAATAATATTGTGTACTTTCTCTAGGATTCTGCACTTTAACGCATTCAAGTCCACTTGGGTCTGCAAAGTTTTTTCTGTTAATTCTACTTTTATGGTAAAGACGTCAAGCGCCTCCGGTCTATCGAGAACTATCTGATATTGTGTAGCTAATTCTGGAAAGCCCATTAAGACGTATTCGACCTGCGAGGGAAATACATTGACGCCTCTTATGATCAGCATGTCGTCTGATCTTCCTCTCACTCGCATCATTCTGGAATGGGTTCGACCGCACGCGCACTTTTCAGTTTCAATGACTGAAATGTCCCTCGTTCTATATCTCAAGATGGGCAGCCCAGTCTTTGTAAGGTGCGTGAAGACTAACTCGCCTTGTTCTCCAGCGGGCAATACTTCACCAGTTTTCGGATCAATAGTCTCAACGAGAAAGTGATCCCCCCAAATGTGCAGTCCATTTTTTTCGTTGCACTCTATAGAAACGCCTGGACCACACAACTCGGTTAAGCCGTACACGTCAAAAGCGTCAATTCCCAGTTCGCTTTCGATTCTCTCTCTCATTCTTTCAGACCACGGTTCTGCGCCGAAGAGACCTATCCTCAGTTTAAGGTCCTTCCGCGGGTTCACGCCCTCTTTAACCATCGTTTCAGCAAGGTAGACCGCAAAACTTGGGGTACAACACAACACTGTTGTGCCCAAGTCTTTCATGAGTTTAATTTGCCTCTGGGTCATTCCGCCCCCCACGGGAATGATTGCTGTTCCGATTTTCTGGGCGCCGTAATGAAAACCTAGACCTCCTGTGAACAGGCCATAGCCGTAAGCGATGTGTGTTACATCTTGTCTTCTAACGCCCGTTGTGTAGAGTGATCTCGCCATTAATTCCTGCCAAACGTCCATGTCGCTTCTAGTGTATGCTCCGATTATTGGGTTCCCAGTTGTTCCACTCGATGCGTGAATTTCAACAATTTCATCCAAGTTTACCCCGAGCATTCCAAGCGGATAATTATCTCTCAAATCGTTCTTTGCAGTGAAAGGAATTTTTTGGATATCTTCAAGTGCCCTTATGTCTTCAGGCGATATTCCCACACTGTTGAATTTCTTTCTATAGAAAGCAGTGTTTTCGTAACAAAACTTCACTTTTTCCTTGAGCAGCTGGAGTTGATGTTTTCTGAGTTCTTCTCTTGGCATAGTTTCGATTTTTTCGTTCCAGTATCTATCATTCATTAAAAAATTCTCCATTAAATGCCTAAATAGACTTCTTTTATATGATTATTAGACAGCAGTTCTCTCCCTTCGCCTTCTATAATAATCTTGCCTTCTTCAAGGACGTAACCTCTGTTGGCAATGGTTAAAGAATCGCGGATGTTCTGCTCAACCAGCAGAATGGTCACGCCATCCTCGTTTATTTTACTTAACGTATCTAATACCTTTTCCACGATTATTGGTGCTAAACCCAACGAAGGCTCATCCAGTATCAAAAGTTGAGGATTCGACATGAGGCTTCTGCCTATGACCAGCATTTGTTGTTCTCCGCCACTCAGGGTCTGAGCTAAAAGTTTCTCTTTCTTTTTCAAAACCGGGAATATCTGGCAGACTTTTTCCTTTGTTTCCTTAACTGTGCTCGCATCATTTACTGTGTAAGCTCCCAAACGCAAATTCTCTTCCACTGTCATTCTCGGAAAAATTTCCCTGCCCTCTGGAATCAGGTTTATCCCTTTTTTGACAATTTCATACGGCGGCAGCTTTCCTATGCTTTCCCCTTTAAAGCGAATGGTTCCGCTTTTGGGAGGCAGTAACCCCATGATTGTTTTTACCAGCGTGGTCTTGCCTGCACCGTTCGGACCGATTATGCTCACTATTTCTTTTTCTTTTATTTTGAAGGATACATCCCACAGTATTTGAATCATGCCATAGCCTGCAGAAACGTTTTCAACTTCCAACATCTTCATTCCTCATCTAACGAAAATCTCTTGCCCAAGTACACTCTTATCACGTCTTTGTCATTGCATACTTCGCCGGGTGTTCCTTCACAGATTTTCTCGCCATGATGCAGAACGGTTACGCGGCTACATAAGCCCATGATTACTTTCATGACGTGTTCGACCATGAGTACGGTTACTCCCCGTTTATTTATGAGCTTCACCAAGGCAATGGCTTCGTCACTCTCTTTGGGAGTTAAGCCCGTGAGAAGCTCATCTAAAAGAAGCAGCTTGGGTGTTGTTGCCAAGGCTCTTGCAAGTTGGACACGCCTCAATTCTACCACATTCAAATTCTTCGCGGAAACATTAAACTTTTCTTCCTTTAAGCCTACAAACTCTAGAAGTTTCTTAGCCCTAGCCACTGGGTCTTGTTCTTCTTTGCCCTCTTTTCTGGCAAAAAGCACGCCTATGAGCACATTTTCAATTGTAGTCATATCCGGGAATGATTGCACAGTTTGAGATGTCTTGGTTATTCCCTTAGAACAGATTGCGTATGGCGGGAGTTTCGAAACGTCCTCATTCATGAACAAAACTTTGCCCGAGTCGGGCTTGTAAACTCCACTGATAACGTTCAAAAGCGTTGATTTTCCCGAGCCGTTAGGTCCCACAAGCCCTGCAATCTCGTTTTCGTGGACCGTTAAGTCCACTTTTTTCAATGCTTGAAGTCCTCCGAACTCCTTTGAGATCTCTATGCACTTTAGCACTTTTGCAGTCTCCGATGTTGAAGAATGAACTGTTAGGGAATGTGAAGATATAAATATTGTTTGAATCTACTTGATTTTGGTGATGCAGATGCCTGTACAGCAAGTTAGTGTCTTTTTGGATAATAGGCCAGGCTCTTTATCTGATGTAATGGGCTATCTTGACAAGTGTCAAATTAAAATCTTCGCTTTGTCAATTGCAGATGCTGGCGAATTTGGGTTGGTTAGGATGGTAACGGAAGACCCTGAAAGAGCCACAAAGATTCTGGAAGATGCCGGTTTCAACCTTGCTAAATCAAAAAAGAACATTGAAGTAACAGCTATTCTGATAACTGAAAAAGATAAAATGTCCAAAATAACCAAGATTCTGAGTGCTAGCGGTTTAAACATCGAATATGCCTATTCATCTGCTGTGCACACAGACGGGAAATTTGCTTTGGTGCTAAGGGTTAATGATTTAGATAAGGCGGAGAGAACACTGAAGGAAAACAACATAGCTACACTCTCTCTTGCCGAAATGAAACAGCATTTTCAATAGTTCCCATGAGGACTTGTTCGTTAAGTGGCAAACGGTTTCAGAACCAACCACTTATGCTGCTACCAACTCTTTTAGCTGCTGAACGAATGCAGCTCTGCTTTCCTCAATAACGCTTTCTTTCGCTTGCTCTATGCCTAATTTAGCGACCACCTCTTTGACTGCATCAGCATTAATTTTTAAACCTGTGCCCTTTGCCAAGTCATCCAGCGCCAGCAAAAGCTCGGTGCTTTCTTTTCCAACTTCTTCATCCCCAACCACCGTGCCCAGTATAACATCATTCAAAGTATAATACGCCAAAATCACTTTTTTTGCGTCATCGTGGTTCGGATGACTCTGCACAGAGGACTCGCCCTGTGAAGGTAACCCGTTGAAATACTCAAACAATGCCCTTAAAATGCCATATGCCTCTTTCGAGATTTCTTCCGGAAGATGCTCTTTTATTGCTGATGAAAGTTTTGCGAAATCCAAGTTTGCTGCGTCCTTTTGGTCTGTGAAGCGTCTAATGTTTTCTTTGGAACATTTTAAGTGACTCTCCACACGGTTCCAGTTAACCCGCCCGTGTAAACTTCGGAGGATATCGAATAATGAATCCGTAACCTTTAGGGCGTTACTGAGTACTTGCACGAGCTCGTTCAGTTTTTGTTTCGATTCTTCTTCTTTGGCTTCCACCATTTTTCTTTGTGCATCCAAAGTTTCAGTTATTTTTGTGTTCAACGCTTCTGCAAGTTCTGCTTTTTCTATGACAAATCTGTCAGTAACTCCTTTGCATGTAACGCTTAATTCGTTTTCAACTCGTTCCACACTTTCTATGTCGGCGATTGGGATTTCTTTGGCAAGCTGTTTCTGTTTTTTAAAGCGTCCTTTCTCTACGTGAAACTTTATTGTGTTATCAACAAGTTCTAACGTGCCATTGCCAACATTTCTCAAACGAGCTTTCGCCGTAAATTCTGCAGGAACTTTTTCTGGCGGTTGCTGTTTTTCGGATTCCACTTTCACTCTCTCCGTGTAAGCAACAGGCTTGTCTCATCAAAAGAAAACTCGCTGTACCTTTGACTGTAGAACAGTCTAAGATACTCTGCTGCGTACTTAGATTCAAAGGGAAGGTCTTGAGCGGCAATACGTTTTTTCTGCCTAAACAAATCTTCAATAGTCATTGCCGCTATCGGATAGTTTAGTAAAAGCTCTTTTTTATCAGCGTATTTAACTATCGTTTCCACGCACTCGTTTATGTCAGCTAAGGCTTTGGGCAAGTTTTCCAGCACTTCATTCAGCGTATACTTTTCTGAGTCATAGATTATTTCCATTGCAGTTGCCATTCGTTTTCTTAAAGTAACGTTCCTCTCCCACAAATAATCTTTTGTGGGCAACAAACTTTCGATTGCCGCCTCTGTACTGTCCATCTTTGCGTAGAGAACCGAAAGCACCTCGCGGGCAATGCTCAACGACGATTGAAGAATATCTCTTACGGTAATAGCGCTCATGATACCGACGGGCTTTTCAATACGAAGCTTGATATCTTCAGCTCTTTTCGCATAATCCATGAGTTTCGAAAGGTCATCGCCTAAAACGGGCAACAATCCTTCATTTTGAGTGCGCAGATTAGCTATAGGCGTTAAAGAGTTTTTGAGGACCTCCACCGACTGGGCAATCTTGGCGCCGTATTGCTTTTTCCAATTATTAAGCGCAGTGAAAAGCGCGTCCATGGCGCTCCAAGGAGATGCTTCATCAAGTTTTTGCTTTGCAAAGGCTACTGTTTGGCTTTTTTCAGGAAGGTTCGTATCGTATAAAGACCGTATGGCATCATAAATTTGCTCGGAAACTTGAATAACCTCGTTGGTAAGAAGGCGACCGCCCTCTAAAACTTCTTTTATGCGGTCTATCCTCTGTTCTATGGGCAGGTCTTTTTGAAAATCTGTTTTCGCAGTGGCTTTAACATCGAAGCCCATGTCTCCGAAGTTTCCTAGCCATTTCGAGTATTCGCAGTTAACGTATACTTGATATTCTCCCAATGTGACGTTTAGCTCGGAAATTAAAGCGTCTATCTGGCTGCTTAAGCCCGGGTCCAACTCACTGAGTTTTTTATCTAATTCTGGTGCGTCGTAGGATTTCTCCGAATTCTTGCTGAGGGTATCATTGAGTTTGTCTTTGATTATCAGCATTTTTGCTTCAGTAGGACTGATGTTAACAGGAAGGGTCTTGGCTTTATTTAATAGCTCTTCGAAATTTTGCAGCTTTGTCATGAGCTCTCGCGCTTTTTCCAGAATCATCTCAAGTGTTGCGTTCTTCTTCGGTGTAAACTCCACAAAGGCTGCAGGCAAAGTGAATAATGCAGCCGCCACCATGCCTATTGCGATTTGGACTCCAGTAATGTCAGCCCTGAACGCCAAGGCGCCTTGAAGTGCACTTAAAAAGAGAAAGAATAACGCGGTAGCACTGGTCGCTAGAAATGCTGGCAAAAACCTCTCCATTTCTGACAAACTACCCTTTACGAGAAGGCGTGCAACAAAAGCAATAGCAAAAACGGCACCAATTACTATGGCTAGAAAAAGAAGTATGCCTGGAATCGAATCCAGATATTGAGATATCACTGTGCCCACGGTGAGCCTCGCGGGAGCAGGGGTTACTGTAACTTGATCAACTATGGCGAATACGACTTTAGAGGTGTCATACAACCTGAACTGGAGCATTGACTGCTGAAGCTCTTTGAAAATCGCGGTTAGTGGGACATAAATGGGCGGACTAGCACCAGGCACTCTCCACCATTCCTCTTCTGTAATCTGCAAGATATAATTCAAGTACTGCATCATCATCAGAGGCACTGAAATCAAAACATAATATACCACAGTAAGTCCTGAACTCTTTTTAAAAAGCATCACAGCAGCAAAGATTAAGGGAATAGCGAGAAAATAGGTCTGGTTGGAAAACAGCGAAATCGCTGCGATAATACCCATGTCAATAGCGATAGCTTGCTTATAGCGACGGAAAATAACCGGTGGCGCAACAAACAAGAAGAGCAAAACAGCAACCACGGCTGCACGAGTAAATGGGTCACCCAGCATCGCTATGAAATTTACTGTCGACAACTGGTACATCAAGCCCAACCCAATAAGCAAGGTTCCTATGGGCATGCCCAATCTTGGCTTCTTGAATGTGACAAAAGCCACTAAGAAAGCTAGGAGAATAGGCAGTGGTTGCGGAAAAAGCGGCATCAGCGACAAGCCCAGCGCCATGCTGGCAAGCGTTATCGCAAACGTAAAAATTTTAAGAGGAGCTGGTTCAAGCGCGCTATCTGTTTGTTTTTTCTCTTTGGTTTTTTCCTTTCTTTTTTTGAACCACGTGCGCGCGCGCGAAGGAGTTGTAACTGTTGCCGGCTTCAAGTATTACGACCTAAAACCTTATTTTACCAATTCACTCTTAAAGCTTGTGTGGAAAACACTCATGGAAAACACAAAAACTAATTTCAACATTCTTGAAAGTATCGAGAAACACATTGCGCTATTAAAGCCACTTTTACCTAACCATGCCATCATATGCATCGGCGAATACCCCACGAAAATCCTTCTAAAAGGACCCCTCGCAGACAAAACAGATGACATGTTACCCATATTCATTGAAAAATCTACCAAAGAAATTTCTAAATGGAGCCAAGGTCGCCTTGACCCATACAGCATCTTAGGTTTAGACGCAAAAATTGACACGCACTTTTGGTTTCATGTTTTGCCATACGTCGCTAAAAATGACGAATTCATGACGCGCTTGAAAAACAAACTTGCAGACAAGCAACGTGATGCCGTAATTGTGTCATCTATCTGGGATGGCGTTGGCGGCGCTTTGCTGTCCGCCTTGATTTCGCAATTTGCAGAATGGAACACAAGTTCGGTAGCATTAGCCGTGTTACCTTCAAAAGTGCAGCCGTCGGATGTTCATTTCAACGCGTTTGCATCTATGGGGATGAGCATGTCTAAGGAGTCTACACCAGTTGTGCTGATAGATAGAGACCGACTTGAAGGCTACATGGGTGCTGACAGAAACGGCTCCACAATAGAGGGCAATGATGTTGCCAATTATTTGCTGGAGCTAATGCTGACTAAAGACACGTTAGTTCAAGAACTCTCCGAGTTGTCTAGAGCCTTTAATATCAAAATTTTTACGATACTGGCAACGACAGGAGCCAGTTTCAAGATTTATGGCTCGTTAGAAAACATACTTAACGCCGCTTTATTTAATCCTCTTTTGACATTTGACCTGTCAACCACATCAGTGCTCTATGTTCTGCTCCGTATGCCTATTCAACTTAAGGACAAGCTTCCAAGAGGAAAAACTGAGTTAACAGTAGCCAACTGGTTCAAGAAAAGAGCCAGCCTCAACTCCATCTACGTAACTGAACCCGTCTACGTGGAAGATGTGAGTGACCGAATAGATGTGGTAATGTTCGTTGGCGGTTTCGATTTAACTGAGATGTTCACTTCGATGGAGAAGAAAGTGAACGCGACAAAGAATCAGGCAATCAAAAAAGGCTGGATAAAAGAGGATGAATGGAGAGGCATAGTTAAGAGTTTAATAGAAAATTGAGGCGGAAGAACTACCGCCGTCTTAACGCTTTATTTTTTCTTCTCGTTGTTATTGGTTATCTCTGCAATGACCTGTTTTGCTGAAATTCCGTGCTCAAGGAGGTAGGAACGAGAGAGACTTCTTTCGAAATCATTAGACTTGTTATATAACAGCTGCATCTCATCATGTGCCTCAAGATGTTCGGCCTTTCCTCTGCCCGCCACAACCAAAACCCGCGTTACCCATGGATCGCGAGATTCAATCACTCGCACAGTTATTGTTCGTGATACCTCGCTGGTGACGTATGCTGCTAGCGCTGTGTATATCTCCTGTGTTAGATCTTCGCTCCATAGTTTCTGAGGTGCCTGCACAGTTACCCAGATGTAATCCGACTTGTAGGTTGGCTTAAATCCCATCACGCTCGGTGTCTTGAAAACTCGTATGAGGCTCTTCATGTAGTCTTTGTAGTGCTGCATGTCCAGTATGTCTCTGATCATTATGTTCTTGGTCAGGGTCTCTTCTTGCTCGGTTAGTATCTTGAAGATTATTTTCAATTGTTCGCTTTCAGTGAGTTCAGCGGATTTCTCAAAGTATTTCTTGGGCTGAGTTATTTCGGCGATTTTCTCTTCATACTCCTTTTGCAAATCCACTATCTTGTTCAGTCTCTTGCGATACTCGGAAGTTACTTCAATCTTTTTACCTAGCTGATCATACAATTTAATGACGTTATCCACCTTGTCAAGCTGGTCACAGACGTAGGCTTCTTCTTCATGAATTCTTTTCAAATCTCTTTCAACTTGTACAAGTTGTTCTTTAGCGTACCTTTTGGTGCTGAAGAGCTTTCTTATCTCGCGTTCTTGCTTATGCTTGTCAAATTCGCGCCTTTTCTTTGTCTCTTGTATCCTCATTAATTCGCAGTCGACAATGTTCTTTTTTTCCATAAATCTGCCTATGATTCCATTCAGGTAGGCGAGGTATTCGTCGATCATTTTCGCTTCGTCGGTCGCTGTTCTCAGCATTAACTGCACTACGAGATATAGAGTTGCCAACTCAGACTGGATATTTCTCAAATCTTTCAATTCAACCTCGGATTCGGGAAGAACTTCGTAGTATCTAATCAGGGCATCAACGAAGTATCTTGTTTCATCATAGAACTTGAGAATGTTGAGAGACTTGTCGGCGACCTCTCCCAGATTCATGAAATCCTCCAAAATCCTCTTTTGCCTCACAGTGAAGATTTGCGAACTAGGAATCAACTGTTTTAGACGCTCAAAGATGGCAGTTTTCCTTTCGGAGAATTCAAGGTGTGTTTTCGTAAAGCGCGTGAGCAAGCTTTCTAGGTTATCTACTTTCCTAGAGCCTTCCTTATGAAGCGTCAAATTCACTATGGCGTCCTCTATTGGCCCACTCTTACTCATCAGTTTGATGGTTGATAGATACCGCATGAGCTCGCTCATCCAATTTATCGCTTGAAGCTCTATACCCTTAACATGCAATTCCAAGTCTTCTTCAAGCCGTGGATTATTATAAATTGTTGACTTCAGCTTCTCCTCAAAGTTTTCTTCAGCGTAAGTGCCAGTCTTTATAAGATAGTTTTTGTAGAGGTTCCGTGCTTCTTCATTACTTATCTTAATTATTTCGTGAATTTTGTCCAAGATGTCGAGTTTTTCCCGTCTATGTGCATGCAGTAATTGAAGTTGTTCGAAGTTCAGCTTCAAAGCAGATATGTAATCATCCATCGGATATACTACTTTAAACATGCCAAGAGTGTGGACATAATTGTCTGTGAGCCCAACCTCTGTGCCTATTCCCCCTAGGAGATCAGCTAAATCGAAGTCCATTAGCACATAGAGCATGTCCACAATCATGTCATCCATTTCTGTTCTGGCAGCAACAATGTTGCCTACTTTAGTATAAGCAGGCAATAGCGGCAAGTAAATAAGCGCATTCAAAGGATTCCTATATAATTCGCCATATGTTTTAACAACGTACTCATTGTAATCCTTATTCAACAACAGAGACAGCTCGTTCATCGCCGTAAAAGCTGAGCAACCCTTTGCTGGAGGGTCATCTCCGCCACAGGGAGCTATAACAAAAGCTATAATGGGCACGCCGGAGCCTAGGACTTTGCGTAAATGTCTGGCGAAATCAAAAAACACACCGCTTCCAGTACCCCCGCCTAACCCATATAGTAATATCACAGTGGGAGTGATTATTGATGAAAGCGCCTGTTCTTTGAATGAGTTTATGATAGTTCTGATTATTCCAAGTTGATAGTAATTCAACGCGTATATTGCCTTGGCTAGTGCTCTTCTTCTGCCCGCGCCGCCAGCCATTGGCGGTATGGCCATTGTTGAATTAAGCCATGGGTGAAAGCTAAGTTTGGCCCCCTCGCCAACTAGGTATTCGTTGTATTTTTGGTTGATGAAGTCAAACATTGCTTCGGCGGTTGGGAACTTTACTGATTGGGCGACGAGTCGCATTCTTTCTTGTGGTATGCCTGCTTTGATCATTGATTTCGTTATTTTTTCATGAGTTTCTTGTAAGGCTCTGATTTCAGGGTCAGCTATGTCAACCGCTAGCAGAGACAGCCGCGTAATTTCGTTCGCCATTAGCTCCATGGTTTTTTTGTTTGTTAAGAAGGTTTCTACGATGTTAGTTCCTGCCGAGCCGAGTCCTATCAACTGCACGCTGTTTTGGTATATTTTCGTGTTTTCACATCCCAACTAGACTCTTAAGCCTGTCTTTAACGCTGTCCAGGCTGGATCCAAGAGTTCTGTCAATTTTTGATGCTCTCATTGTTAGTCCTTCCAAATCTTTGATTTGGTCTTCGAGAATTAAGAGAACATATTTGATTTTGCCTCTAGCCCTCAGGAACATGAATCCAGCTACGGCTGCTACGACTGCTACGACCACGATTAATGGCAAGAAAATGGCCTCCATAACAGACGAAGCAGGCTCATTAGAGACGGCTAAGGCATTTAAGAGAGCAACTGCATTTTCAACGTAGCCTTCGGCGGCCAAAGCTTTGGCTTGGTCAATAACGTTTTCGAAGAGTTCAATGTATCCTGCGGCAACTCCGCTGTCCTTAAGCGACTGCAACTTGTCTTCTTTTTGCGCGAGAAGTTTATTGTATTCGTCCATTTCAGCATTAACCACATTGGGTTTGATGTAGTCCAGAACATCACCGGCGGAGCTGGACAGTTGGACTAGGAAGACTGGCACAGGAAAGACAGTGCTTGGACCGTAGGTTTTAATTTTTCCAGTGCATATCATTTCGAAAGTTCCCTTAACCGCATTGAACTCAACGGCTGCCGAATTCGGGTTATAATTCACAAAGTTTGTCGTGTAATTCACGGTAACAAGGTTCCAGAATGTGTCGCTAACTGTTGAGTGCAGCATGCTGGTTGAGAGTCTTAAGTTGCCACCTGTCACGACCACGTTAACCGTGAATGTTACTCTGAGTTCTGCTCCCGGCAATATTGGGGCATGAATGGTTACATTGGTGTCTGTTGCGAAATCCACTTCCATGAGAAGTTCCCCCGTGTTGGCGTTTTCCACTCTATACTTTGTGATCCATTCTCCTTCGCCAGCACCATAAGTAGGCGCTACGGATACAATCGTTAACAATAAAAAGAGACATATCGAGATTGCGAATACTTTTGTTCTCACTCTTCAATCCCCCTTGCCCAACTTTTACCATACTACCCAATATAACTCTTATGCTATAAACTGGCATGCGCTTCAAGTCTGTCCATGCTGGTGCGCCTCACTCTCGTTTTAAATTTTAGATTTTGTGATGACCTTCACTCTCTCTTTTGATTCCCAGTTTTTGGACATTAGTCCAGTAAATCTGATTATTATTATAAGAATGTGCGTGAATGTTTTGTTTTTGGCGAGAAATGTTTATATAACTTCTGATTGACATGAACATATGTTCAAAGAAGCGCGTATAGAATAAACGCTTAGGAGATTTCAAAGTGAAAACTGAGTTAATCGAAAAAGTGGACAACGTGGACCTTCAAATCATCAATCTGCTGCAGGAAGATTGCCGGTTGAGTTTCAACAAAATAGCAAGTAAACTCGGAATATCTGCTGGCACCGCGTTCAACCATGTCAAAAATTTGGAGAAAAAAGGCGTACTAAAAAGCTATACTGTAATTCTAGATTTGTCCAAATTAGGCTATAGTCTGACAGCCATAATACTGATTCAAGCCGAAGGTGGACAACTTGTGAATGTTGAAAACGAAATTGCCAAGACAGCCAACGTTATTGCTGTTTATGACGCTACAGGCGATTACGAGGCTGTCGTAATCGCTAAATTCAAAGATGGAGTTGACTTGAACACTTTCATAAAAAATCTTCTAGCCATACCTCATGTCAGAAGAACAGTTACGAACGTCGCCCTTAGCGTAATCAAGGAAGACTTCCGAATCAAACTATAGGCTTAAACGAAAGAAGAAACATAATTGCTAGCGATGTTTTGTTAAGGAGAAACTATTATGCCTCCAACAAGAATAACCGTTGCCTTCGATTCAACTACAGCCAACTTGCTGGAAAAAATCAGCAAAGAAACCGAACTTTCTCAGAGCGAAATCATGAGGCGCGCCCTGCGGTTTTATAATGAAAACAAAGTTATGCTGGATCCTGCCATTAGAAAGAAAGCCTATGCTTACATGGATTTGCTGCTCAGCGGTGAACATGTTATTCTGGATGTGGACCATTGGCTTCTTTTCCTAAACCTGATTGAATCGTCTCCTGAGCAGGAAAAGTTCTGGAGTGCTCACAGAACGGTGGCCCAATCTCACAAAGAACAACTGAAAAGCAAAGTGCGCACAGCAGAAGATGTCTTAACACGACTTGAAACTTGCAACTTTTTCAGGATGACGAAAAACTCAGAAAAAGACTTCACTCTGATTTTGGGATTAGCGTTTCCTAAGAAGTTTGTCAAAATTCTGATTGAAGAATTTTTCTCAGCCATAGGTGTGCAAGCGGAGATTAAGGAAAACTTGGCTAAGCTGAATGTCACGGTTAAGCCATAGCTGCCGGATGCCCGACCAGGTTTTACACGTTACTCTGTAAACATTTTCAGTTTTTCACAAAAATTATGAACAAATCTTAACTACATTTATATTCGACTACCCACATTTAGGCAGTAAAAAACAGAAAAGGTGTACAAACGTGAAAAAACCAACAGCACTCACATTAGAAGAATTGCAGAGAGAAAGAAATATAGAATGGATCGACATGGGCATTGAAGGACTAACAGATTTCATTCCAGGCTTACCTAAAGGCGACGCAATACTAGTGCGCGGCGAACCCGGCACAGGCAAAACAATTCTATGCCTCCAATTTGTACATAAAGGCGCAGAAAAAGGCGAAAAGTGCATATACATAACCACAGAAGAAACCCCCCAAACCATAATGAGAACCGGAAAAGAGTTGTGGAAAGACTTCCCGTCCTACATTATAAACAAGCAAGTAGCTGTAATAGACCTATCCATCGGGGCATCATTTGACAGCGACTACGCTTTGATCAACAAGGAAGAAGCAGTAGATATACTAATGAGAGGCTTAGACTCGCAACCCGGTGCCACAAGAATAGTCTTTGACTCGCTATCATCACTAGAGCGCAGACTCGTTGACCCAACTGACTTCAGAGAGGTATTCATGAAACTCTTGCTTGAAGTAAAGAAGCGAGGAGCAACCACAGTGTTTTCGGCAGAAGGCATACCCACAGACCCCAACATTACAGAATACCTCGTTGACCACCTGATATACCTTGACTACCACAAACACGACGTAATCTGGACTAGAGTCTTTATCCTGCGAAAATCCAGAAGCTGCCCGCTGAAGCCACAGATACTTAAGCTGAACATCGAAAGCGGCGGACTGTCAGTAGAGGAAATCCCGATCTCGCTGAAACCAGTGTGGTTCGCCAGTAAACTCTAGGGTGATATAGATGTCCACTCCTGCTGACGAAACTTTTGCAGCTATCCAGCAAACATTTGCTGTCGGATGGGCACCAGTAGCCATATTAATAATGGCAACCGCAGGCTTCGCTCTACTCTATGCTGGCTTGGTGAGAAAAAAGAACGTCGCCCACACCATAATCATGCTCAACATAGGCTGGACATTGGCTTTCGTAATGTATTTCCTAATAGGGTTTCCACTTGCTTACTATACTACAAACCCCATACTTGGCCTACCACAATGGGCGCCAACAATAGCCAACCCGTTGCCTGCTGCCTTGTCTTCAACAGGAGCTTACGGGATAATGGCAAGTTCTTCAGGATTAGGAGACCTAGCGTTATGGTTCAAGATGGCAATGTTCGCCATAACAGCAATCGCAATAATTCCAGGTGCAACCGCAGAACGCGACAAACTCTGGGGCTGGGTCATAGCATCCGCAGTGGTCGTAGGATTCCTATACCCCGTAGTAGAACACTGGGTATGGGGTGGAGGCTGGCTAGCCCAAATCGGTTTCAAAGACTACGCAGGTTCAGGAGTCGTTCATTTGACAGGCGGCATGTTCGCGCTGATGGCAGCATTTATCATTGGACCTAGACTCGGCAAATTCGGTGGCAGAAAGAAAGAGCCAAGAGCCTTCTTCGGTCACAGCTTGCCTCTGTCAACGATTGGCGCATGGCTGCTAGTATTTGGCTGGTTCGGATTCAACGTAGGGTCAAGCGTAGCCAACAATGCTCAAACAATAAACGTTGAACTAGCATGGGTAGCAGTGACAACGGCAATGGCAATGGCTGGAGGGCTCTTCGGTGCAGCAGTAACATCAAGGGGTCACGCTTTGACTTCAATGGCAGGCCTCCTAGCGGGCGCGGTAGCTATTTGCTCAGGCGCAGCAACAATGCACCCACTATTTGCGTTCGTAACGGGCTTAATTGCTGGATTGATAATGACTTTCGTCCAAGGTCTCCTGGAGGTTAAGCTACACATCGACGATCCAGCAGTTTGCGTACCAGTGCACGCAGCATGCGGTATGTGGGGTCTCATTGCTACGGGACTCTTCGGCGCTACATTCCTAGGCGGGCATCCTTTGTTCGCTGCATCGACAGTCGAAGCATGGCTCAGTCAGATCGGAATACAAGCGGTGGGTGGACTATCCATAATCGCTTGGACTGCGGGAACCGGTTTCGCGCTGTTCTGGGTGATCAACAAAGCTGGCTTGCTCAGAGCTCGGAAAGACGCTGAACTATTCGGATTAGACATCGCAGATCACAAGACATACGCATATCCTGAAGAAATGATGGACCAAGACTTCCCATAAAGGAGTGAAACGAAGAGTGAAGAAAATCGAAGCCGTAATAAAACCCGACATGTTCACATCCGTGAAGCTTGCTTTGGCAAAAGCGGGGTACAGCAGCTTAACAGCATACGATGTTAAAGGTCGAGGCAAACAAAGTGGAATAATCTCAACAGTCAACGGAAAATCAATAAGGGCTGATATCCTGCCTAAAATCAAAATCGAAATAGTTGCTGAAGACGAAAAAGTCAAAGAAATCATCGATGTGATAATAAAAACTGCATGCACAGATACGATAGGTGATGGCAAAGTCTTCATATCTACAGTGGAAGACGCAGTGCGCATTCGGACAGGTGAACGCGGCAGCGACGCTATCTGAGAGCAGTTTGGCTTTCAAGCTCCCTTTTTTTCTTTTTAAGAACAGAAGTGGCTAAATGATATGATGTGCAGGGTACTTCCATTCTTTCAAACCTTTTGTAAGCAATTCTGACGCTAACGAAAAGGTTTTAACAAATGTTTGTCTAATTGTACAGTTTATGTGTTGATTGTCTAACAAAGAGAAGCATGTCGGAACATGTTTTTAGTTTTTATTAATAGTTATGAACAATTCTCAAATATGTTTATATTGCACAAAATCTATTTAACAACCAATGAACGCGGGAGTTGAACAACCGATTTCAACCCGAAAAATCGCAAGAAACAAAATGGAGGAATAATATGCAGGAAATGTCTGAAACCAGTTTGCAAGATGTAGATTGTCTGAAAAAACGGGTGCAACATCTCGAAGAGGAAATGGGCAAATTGAAAATGAAGATGACTGGCAAGAAATGGCTTTGATACGAAGAGCGCGTCAAGCTAGTCTACCCTTCATCTCATTTGCCCTCTTTTTCTTTTCCATTGGGGGAAGGTTCGCTGGGTCCCTAACCCAAACCAGAGTGTGTGAAAACTCGGTTGCCCGCTTTGAAATGGCAAGTTTTACATGCATAAAGATCGTAGCATTGGCCATGGGAACCAAAGCGGACGAAGAAGCAGCACTCCAAGAAGCCAATAACAGACTGAAGCAGCACATGTCTGGTCTTCACAGAAACCAAACCATACTCTTCCCCGACAAACTGACAAATACGTTGACGAGGAGAACCCGGTCAGGTTCATCGGCGCCTTCATAGACAGCCTAGACCTGCAGAAACTTGGCTTCAAACATTCTATCCCATGCGAAACAGGAAGACCCTCCTACGATCCGTCAGACCTTCTAAAACTGTACGTGTACGGCTACCTAAACCAAGTCCGATCAAGCAGAAAACTCGGAAAAGAATGCCACCGAAACCTCGAAGTCATCTGGCTAATGAAAAAGCTCGCTCCGGACTTCAAAACCATCGCCGATTTCCGAAAAGACAATGTGAATTGCATCAAACCAGTCTTCAAAGAATTCGTCTACCTCTGCAAAAGCCTAGACTTGCATGGCGCTCAGCTCGTTGCCATAGACGGCAGCAAATTCAAAGCCGTAAACTCGAAAAGCAACAACCTCAACGAAAAAACAGTCGCGTTAAGGCTCAAGAAAACCGAGGAAAAGATAGCCGAGTACCTTAAAGAAATGGATGAGAACGACAAAGCCGACTCAGGCAGAGACGACCGCAAAGTTGATGAGCTCAAGACGAAGATAGGCAGGCTTGAGGAGAAGAAGCAACAATACGAACAGGCCCAGAACCAGATGAAGTCGACAGGTCAGAAGGAAGTTTCGCTCGTGGACCCAGATAGCCGTTTGATGCGGATTGACAGCCAGAGGCGCGACGCCTGCTACAACATTCAAACCAGCGTGGATGCAAAGCAACACCTCATCGTTGATTATGACGTTACGAACAACTCAACCGATCATCATCAGCTCGCCAATGATGCTAAAGCAGCGAAACAAACGCTCGGCGTTGATCAATTGGATGTCTTAAGTGACAAGGGATTCTACGTTTTGAACGACTTAAGGGACTGCGAAGAGGCTGGGGTCAGCGTGTTTATGCCCATTCCAACTTTCAATCCGACGAAGAATGTAGGCGTACCTGAACCTGAATTCAGCACTGAACGATTTGTTTATGATGAAGCCAAGGACATTTATGTTTGTCCGGCGGGCAAGGAACTGGGCTTTTGGAAGTGCAACGTGAAGGGCAATCCTGAACGCGGTAAGCGTTACAGAACGGCTTCTTGTGTAGGCTGCGCTTTCAGAAACAGGTGTACGAGGAACAAGTTGGGGCGGGTTATTGTTCGTTCGGAATATCAAGGTGTCGTTGATCGCCTAAGGTCGAGGCTGGAGAGTTCTGAGGGAAAGGAAAAGTTGAGTTTGAGGAGAGAATTGGCAGAGCATCCGTTTGGGACGATGAAGAGGGCTTTTAACCAAGGGTATCTTCTCCTGAAGGGGCTTGGGAAGGTTAAAGGGGAAGTTGGCTTCACCATGCTTGCCTATAACATGAGGCGAGCCATCAACATTTTTGGCACGAGAGCGCTAATCGCATCGATTAGGCCGTAAAAAAGGCTAAGAAAACAGAAAGAGAGAGCTAAGAAAGAACCACCAAATGCAGAACCACTCTGCCAAATCATAACAAAAATCCAACGTTTTTACACAGTCTGAAACGGGTTCAGATACTGCCCAGCTACTCGAATGCTGAATCAGCGTTTCGATGAAAAGGGCAAGCAGACTTGCGATGTCAAGTAGGGTTTACTACGAGTGTTCTCAGGCTAACGCTTAACGCTATATGTCTATATAGATTATTGGGAGCACACATAAAAGTGCCTAAAGCTATATGTGGCTTTGAAGACTGAGAAACGAGGTGAAACAAATGCTTTCAAGAGATTGTGATGGTTGCTCTCAACTTAAAGCCTGCAGCAAACGCTACAGAAAAGTTGTGAAAAGCGGAAAAGTCTACTGCCCAGATGGCACAGCCCATCTTGTAGATGAAGGCGCTGTAACCCAGAACATCGATTTAATCGAGCAGCAAATAGAGTTGCTCCAATCGGCATAGATCCTTGTTTTCAGTGAAAACTCTGCAGCAAACTCCTCTAAGAAATAGGATTTACGTTCAGATTTTGTGGCGCGGGCTCGTCTGCTTTCAATTGGTGCCTCCCGGAGTTTCTCGATCATGATTACTCTCTTCTGTTATTAGCTTCTGAACCCGTCGTTCAATATCATCTCTGATCTCTCTGACTTTTTCGATGGTTTTTCCTTTTGGGTCTTCGAGTTTCCAATCAACTGTTGGCTGGAAAAATGGACCGGGGCAGATTCCTTGGTCGTTACAGCCCATTGTGACGACTAAATCTGCGTCTTGCGCCATCTGGAAAGTGAGCAGTTTTGGCTTGTTCATTGAGATGTCGATACTCTTCTCCTTCATTGCTTCAACTACTAAGGGGTTGACTTCGTCGGCGGGTTTGTTGCCAGCGCTGGACACGATAAACTTGTCTTTTCCGTATTTATTGGCGAAAGCCTCTGCCATCTGGCTTCTGCCAGCATTCTCAATGCAAACAAATAGGATTTTCTTCATTTCTAATCTCCATTCAAATTGGTTCTCTGAAGGTTCTTTTAAGCTTGAACCTTCTGCATTCTCCTAGTTATCTGAGTTATTTTCTGACCCATGGCAATGTAAACGACTGCTTCGGCGATATAGGTTGCGTGGTCAGCTATTCTCTCTAGGTATCTCACAAGTACACTTGAAATCGTACATTGGCTGGTAGCATGCGCCTCTTTTACAAGCTTGTCTAGGTACTGAAAGTACATTTCGTCTACTTCCTGTTCTGTCTTGGATATTGTTTTAGCGGCACCAACTTGCACCAGTAAGAAGCGAATCCAAGGTGATTTTCTTCAATCAGTATTTTCTAATTCCGCTGAATGATGCTCCGATTATTATCTTTCTCACAATGTTTATTATTTCATATATTACGAATTTAAGGTCGTCTGCAATATTTCCGAGTAGTCTAACCATGACTCCGCAATCAGAGGGAAGAATTGTGGCCCCTCCACCGACGCCTGGGAACTTTTGCAGACACTTGTTAATTTCATAAATTAGTTGTTTTACGTAATTGGGTTTTGTGAGTATGTATAGACTGCCAACAACAGAGTACTCGCCAAACACGCCAGCAGCCTTCAATTTGGATTTCTTCGGTTCCAGAATAAAGACATCCGTAAACCTTAACTCACCTTTCTGATTCTCAGAATGAGTTGCCATGTAAACGATATCGTATTCAAATGACTCGCCACTTGCAACGCGGCCTGGAACAAGCATTTCTGAATAGACCAGTGTACCATTTTCATGAACTTTCGCATTTACTATCTGATAGAAGCGTGAGTTTCTGTAAGGTATTATCTGGTCAGGAATATATTCAAGGTAACAGCCATCCTCAACGAAAATGTTAACCATCTGGGTAGCGTAGTTTCGCTCCATCCTATAGATCCGTGTTGCACCTTGCGTGGTTATGTGCGCAAGGGCATTGTTAGACAACGCCAAGTCTATGCGGTATCTGTCACCTTGCAATATTCCCCCAGAAGGGGTCATGATATATACATAGGCCATTGAAGGAAGTGACTCTTCCAAATAGAGGGCTTTTTGAGTGAAAAGCGGAACTTTTGTGAATTGGTCCTTGATCACAGTCTTTCTTGTTTCTGGGTTTTCTTCCAGCTTCAGCATAAAAGCGCCTATTTTCCCCGCCTTTCCCGGTTCTAATTGGAGCAATTCTGATTCGTAACCCAAAATTTCAGGCGGGATGTACGTAGGCGTGTAGAATTTTATGTCGTCGCTCATTGCCGCACTTTCTCTAGAGGTTCCTTCGGAGGAGAGTCAAAAAGAACGTCACTGATTATGTGCTCTGCAACCTTATCGAGACCGTAATCGGTCTTGCAGTTAACAAAGAGAAAGGGCTTGTCGCCCCTCACTATTTTGGCGTCTCGCTCCATTATGCTTAAATCTGCACCTACATAGGGCGCAAGGTCTATCTTATTGATGAGTAAGAGGTCACATTTTTCTATTCCCAATCCTCTTTTCCTCGGATATTTGTCGCCGCCTGCCACGTCAATGATGTAAATGAAGTAATCTGCCAAAGCTGGACTAAAGGTTGTGGTGATATTGTCGCCGCCACTTTCTATCAATATCAAGTCCAATTCGCCGTGGTGTGATTCCATTTCCTCTACG
>Ga0299912_10001165_pt1 | contig 21267 bp, 19 predicted proteins | sample RVTome_2_FD_207667 | JGI IMG/M metagenome (GOLD analysis project Ga0299912, IMG submission 207667) | Soil microbial communities from uranium-contaminated site in the Upper Colorado River Basin, Wyoming, United States - RVT95D214 (version 2) ... | reverse complement strand
TCTTCGGCCGGGATGAATCGTATTTTAAAAATACTAATCTGATCAATCCCAGCTCATATTCGCAAATAGTTGTTGAATAGCAGCTTCATCCAGGTTATAAATATCGGGGAAATAGTGAATATTGCCCGTACTATCTGCCAAACAGGAATAATAACGTAAGTATATGGGCAGAGGCTTGTCGAGTTTTATTTGTCTCCTGTCCTTTCTGCGAATGATACTTTCAATGTCCACCTTGTTTTCGTTATATGTATAGGAGGAAACCAGAATTTTGGCAAACTCAACCGGATTTTCCAACCTGATACAGCCATGCGAATGAGCTCTCTTTCTTCCCGTAAATAATCCTTTAGCTTGTGTATCGTGAAGATAAACTGCATTTGCATTCGGAAAAAGAAATTTAACAACACCCAATGCATTGTCTGTTTTTGTCTGACGAAACCAATATTCAAATTCACGGGGATTCAGATCGGCCCAGTTTATAGATGACATATCAACAGGATTGCTTTCTTTGTCGACAACGGCAAATCCATGTTTTTGTAAATAAAGTGAATCTTTTTTAATAAGAGGAATAATCTCATTTCGCGTGATACTCTGAGGAACTGTCCATTGCGGATTGGTCACAATCGATTCAATCTGACTGATCAACTGGGGTGTGGGAGTGTTTTCCCTGCCAACAATCACGTTAAATCCGGTATATGAACCCTTACTGTTATAATAGTGTAACCGGAATTCAGGTATGTTCACTAGTACATAATCTGTACTCCTGAGCTCATCTTTACGTAACCGATCCAGATTCAGCGCGATTGTCAAAAATTTTTCCTTTGTATTTTTCGAAAGCATCCGGGCTGTTTCCTGATCGACCTGTCCGGTAATTTCTAAACCATGCATGCGTTGAAAATTACGCACAGCTGAATGCACTGCGAATGTGTCATCAGCAAAATTCTGATCAAGATATCCTTGTTTAACCAAACGCGTGACCTGCAAATCCCAATCAGAACGAATTATATCAGGTATGCAGACCATTGTGTCAGAAATAGCAGCATGAATATATCTGGCCATTGCCAGTTGCAGTTTCCTGTAAGGTTCGTTATCAGGCTGAAGATTAAGAATACCATCACGGAGTGTACCTTCAATAAGATGATTGTTAAGATATCCGGGAAGATACTCTATAAATGAAAGGTAAGTTGATGACGTATCGTCTGTATTAAAGCCAATTGCAATATGTCTGGAGAATTGGAGTAGTGCTTTTGTTGCTGTTTGTTCAAACTTGATCCTGAGGTTGAGTTTATTCTTCTCTCCTTCCGTTGCATTTATCATCTGTTCAAGTTCTTTCAGCTGTTTGAAATTGTATGTTGAAGGGAAAAGACCATAAGAATAAGCATCGGCCAGTAATTCTTCCAGTTCGCGATAGGTTGATTTAATCGTGAAATTAATTGTCCATGCTGGCGTATATTGACGAAGAGAATAAAAATGCCGGACTTCATCCTCGATATCATACAATTCACCTTCTCCAGTGTTGTTTTGGTTACGAATTGCATTACGGAAGGCCACACTGTAAAACTCGATATTGGTGGTTCCAACTCTTGGATTGGCTGTTTCGTGACCTGCCAAAAGGAATAACAGAAAAATAAGGAACGTGTATCGTACAATAAAATAAATACTATTGGTGATTTGCTGAAATAAAGTAACCTCTGTTCCGGTCGACCTCTTCATGCTTCCCAAAAATCCATTCGCTACATCTATCTTCATGACGGTTTACTTTTACCTTCATATACGAAAAATTGAGTATAGTATTGAAACCATTTACACAAACATTTTAGCTTTTTTGATAAAAAGATCAGGAAATAGGATAAATCGATTGTAAAAAAATAATGCACTGATTTACAATGCATTATATTATACAACTAAGTACTTCTTTGATCTTACTAACTGAAAATGAAACGGAAAGATTATTTAGAATGCTTTATTTAAATCGCTCAACTTTTTCCAAAGTTCAGCCAATTCGTTTGGATTTACCTCTTCGATAATGATTCGGTTTTTTTTCTCAGTCTTTAGGTTGTGTCTCTGTTTAATTGTTTTCAACGTTCTGGATTTTAAGAAATTACTTGAGTCAAAAGTATAAAATGTACGTGAATGAACCAAAAAGGTTTACATAATTTTCAGAAAATTTAACACCAATGATCTATTTTAATACATAAAACTCCAATTCACGACTGGAATACCAGATTCTTGTCCCCGATTCTCCCCAACCCCATACAGCCCAGTAATAATGACCCTCATCGAGAGAATCTGCCAGATTATCATAGTCGATACTATCATTAATAACGCTCCTTCCATCAGAATATTTTACAAATCCCTCTTTTCCAGTTTCAGTTTCCATACCAGAATGCCATTGCCAGATGATATCATCAGTATTAACAATCCGGTTGCCTGTTACACGTAAGTGATCGGTGAATATGGCAGCTGTAATAATACGAATACCCAGACTATCCCATGCCAGAGCCGGGAGACTGTTCACCGTATCGGGATAGGCACTCTGGTAGCTTGTATCGCCCCTTATTGAATATGTTTCCCCGTCACTATCCTGAAATGTATAAGAAGGAATTTTTATCGGATAACTATTGGTAAATATCAATTTTTCGTTTTCAGGGATTACTTCCTCCGGTGTGCAAGACCCGAAAAGTAAAATTAAAAAAAATATGGCCGATAGTAATTTCATCACGAATCCATTAAAAAACAATTTGTATTCCCAGATTTGCGTGTAACTTTTCGAATGTGCTTTCGACTTCATAACGCATGGCATTTCCATACGGACTAAAGGTATAATGAATGATATCTGTTTTATATTCGCAGTATCTGATTTCCAAACTAATAGCTTTATTCAAATCTATAAATACCCGGCTACCGAAAAAAGGTTGAAATACCAGCGCAGGTTTATTGAAATTGTATGCAAACGTGCATCCTGCGTAGGTGGAAAATAATCGTTTTTCAGGCGGTATGAGCCAGAATAGCAATGATGGTCCTGCAAAGGTACTGATATATGAGCTGTCGGAAGTTGAGGGCTCCAAACCCCTGAAGGTATTATGAGTTACACTGACTGTGGTGATAAATGTATTGACATCAATACCGTACGCGATACGCTTCAGACGATTTGTATTCAGTAACCGATAATACGACAGGCTGACAAACCAGTCGTCGTCTAACGAAAAAACAGGGAAACTCAGTTTAAAATTCAGACTGTTATATGATATAACCGGAAGCGTTGATTCATATTTCATTTTCAAATGCATAATATCACCTGTATACTCATGGATAGTCATACCTGCACTAAATGGCTTCATCCCGGTTTTTGTCAAATTAATGTATACACTGTCGTTTGGATCTTCAGCAATAAGATTCAATTTGAACATGCCGTCGAAAAGGCAGTTCCAATAATCTTCTTTATCGTAGTAACAGCCTCTTGTTGTCAGGTTGTATAAACTTCCGGCATGTCGTATTTTAACAGCAACACCTTGCAGGGGCATATTTCCGGCATATACTCTTCCCCGTAATAATATTTTATACTTTGGTTGCAATCCAAGAAATAGCGTGGTAGGACTTGCTTCAGGAAAAAGTAATGAAGTGTCCTTCTGATGATATTCAGGATGAGATAGAGATAAATCGATTATACTTCCTTTCTCCGATAATGAAATGCTAAAAAGACCATTAACGGTATAAAAAGAATCAATTATTTTCTGATCAACCCGGATAATGATCTTAACACTATCGATCGATTCGTGAAAAATACTACTGATATATCCACCGATCAGGTATTCTCCAGGCTTCAGGGAATGTGATTTCATAAAACGATCGACCTCTTTAGGGGAATAATTGAGCGCAGATGAAGTAGTATCGTTAAAATTACCATATACAGATTCTAACCATATCTCATCGATCTGGGAAAAACTATACAAAACAAATGTGAAAAGAAAGAAGAGAATATTGGCAAACCTTATCATATAAATGGAATTCAAAATGTTTTGTTATAAATATATCGAATTTTTAGATATAGGAGATGAACATTTTTCAAGATATTGATTTTGAAAACGACTTATTTTCAATTCATATATAGATTTCCTTATCATCCTTTTTTCTGAATAAAAATATTTCTAATTTAGAAAAGAATGCATGTTTACTAAATTGAGGATGAGATTTCGCGTTCCTTTAATAAAATCTGTCTCCGGTACAATTATTCTCACTGTTGCCTTAATAATTTTCAGCTATGGCGTATTCTTGCATACAAAACAGGCAAAGGAGACGCTTAAGGAACATTATACACAGTGCTTATTCTCAAAGAAAAACTGGATCGAGGATCATGTATTCATAAAACTGAAATCTGCTATATCCGATTACGATTTATCAACCGGGAAGAAGATAGAAACCTCGCAAGTCCCAATCGAAATCTGTAAGTATGAAATGACAGAGAATCAAACTTTTATTTTTGAATCAAATGACCATTCTTTTTCAAATCCTGACTATAAGAGAGCAATAGATCATTTCATGAACCAGAATTATGTTGCTAACGATATGATATCATACGCAGTGAATGAGTTGAACGACAAATTTTATTTTACTGCCAATACAACATACAAAGACGCCTCCGGTAAAATAAGAGGACTGATGAGTATAAATAAAATTCCGGCTGATTCTTTGTTGGTATCATTGCTTAACGAAACATGTTCCGGAGTGCATTGTGCTATTTTATTCCCCGATACATTGCTACAATTGAGCAGCAGTTCTCTCTGTATGAAAAATGAGATGAATTATGCTTCATTATCGGGAAATACCCAATGCTTCTTCAGGTGCGATGATTATAAAAAAAATGAGAAATTATTCTGGGCACGAACATCTTTAAATAATGATATTCAGCTTTATTTGGTTTTTGAATATAAAAGCACGTATTCAAAAGCAATAATCCTGCTTATTCTGTCTTTTCTCCTGTTAATTCTGAGTATACTTTTATTGCCTGTAACTGAGAGAAGAAGATACCAGAAACAAATACATGAGATCAATAAAGTTATTGAGCTGATCAGTCAGAAAGAATTTGATAAAGTACTTTCCGAAGATTATCCGGAAGAGCTCGGAATATTGACCCGCTCATTGAATAAAATGAGTTCCCAGCTCAAAGAAATGTATCACAATCTGGAAATCCGTGTAATTCGTAGAACTTCGGAAATATCAATGCGAAATGCCGAATTACGTAAAAAACAAAGGGAAATTCTGCAGCAAAATCAGGAACTGAAATCGGCTTATGAGGCTCTGAAGGAAAGCCGTGAAAAATATGAAAAATTAATCGAACACCTGGAAGATGAATATTTCTTCTACACCAAAGCACTCAATGATACAATATTGTTTGTAAGTCCGTCTGTAAAGAAAATACTTGGATATGGTGTCAAAGAATATCGCAAATTACACAATCATATCTACACGGAAAATCCCATCAATATTCTTGCTCATGAACGCGAAGATAACCTGAAAACTGGTATTGCCCAGCCAAAATATCTCAAGGAAATTTATGATGTAAACCGAAATGAAAAAATTCTGGAAGTATCGGAAGTGCCGGTTTTTAACGAAAATGAGCAGCTCGTATCCATTGAAGGCCTTGCACACGATATCACAGAAAAACAGAAAGCCGAAGAACTGATCAAAGAGCAGGAGGAAAAATACAGAATGTTATTTTCCCATGCATCCGATTTTATCTTTCTGTATAAACTTGATAGAAAAAACAACCGGATCGGAAATTTTATCGAAGCGAATTATTATAGCCTGAATAAGCTTGGTTACGCGATAACCGAATTACGAGACATGAGTCCTCTCAATCTTCTTGCCGATGAAATCAATGTCACTGATGAAAACAACCCGAGCGAACTGGCCATAGATGATAACAAATTTGAGCGAATCTGGAAATCGAAAGATGGACATACAATTGATGTTGAAATCAGTACCCATGCTTTTAAGATTAAAGATAAAGATGTAGCTATTGCTGTTGCACGTGATATTACGGAACGTAAAAAAGCCGATGAAGAGATCCGCTTCATAAATGAAGAATTGATTAACCAGAAAGAAAATCTGGAATCGCTGGTCGACAATCTGACAGAAACCCGGGAGCAGTTGGTACAGTCGGAAAAGATGGCTGCGCTTGGCCAACTCATTGCGGGTATCGCTCACGAAATAAATACACCGCTGGGCGCAATAAAAGCCTCGATCGGTAACATGCTCGATTCCTTAAATAATGCCCTTGGTGAATTGCCGGAATTGTTCCAGAAACAATCTGCCGAAAATCTGATACTATTTACGATCATTTTTGAACAGGCTCAACATAAAAATCCCGAATTATCATCACGGGAAAAACGGCAAAAACGGCGCGAATTAACAGCTGTTTTAAAGGAACAATCAATACCTGAGGCCGAACTGGTAGCCGATGCTCTGGTATACCTTGAGATTTATGACATCAACAAGGAAATAGTATCACATCTTATGAAAACCGATGCACTTAAGGTGATTCGATCGGCAAGGAATTTTATCTCGTTACTGAAAAATACGAATACTATCAATCTTGCTGTTGAAAAAGCTACAAAAGTGGTATTTGCCCTGAAAAAATATGCACATCGCGATATCATGGGCAAAAAAGTGGCAACCGATATTACTGATAGCATCGAAACTGTTCTTACCCTGTATCATAATCAGCTGAAGCAGGGAATTGAGATTGTTAAATATTACGACAAATTACCGCTGGTACAATGTTATCAGGATGAAATCAGTCAGGTATGGACCAATCTCATTCAGAATGCAATCCAGGCAATGCATCTTGAGGGCACGCTCATTATTACAACAAAGAACGAAGGCAATTGTATTTCAGTCAGTTTTAAAGATAATGGTCCTGGAATAGAACCCGATATCCTGGATAAAATTTTTGAACCTTTTTTCACAACGAAAAAACAGGGTGAAGGAAGCGGACTGGGACTTGATATCGTAAAGAAAATTGTTGAAAAACATAACGGTACAATTGAGCTGGAGAGTAAATTGGGCGAAGGAGCCAATTTTATTATAAAAATTCCATTGGAACCAGAGGAGGGATGATATGATCCGGAAAACAATTTTATGTATAGACGATGAGCCCATAATTCTTGAAAGCTTACGGGAACAGCTTGAGAAATATTTTGGCGATGATTATCTCTATGAAATTGCCGAGAGCGCTGAAGAAGCATTGGAAATTATCGATGATCTTGAAGATGATGGCGTCGACATCGCGATTGTTGTGTGTGATTGGCTGATGCCGGGCATGAAAGGCGATAAGTTTTTACTCCATATTGACCTGAAGTATCCGCGGGTAGTTAAAATACTGCTGACGGGTCAGGCCGATCAGAATTCGGTGAATACCTTGAAAGAACTGGCCGACCGTTTTACCCTGGTACCAAAACCCTGGAATAAAGAAGATCTAATTCAAATTATTAAAACGGGACTTGAAGAAAATGAGTGAACGTGTTATTTTATGTATCGATGATGAATCGATTGTATTGGATGCCCTGAAGGAGCAAATCCAAAAAGAGTTTACTGGAGAATTTCTTGTTGAAGTAGCCGAAAGTGGCAATGAAGCAATGGAGATATTTGAAGAATTAATGGGTGAAGGTTATGAGATACCTGTTGTCATTGCCGACTTTATAATGCCGGGCATGAAAGGCGATGCACTCCTTCAAAAAATTCACAGTATTAGGCCTGCTGCCAAAAAGATACTGCTTACTGGTCAGGCAAGTATCGAAGGCATCAGCAATGCCATCAATAAAGCCGATCTATACCGCTTTATAGCAAAACCCTGGGAAAAGGACGATCTAATACTCACCATTAAGGAAGCACTAAAGAGCTTTGATCAGGAAAAGACAATACTTCAACAGAACGAAGAACTCATGGAACTCAATGCAGGTCTGGAGAAAAAAGTGGAACAACGTACCCATGAACTTCGTGAGCTGAATGTTACCAAGGATAAATTTTTCTCAATCATTGCACACGATCTGAAAAACCCCTTCAATACCCTGATGGGATTCACCGAGTTGTTGCTGGAGAATTTGGCAGAGTATGACCAGGTAAAATTAAAGGAGTTTATTAGTATTCTTCATGAAACATCGAGGCAAAGCTATGCTCTGCTGGAAAATCTCCTGGAATGGTCACGTTCGCAAACAGGCCATATCCAGATAAACCCTGAAAGTATCGATTTGTGTTCACTGATTGATGAAAATATTAACTTGTTATTTAATCATGCTGCTAGGAAAAAAATCAAGCTGGTAAATCATGTGTCCTCTCCCACAAAAGTCCGGGCCGATATCAATATGATACGCACAGTAATACGTAATCTGATTTCAAATGCAATTAAATATACCCGTGAGAATGGCAGCATAACTGCCACCGAAGTCAGCCAAAATGAATTTATCGAAGTGGCTATTGCCGATACCGGTGTTGGCATCAAACCTGAAAACCAGGAAAAATTATTCCGCATCGATATCAATTACTCAACCCGTGGAACTGCCGATGAAGGCGGAACAGGCCTCGGCCTGATACTTTGCAGGGAATTCATTACTAAAAATGGAGGTAAAATCTGGGTTGAAAGTGAATTTGGTAAAGGAAGCATATTTAAATTCACACTGCCTGCCGATTGATACTCTGATACGAAAAACGATACCCTGGATATGATCTTTTATGAGCACTTCTGCATATTACAGGATCGAATTAAAATTTACCCATAAAAGCATAAGGCAGTAACAAGTATAATACTGCAACAATGAATATCGATTACCTTACTAACGAATTATTTCATCAGGCTTTGGCCGATTATTTCTATCTGATGAACCGCGGTTATCCTGAAAAAGGGGCCCTGAAACTGACAGGCGATCGCTACAAGTTAAGTACCGATCTTCGTACTCTCCTATACCGGGGTGTTACCTCAGTTGAAAACTCATTAAAACGCAGTGCACGGCTGGTTGATATACCTAAGGGAATTTTAATTATCGATGGGTATAATGTGTTATTCACCCTGCTGAATTATCGTCTGGGCCGTCTTGTTTTTATCAGTGCCGACAATATCTGCCGCGATAATGGCTCCCTGTTCGGTAAAATACGGAACGAAAATCTCTTTGGAGACTGTGCTGTGCTGCTGACTGAATATCTCAAGAACTGGTCGGATTTAGAAGTAATCCTTTATCTCGATGAACCTGTTTCCTTCAGCCGTAAACATCAGTGGATGATCGGCCTTGAATTGAAGAAGCATAACATCGATGGCAAGGTGGAATTAGTGCACTCCGCCGACCAGGCTATTCTGATGCATACATCAGGAGTTTTTGCCACATCCGATTCCAATGTCCTCGATCATTCTTGTAATCCTATTTTAGATATACCCAGAAAAATTTTAGAGTCGAGGTTTCATACAATGCTGTTTAACTTGTACGAGCTTCTAATAGCAAGCAAAAAGAACAAAATATAGTAGTTCAATATGAACTCCATATACTAATTATTTTATAATTCATCGATAAGAATAATTTTAAAGTCCTTAGTGAACCTTTGTGAGATACTTTGTTCTCCCTGGTGGTTAATTTCTACCATAAAGGACTCAAAGGATATCATAAAAAACCAGGTATTCTTTATTTAAGCATAAGAGACAGATATCCAATAACTAATATATCGAACTTACGTCATTCAATATCATTAAGGATTTATGTTGCAGTTATATGTTCTTTTCTCGTAACTTTTCGGGGAGGAGGTACAGGATCATAACCATGTGTACCCCAGGGATGGCATCGCATAAGTCTCCGGATCGCTAGGTACAGCCCCTTAATAGCACCATGAACTTTCAGCGCTTCAACAGCATATTGTGAACAGGTTGGCACATGCCTGCAACTGGCCGGTATATAAGGACTTATCGCGAGCTGATAAAATTTTATAGGAACTATCAGCAGACTAATCATTCCTTTCCGTATGTAGCAGACTAATTTATTCACCCGAGTATTCGACAAAATTACGTTCTGTTTCGTATAACACCACATGCAATGCCAGCGAAGGACCGATATGTTTACGCAGGATGTTCCAGATAACCACCGCAATATTTTCGGCTGTTGGAATCAATGTCCGGAATTCCTCAGTGTCGAGATTCAGGTTCCGATGATCGAAACGTTCGATAATATGTTCCCTGATTATTTTTTTTAAAGTTTCAATGTCCATTACATAGCCTGTTTCCTCATTGATGGTACCTGTAACTTTAACCACCAGATCGTAATTGTGTCCGTGGTAATTCGGATAGCTACATTTCCCGAATACTTCGGCATTCTTCTGTTCGCTCCAGTGCAGGTTCCGAAGCCTGTGCGCCGCATTGAAATGTTCCTTCCTGCAAACCGTTACTTTCATTACAAAACAAATTATACCGGTAAATTACTGCCTTTCAGGTACGATAACAAATAATTGAATAAAAAGTTACCTGTTTGTTTAGGGAACCTTACTGGATAATAAGATCAGACGAATCATGTTTAGTTTTTGAATATCCCGACAGGGTCCTGATACCCTGTCAGGGTATATTACATGACAAAAAAATTACATGCCCAATACTTCAATCCGATATTTTAAAACCAACAATTAATCTTGTTTGGCATATATTTTCATTTTTTAAGAAAGCATTTCGCTAATTTGGGACAATCGGAATTGATGTCGTTTACCGTGAAATCCCTCATCGTTCTTATAGTTTGTTTCTTATTGCCGGTAAAGTTATTACTGACGGCGCAAGATTATAAAGCCAGTGTAGCATTGAAAGGACAGGTCGTCGATTCAGTTTCGGGCACTGGCATTGCTTATATGCAGATCTTTAACGAAAGTACTCGCAGATTCGTGATTAGCGATACGGCAGGTCATTTTGAAATTGAGTTAAAGGGAACCGATACACTGGTGTTCACGTGCCTGGGATATTTAGGAAAAGTTCATATAATTCATGTTTCATATACAGGCAAAATTCAAATTATAAGACTGATACCCTATATTTATCCAATCGAAGAAGTCAGTATTAGCAAGTACAGGGATTACAAGCAATTTCAGAAGGAGTTTTTACTGGTACAACCTGAACAAAAGCTAGAGATCGCCGGATTGCCGAAACCAAAATACAGGGAAACACCGACTATGCTGGATACTAATTATCTTCGTTCCTCCGAGTTCCTGGTATTTCATCCCATTTCATTCCTGTATTACAATTTCAGCAAGGAAGAAAAATCGAAACGTAAGGTATATTATCTTCAAAGGCAGCAAAGGGAACAGGTACTGATCGACCGGAAATACAACCGGGAACTGATCGAAAAAATAACGGGACTTAGCGGAGAAGAGATCACAAAATTCATGTGGTTTTGTAACTTTAGCCACCAGTTTCTGTATGAGGCATCGGAACTCGAAATTGTACAGAAAGTCGATGAAAAATACCAGGAATACAAACAATTAAACCGGAATGCAGGAGAAGAAAATACCCTCATTGAGTGATATACGTGAAGCACACCATCGTATCGAAAATATGATTCATCGAACGCCTGTATTAACGTCGAGGTCGATGAATAAACTAACAGGATCGGATCTCTACTTCAAATGTGAAAATTTTCAGCGATCGGGAGCTTTTAAATTCCTTGGCGCCTGCAACGCAATCACTCAATTGCTTGCCAATAAACAAGTTAAAATTGTAGCAACACACTCATCGGGGAACCATGCAGGAGCCCTGGCACTTGCAGCAAATCTGCATAAGCTGCAATGTATTGTGGTTATGCCCTCCAATTCATCCAAAATTAAAATCAACGCCGTGCGGGAATACGGGGCAAAGATCATATTTTGCCTGCCAACTCTTCAATCGAGAGAATCAGAATTGGAAAGGGTCCAGGAACAAACCGGTGCCAGTTTCATCCATCCTTATAATAATTTCGATGTAATTGCAGGCCAGGGAACTGCAGCGCTGGAATTTATACGGGATTGTAATGAACTGGATTGCCTCATCGCCCCCGTGGGCGGTGGCGGTTTACTTAGCGGAACAGCTATTGCAGCGAAATCGATCAAACCGGAGATTACTGTTTTTGGGGCCGAACCAAAAGGTGCCGATGATGCCTGGCGTTCATTCAAGGAAAAACGTATTGTCCCCTCTGTAAATCCAAAAACTATTGCCGACGGATTACTTACATCATTAAGTGATCGAACATTCGCAGCCATTACTGCATTTGCAGATGACATCCTTACCGTGAGTGAAGAAGGTATCGTACTGGCGATGCAATTACTCCAGGAGCGCATGAAAATTGTTGTCGAACCTTCAGGATGTGTACCATTGGCAGCAGTCCTGGAAAACAAACCAATCTTTAATAACCGGAAAACAGGTATCATCCTTTCAGGAGGAAACATCGATCCGGAAATCGCTTCAGGGATTCATACCTAGCATACAGCTTATTGGATAGTGATCGGATAAACTTACACGATGAGTCTGATAATCGGACGATTTTATTGATTTTGAGTGAAAAATAAAATCTATACGGAAGGATGGAGAAATTCCACGATATGTATTTCCAGCTCCTTTTCCGGAACTTAAAAATGCATCGGTAAGTTTGCCTCGTATTCTCGTATATGTGTAGGATACGGGAGTATCATTGAAATCGCCGCATACCACAACAGGGTAGGGTGAATGCTTAATATACCAGTTCAATTCATCAACCTGTTGTGCCCGTTTGATGTATGCCAGCTTAAGCCTGCCCGAGATATCCTTCACCTCATTGATCCGACGAGAATCGATTCGTAACGACAGACTGTCGACAAGCAGGTAATTGTCTTTCCTGAGTTTTATCGATTGCAGGTGGACATTAAAAAACCGTATTGTATCGTCACCGATCTTGATATCGGAATAAATACATGAATTGTAAGAATTATTAAACCGGATACTGCTTTCCCTGACAATCGGATATTCACTGTATGTGGCAAGACCATAATTTGAATACTCAGATGTTTTGGAAACATAAAAAACATGTTTGTAAGGCAGCGATTTCAATACAGTATCGATATGTTTTTCGGAATACTTTGGCAGATCTGTTGTAGTCATATATTCCTGGAAGCAGATGACGGAAGCGTTTTGATGCGCTACAAATTGCAGAATACTATCGCGAATGGTCTCGCTTTTTTCCCATTCGTAATAATTAAATAACCTGACATTATAGGAAAGCAGCTTCATATCGGAATACATCTCACGGTGCCTGTTAAAAAGCCGTATCTGTATTATCCTGCCAATGTTTGACCAGCCCGATAAAATTGTTATAAACGACAGGAGAAAAAACCATTTTTTCCGCCATATCCAGAAAATAACATATGCAACATTGATCACCAGTAAAACAGGATAGATCAGTCCGAAAAAAGCAAAATACCAAAAGTATTCCGGGTTGATATAATTGGCTGTATAGGATCCGATCAGGGCGATCGAGAATACGATATTCATCCAGAACAATATCTTTCGCAGGTATTTCTTCAATTCTGTTACGGCTAACTTCGGTTACTCATTTTAAATAATGTTTCTTTTTCTTTTTTTGTCAGGTTGTCGTACCCCGATTTAGCAATTTTGTCCAAGATCCGGTCTATTTCCTTTTGGTATTCAACCTTTGATTGATTGTATTCATGGTCGTCCATTTGCTTGGCTTGTTTCTTATAGGAGACCTTCATTTTTGGCCTTTGCCGGAAAAATACAATGATGGAATCGGCAATATTCGAAAAGGTCCTTCCGATATCCTTACCTTTTTTAAGCTGCATAGAAAAAAGATAACCATAAATTGCCCCTCCCAGATGGGCAATATGTCCCCCCGCGTTTGTCGATGCAATTTGTAATAAATCGAGTACAAGAAAGAAAATCGCTATGTATTTAATTTTTATGGGCCCGAGAAAGGGTATGTATACAGTATAATTGGGTGTATAAAACGAAATAGAGATTACGATGGCAGTGACTGAAGCGGAAGCTCCGAGTGCTTGAGCCACCGAAGCTTGTTGTACCAGACCGGGGAAAATATTATAGGATAAAATAAATAGAAATGCACCAGCCAGTCCCCCGATAAAATAGGTTGTAAAAAGCTGTTTTTCGGTCAGATAATGCAGGAAAATGCGTCCAAACCAGAACAACCATAACAAATTGCTAAGAATATGGATGAAATCAAAATGCAGAAACATATATGTGATAAGGGTCCAAGGTTTGTGCAGTAGTGAAACCAGACTGGCAGGCAACATCAGATAGGTGAGTATATTCTGCTGATAGAACATTGATTTACCCTGAATGTCACCGAGAGCAGGGCTGAAGAGAAAAAATAATACATAAACCAACTTCACGACGACAAAGACTGCAAGGTTGATATAAATAAGTTTGACAACTGCAGTTCCACGCCGGAAAGAATTTTTTATTTCGTCGGGAATACTTGCCATTTCGTACTAACTGAATAACTTCTTTTACAAAGTTAATATAGTTACAACATCTTAAACTGATTTCGTTTCCAGATTTTAATCAGGATAAATCCGACAATTGCCCCTCCAAGATGAGCAAAATGCGCGATATTATCGCTGCTGAAATTGGCGATCCCAAAAAACAATTCAAGAACAGCATAAATAGGAATCAGGTATTTGGCCTTAATAGGGATTGGCAGAAAGATAATCATCAACTCCACATTCGGAAACATCATGGCAAAGGCAATTAGAATACCGAATATAGCCCCTGAGGCACCGATCATTACCGCAGGTGCATCCTGCAAATAATAGATCAGCAATTGCAAACCTGCAGCTCCCAAACCCGAGAGAAAATATAAAATAAAAAAACGTTTGCTGCCAAGTACCGATTCAAGAATACGACCAAACATAAATAAGGCGAACATGTTAAAGAAAATATGCCCGAAACCTCCATGAAGGAACATGTGTGAAACAAGTTGATATGGATGGAACGCCCCAGTATTGAAACTGTATAGTGCTAGAATTTTTTGGAGAAAATACCCAGTGAAAAAATCCACCAGAAATATGATGACATTAAGAAGAAGTACAACCCTTGTAACCGGGGGTAATGACGTTAAAAAATTTCGACCTCTGCTGAAATTATTCATCTTTATTTGTTTTCAATTGTGCTTTCCAGAATAAACATGAAATTCTTATCCGATGTTCTTGTTGATCCGTAATTATTTTAAAAACTTTTCCAGTTCTGTCATTTTCACGATCGATAATACCTTATTTCCACCCGGAGAGTAATTCGGATTTTCACAGGCAAAAAGTTCATCGACCAGTTGTTGCATCTCTTCAGAATGAAGTTTTCTCTGAAAGCCCGCCGATGCTGCTTTTGCCAGGGAGGATGCAACCGACTTCGTTGCTGAAGCACCTATTTTCTGTTCCGTATTCTTGTATTCTTCGAGAAGCGATTCTATCAATTCTCTTAAATCGTCGCACTCGATTACTGCCGGGCAACTGTTTACAACAATTGTATTTTGTCCCAGATCGCTGATATCAATGCCCATGAGTTCCAGCTCTTCTTTTATTTCCCTGATCAGCAGATAATGTTCCGGATCAAGGTCAATTTTTGCAGGATAGAGCTCACGTTGCGAAATTCCCTGATTTTGAGCGACACTGCGTATCAACTGTTCAAATAATATTCGTTCATAAGCTCTTTTCTGATCGATAAGCATTAATCCCGATTTTACCGGCGTTAAAATATACCTGCTACGCAGCTGCATATAGTCCGATTTAAGCCCCCCTTCCTCTTCTTCGGCAGAAGGAAAAAGTTCATCACTCTTTGGAATCTCCTCACCATTGTTATCGTCAAATCCGGAGAACAGATTCTCCCAACCTTCAGGAAGCGTTTTAACTGATTTTCCGGAAGAATATCCCTTCCCCTGTGATTTTGTTTCAAATGGATTATAGGAATGATTGACTTCGATTTCAGGTGTTGTAATAGTTGTTCCTTTTCTGATCACTGGAATTTCAATTACTCCTTCCGTATCAAAATCGATCGAAGGTACAACATTTGATTTACCCAATGCCTCGCGAACAGCAGCCTGGATAATCTGGAAAATTGCCTGCTCATTCTCAAACTTGATCTCCGTTTTTGTCGGATGGATATTAACATCAATCGTTTTCGGGTCAGCTTCAAAAAAAATAAAATAACTCGGGAAGCTCTCGGGAGCCAATAATTTCTCATAGGAACGCATTACAGCCCGATGAAAATAGGGATGCCTCATGTATCGACGATTGATAAAGAAGAATTGTTCTCCCGTGGTTTTTTTTGCATGCTCAGGCTTTCCAATAAATCCGGAAATGCTAACCAGCGACGTATTCGATTGAATCGTGTTCAGATTGGCATTTATATGTTTCCCAAAAACATGGATAATTCGCTGACGTAGATTGCTGACAGGCAAACGGAAAATATCCGAATCGTTATTAACCAGGGAAAAAGCAACTTCGGGATGGGCCAGCACAATGTGCTGAAATTCGTTGATTATATGTTTTAGTTCGGTGGAATTGCTTTTTAAAAATTTCCTGCGCGCAGGTACATTAAAGAACAAATTTTTCACCATAATGTTACTTCCTGCCGAACAGCTCACAGGATTCTGGTATTCCAGTTCCGATCCGTTAATACTGATTTCGGTTCCTATTTCTTCTTCCGGTAGTCTTGTTTTCAGAACAATCTGTGCTATTGCTGCTATTGATGCGAGTGCCTCACCTCTGAACCCTTTTGTACGTATTTCGAAAAGATCGCTTGCATTACGTATTTTGGATGTCGCGTGCCTTTCAAAAGCAAGCCGGGCATCGGTATCCGACATACCTGTTCCATTATCGATCACCTGAATCAGTGTACGGCCGGCATCCTTGACGATCACATTTACTTCATCGGCTCCGGCATCAACTGAGTTCTCAACCAGCTCTTTAACAACCGAAGCGGGACGCTGAATTACCTCACCGGCTGCTATCTGATTAGCTACCGAATCGGGGAGCAGTTGAACGATATCAGCCATATTAAAAGAAATTATATGGTGAATAGAAAATAGACAATGAGGAGTAGAATTATTAAAATAACCAGGATTCGTATCAGTGAATTTCGGTTCTCACGCGATCGTTTCTGATGCACTCGACGGAATGAACCTTTGATAGCACTCCCTGCAAAGCCCTCATCGGTGCTCCCCTGAAACTCTCTTTCAATTTGTCGAATACGTGCCTGCAATTCTTCTTTCTGCTTATCATAAAAGCGGGGAATGAAAGTAAATTGTCTTTTTTCACGAGTCTTGAAAAGTTGGGGTAGTAACATTGTGCTTTATTTGGATGTAAAGTTACTTTTTTATTGCTCAAATGGAAGAATAAAAAAGCAAAGTGCATCTCACCTGTTCTATTCACAGAATTTGTAACTAGCTTTTATCAAAACAGGTTACGATATTTCATGTTTTTTTCTTTATCGGCAGATCATTTTATGGAGAATCTGCGTTTATTTTTTAAACTTAGTAGTGAAATTCAGTTACGATCCGTCATGAATAAGTTTAAAGAAGATTTTCTTGAGGCAAGGGAAGTACTCGACAAATTCCTTTCCGACGAAACGAATTTTAAAAACCTAGAAATAGCCGGAAATCTGATGATTCATGCAGTGAAGTCGGGGAACAAACTGATCTCATGTGGTAACGGAGGATCGATGTGCGATGCCATGCATTTTGCCGAAGAACTTACCGGGCAATTCAGGGATAAACGAAAAGCAATCCCGGCGATATCAATTTCCGATCCTTCGCACCTTACCTGTACAGCCAATGATTATGGTTTCGATGCAATTTTTTCACGCTTTATCGAGGCCCATGGAAAAGCCGGTGATATATTACTAGCTATTAGCACCAGTGGTAATAGCAGAAATATTCTACAGGCCGCGACCGTGGCAAAAAAAATAGGGATGAAAATCGTGTCCCTCACCGGAAAAGATGGTGGGAAACTGGCAGGCATGAGCGATGTGGATATTCGCGCCCCTCATAATGGATATTCCGATCGCATTCAGGAAATACATATCAAAATTACTCACAGTCTGATACATTACATCGAATGCAACATCGATTGAAATCTATATTGGTTGTCAGATCTGGAGCGGTCGTTTTAATTATCACCGCACTTGTATTTACTGCATGTCTCGATAATTTCAATCGCGATCTGGAGACAATTTATTACAATCCTTCCTATTCAATTCCCATCGGACCTTTATCCTATACGATGGATGATATTATGCCTTACCTTGCCCTGCACGATCCGATCACTGATACCGCGGCTTTGCCCGATACAGCTGACTTCCCTATATTAATATACGACGATTCCCTGTATTTCATCAATCCGGAGGAAGGTCATGACACGGCATTTTTTGAACTTCTCGATATCATTTCAGTTGTTGAGCAAACTGAATATATTGTGTCAATCATGTTCAGAGCAAATGTTTTAAATGGACTTCCGGTAAATACGGCAATTCAGCTCTATTACCTGACTGCAGACAGAACAGCGATCGATTCACTTTATGATGAAGGCCGTGTCTGGATACAGCATGCCGAGGTAAATAACAGGGACAGTGTTCTCGCACCCTATTTTACCACGATCGACACCTATCTTGATGAAGAGGAAATACAAAACCTGTTACAGGCAACTGAGATGGCACTGTTTATCCATCTTGAAACATACCGGACCGATGATGATACGCTCCATGTATATTCGTATCAGCAATTCGATGTCCAATTGGGTGTACGCGTCGAATTGATGGTTCCTGTTGAATGAGAAACAAATCCGATGGATGACTAAACTACTTTGTGCCTTTCTGCTTACGCTTTCGCTTCTGGTTTCAGGTCAGCAAAATCAACAGCTCTTCCAGATGCATTATCTGGGCGAAAGCAATTTCCTCAATCCTGCCGTTCAGTCGGAATGCAAAGTGTTCATCGGTATTCCTTTACTATCATCCATTCATTTCAATTATGCAAATTCAGGTTTCAGTTACCGCCAGCTTGTCGAAAATACCGGCGATAGTACCAGTCAGCTGCAGATCGACCGCGTAGTAAACCGGCTGGGTCTTCGTACTCTTATTGCCACCGAATTGCATTTTACATGGTTGGCGTTGGGATACAATTTCAACGATTATTATTTCGCCTTCTCGATCATTGAAAAGAACAACATACCCGTTACCCTTTCAAAAGATCTATTTACTCTTCCCTGGCGGGGCAATACTCCTTTTGAAGGAGAAAATGCAAGTTCGCGCGGTACAGCGATTTATGCCATGCATTATCGTGAATTTGCACTGGGGATCTCAAAACAGACCGGCTTGGGAAATTTTATCGGTGTGAAAGGAAAACTGCTATTCGGAAAACTCAATGCTGCTTTGCCCCGGTCGAACGTTTCTCTTTATACCGATCCTACTTACTTTGATCTTACACTCGACGGAGAATTACGTATGAACCTGTCGGCTCCTCTTATCATCGAGGAGGAGAACGGACAAATAAACAGTATTGCATACGACGAAAGTTCAGACATTTTGCAGTTGATTTTTAATAGAAAAAACTGGGGAATTGCATTTGATGCCGGTTTCATTCAGCAATTCAACGACAGGATTTCGATTTCGGGAAGCATAGTGGATCTCGGATTTATTCGCTGGCGATCGTATCTGAATAACATCTCCACATCGGAAGAATTTACGTATCGGGGAATTTTAGTTGATACAGGTAATGTGGCAGAATCCATTATCGATTCCATAACATTTGAAGTGAGCCACGATCCTTACTTTACTATGCTGCCGTTAAAATTATACCTGGGCGCCGATTACAGCCTTTCGGAGAAGGTGTCTCTGAGGGGACTGACTTCTGCTGTTATTTACCGCACCAAAATAGTACCGGCACTGACACTGGGTGCCGACTACAATCCGTTTGGTCATTTTCATCTGGTGGGTAGTTATTCCCTTATGTATCGTGCTTTTAATATTGTCGGACTGGGTTTCTCTACAGGCCGGGGCCCTTTGCAGTTTTATGCCATTAGCGATAATATTGCAGGAATGATCTGGCCCTTATCGGCCCGTAATCTCAATCTCCGGTTCGGACTCAACCTGAATTTCGGATGCAGGGAAAAAGAGGAAAAGCCCGATAAATACTCTTTGGGTATAGGGCATTGCCCGGTTTATGAAAAAGCCCTCGACCGTCAGAAACGGAGAAGAAGACACAGATAAAAAAATATAAGTAAATTATTTATCTATATTTAAATACGTTCAGAATCAATTATTACAGAATTATTTGGACGTTCACGGAAGGAGAATTATATTTGAACCTCAGCCAGACTTTTTATAACTCGGTGAATTTTCAACACCGATAGCAGTAATTCGTAAGAATGATTAGGAGGTCTGAGAGCTGTTCCTGAATTATACTATTTGAACCAAGTAGACAATCATGCTTGTTAAAACCTTCGCCAGTGCCGTTTTTGGAATCGATGCAGCATTAGTTACTGTTGAAGTTAATGTTAGTAAAGGTATTAACTTCTTTCTGGTGGGTTTGCCCGATAATGCAGTAAAAGAAAGCAAGCAGCGGATGGAATCGGCTATTAAAACGCTGGGCTATAGCTGGCCGGGCAAACGGATCGTGATCAATATGGCACCTGCGGATGTACGTAAAGAGGGTTCGGCATACGATCTTCCCCTTGCCATCGGAATTCTTGCAGCATCGGAACAGGTAAAGAACGAAAAACTCGTAAACTTTATCCTCATGGGTGAATTATCTCTCGACGGAACCATTCACCCTGTCAAAGGAGTTTTACCTATAGCCATCGAAGCCCGTAAGAATGGTTTTAAAGGATTTATCCTCCCTAAAAAAAATGCCTCCGAAGCGGCAGTAGTTGATAATCTGGATGTATATGGAGTTGATACCCTTCAGGAAGTAATCGATTTTTTCAATGGAGAGAAAGAACTGGAAATAACATATGTCGATACGCGCAATGAATTTTTTTCGAACCTGGATAATTACGATGTCGACCTTGCCGATGTAAAAGGACAGGAAAATGTGAAACGAGCCCTAGAGGTTGCTGCTGCAGGAGGACATAATATCATAGGGATTTATAAATAAAATTGTTATTATATTTGTATCATAATCAAATAATTATGATATGGAAACATGTGTAATTTATGTAAGGGTATCAACAAAGAACCAAGAATATACAAGGCAAATAAGCGAATTAAAAAGATATGCGAAATATAAA
>Ga0299912_10001164_pt1 | contig 21275 bp, 20 predicted proteins | sample RVTome_2_FD_207667 | JGI IMG/M metagenome (GOLD analysis project Ga0299912, IMG submission 207667) | Soil microbial communities from uranium-contaminated site in the Upper Colorado River Basin, Wyoming, United States - RVT95D214 (version 2) ... | reverse complement strand
ATCCGGCCTTCAAGAGCAGCGTCAACGAGCTCATGGCCAAGCTCGAGGCCGTCTTCGTCCACATCAGCCCGCTTTCCATCGGCTTCTCGCCCCACGCCCTCCTCATCGACAACCGCTTCTGGGAGGGCGAGCGGACCTACATGGACCTGGCCCAGCTCTTCCACTTCCGCAAGATCAAGCGCCTCGAGATCCGGCCGGGCATCCCCCACGCCGAGTTCATGCGTTTCGCCTCCAAGATCATGCTGCCCGTCAAGTCGTTCATCAAGGAGGGCGGCGCCCAGGCCATCATCAAGAGGGAGAACATCGTCCACATCTCCGTCGACGTCCTGGACTACTCCCAGGTCCTCCTCGGCGAGGGCGAGGAGATCAAGGACATCTGGCCCTACCTCCTCATGGAGGCCGTCGAGGAGAGCGATGACGGCAAGCTCGAACAGCTGGCCGGGAGCTTCGGCAAGGTCGTCGGCAAGTTCAACACCGAGGACCTCATCCAGAACGAGGAGCTGCACAAGAATTTCGGCAAGTTCTTCCACTACCTCAAGACGACCGCCGAGGAGAAGCACCGGACCTGCGCCAAGCAGCTCCTGCGGACGGTCGTGTCCGCCCGGAAGACGCCGACGGAGTCGAAGTTCGAGAACCTCAAGCTCCTTATCTCCGACCTGAGCGAGGAGGACCTGGCCTCGACGCTCTGGGAGGAGATCATCGGCAACGATAAGTTCGACTCGCTGAGCTTCAGCATCTTCTCCCGGGTCATCGACAAGGAGCGGCACAAGAAGATTTCGACGTCGCTCCACGCCCTCTTCCACACCGACAACCCCCGGAACCGGAGGGCCGAGACCGAGTCGAAGATCCGTATCCTCCTCTCGGGGGCCTCGTCCCAGCTCCACTCCGAGATCTACCGTCAGACCTTGTCCAACCTCCTGAACGAGATCTCCTTCGACAAGAAGCTCGCTCTGGACCACCAACTCCTCCAGCGGAACTACCGCTTCCTCCTCCTCGTCCTGCTGTCCCGGGAGGACAACAAGGACACGCCCGTCGCGGAGCTGGGCCGCGTCGCCGAGGAATGGGAAAGGATCGTCCAGGAGGGCGATTTCGAGTTCCTCCTCGATTTCTTCGACGTTCTGGAGGGCCGGGCCGCGGACCTCGAGGGCGAACCGGCCTACGATCAGGCGAAAAAGTCCATCGCGGAACACATCGAGGGTTGCCTCCTGCGCGGCGAGACGAGGCCCGAGATCGACCTCTTCATCGACAAGCTCGGGCGGAGCCTCCACGACTGGCAGGCCTATTCCGCAACGGTGTTCAAGGATAGGATCGTCACCTCCTCCCTCCTCCGCGCCTGTTTCCGCTTCTTCCCCGGCGAGATCGAGGCGTTCCACGCCGGGGTCAGGAAAAAAGCCTCCGACAGCGAGCTCCTGGGCCGGATCGCCGACGGCCTGAAGCTCATCGATACGCCCGTGTCCCTGGACACGCTGAAAAAAGTCTTCAACGCCGGCGACGCGGGCGTGAAGGTCAAGGCCCTCCAGGCGATGCAGAACCTCAAGGAGTTCGACGAGGCCTTTCTCTTTCCCATCCTGGCAAAGAAGAACGAGCTCGTCCAGGCCGAAGCCCTGATCCTGCTCATGAGGAACGAGCGGACAAAACACGTCGCCTTCACCAAACTCTTCGGCCTAGCCTCCCCCTACGGCCTGCGGAACAAGTCGCTCCTCCGCAACCTCGGCATCGTCGGGCGCTGCAACCTGCGCGAGGCCGCCCCGTACGTCGAGCCCCTGGAGGAGCGGAAGGACATCTGGAACCGCAAGGTCCGGCAGGAGGCCGGACGCGTATTGGAGAAATGGCGTGCGGGATAAGATCAAGATCTGCTTCATCTACCTGATGAACGCCATCCAGGCGGGGAAGATCTATACCGGCGACCACCCCAAGTTCAAGGAGTACCTCATGCGGCTCTACGCCGCCGTCCAGGAGATCCTCGAGGACCGGAAGGAGCTCGTCCTCGGCATCGTCGGCGGCGAAGCGGCCTGGGAGGACGAGATCTTCTTCAACCTGCACGGCAAGCTCGGCCTGCTCATCGACTTCCTGGAGAAGAACGGCGTCGAGCGGATCATCTTCCAGCAGGGCCTGCGCTTCGAGGAGCTCCGCGAGTTCATCATCTTCCTGACCCGGGTGAAGCGTCAGGAGAAGATCAGCGAGCAGGAATACTTCAGCCTCCACGGCATCCAGAACATCCGGGCCGGGAAGCTGAGGGCCATGGTCAAGGGGGAGGACGTGACGGCGGAGGCCGAGACCACGCGGACGCGGTACGAGGGGTCCGTCCAGACGGTGTCCAACGCCCTCAACGTCGTCCTCGAGAAGGATGATGTCGACTACCTCGACCTGCGCTTCAATATCCTGGGCATCATGGAGGACTTCGTCGGACGCCACCAGGAGCTCCTCAACCTGGTCTCGGTCAAGCGGCGCGACCTGGTGACCTTCGTCCACCTCCTCAACGTCACCCTGCTCTCGATGTTCTTCGCCTCGAAGCTCCAGTTCTCCAAGGAAGACGTCCTCGACCTGGGCATCGCCGCGCTCTATCACGACGTCGGCAAGCTCTACATTTCGCTCAAGGTCATCCAGAAGGAAAGCAAGCTGTCCGAGGGGGAGTTCCTCCAAGTCCGCAACCACCCGCTCCTCGGCGCCAAGATCCTCGACGGCTACAAGGACGCCCTGGGCGTCCTGCCCATCGTCGTTTCTTACGAGCACCACCTCCGCTACGACAGGACCGGCTACCCGAAGTCGCCCTTCGCCCGTAAGCCTCACCCCGCTTCGCTGATGGTCTCCATCTGCGACGTCTACGACGCGCTGGCCCTCAAGCGGTCCTATAAGAAGGATTACCCGCCCGAGAAGATCCACGAGCTGATGATGCTCGAGAAGGGCAAGATCTTCGACCCCCGGCTCCTGGACAAGTTCTTCCAGTTCATGGGCGTCTGGCCGGTCGGGACGCTCGTCGCGATGAGCGACGGGCGGGTCGGCGTCGTCCGGGCGACGAACGAGCAGGACATCGACCGCCCGTCCGTCCAGGTCCTCGCCCCGGAGAACGCCGGGGAGGTCGTCGACCTGGCCCTGCGACCGGACGTCCGCATCCTGGAATCCCTGAACCCCCAGGGCGAGGGGGCCAAGTACCTGCCGCTCATCGGCTGTCCGGAGCCGCCGCCCGACGTCGGCGACGAAGAGGCCGAAGAGCCGGACCTCGACTGAAGGAGAAAGACCATGTGCGGTATCATCGGCTGCGCCGGCGTCCGGGACACCGTCCCCAGCCTGCTCGAAGGTCTGCGGCGGCTCGAATACAGGGGCTACGACTCGGCCGGGATCGCCGTCCTCGACGGGGACGGGATCGGCCGCCGGCGGGTCAAAGGCAAGATCCGGGACCTCGACGAGGAGATCCGCCTGCATCCGCTCGCGGGCGACTGCGGCATCGGGCACACGCGTTGGGCGACGCACGGGCGGCCGAGCGAGGACAACGCCCATCCGCACACCGACTGCAGCGGGACGATCGCCCTCGTCCACAACGGGATCGTCGAGAACTACTGGTCCCTCAAGGAGAGGCTCCGGGGCGAAGGCCACGTCTTCCGGACCGAGACCGACACCGAGGTCATCGTCCACCTCGTCGAAAAGCACTTCCGCGGCTCCCTCGAGGACGCGGTCCGCGCGGCCGTGGGCGAGCTCGAAGGGGCCTTCGCCGTGGCCTGCATCTCGTCGCGCGACCCGGGCAAGATCGTCGTCGCCCGCAACGGCCCCCCGGCCGTCGTCGGTCTCGGCTCGGGCGAGACTTTCATCTCCTCGGACATCACGCCGCTCCTCCACCACACCCGGCGCGTCTCGTACATGAGCGACGGCGAGATCGCCGTCCTGACGCCTTCGGGAGCCCGCTTCACGACCTTCGCCGGCGCCCCGGTCGAGAAGGCGGTGGAGACCTTGAACTGGGAACCGGCCATGATCGAGAAGCGGGGCTTCGAGCACTTCATGGCCAAGGAGATCTTCGAGCAGGCCGACGTCGTCCGGGACACGCTGAAAAGCCGGGTATCCCTCGAATCCGGACGGGTCTTCCTCGACGACATCGGCATCGGCCAGGACGTCTTCCGGGAAACGACGCGGGTCGTCCTCATCGCCTGCGGAACCTCCTACCACGCCGGCCTCGTCGGGAAATATCTCCTGGAGACGCTGGCCCATATCCCCGTCGACGTCGAATACGCCTCCGAGCTCCGCTCCCGGGATTTCGTCATGGACCGCGGCACGCTCGTCCTCGGCATCTCCCAGTCGGGCGAGACGGCCGACACACTGGCCGCCCTGCGCGCCACGAGGGACAAGGCCCGGGCCGTCCTGGCCGTCACCAACAACATCAACTCCTCGATGGCCCGCGGCGCGGACGGCGTCCTCGACCTCCACGCCGGGCCGGAGATCGGTGTCGCCGCGACCAAGACTTTCGTCGGCCAGATGGCCGCCCTGGCCCTCTTCGCCCTGGCCTTCGCCCAGGCCCGGGGGGCCCTCGGGGCGGAGGACGGCTTGGCCCTCGTCCAGGAGTTCCAGCGCGTGCCGCACAAGATGGACCTGGTCCTCGGCCGGGCCGCCGACATCGAGCGCGCCGCCCGCCGCTATCTCGGCTGCGAGCACTACCTCTTCCTCGGCCGCTGGATCAACTTCCCGATCGCCCTCGAAGGGGCCCTGAAGCTCAAGGAGATCTCCTACACCCACGCCGAGGGCTACGCCGGCGGCGAGATGAAGCACGGCCCCATCGCCCTCATCGACGAGGGGATGACGACCCTGGCCATCGTCCCGCGCGACCGCGTCTACGAAAAGATGCTGGCCAACATTTCCGAGGTCCAGGCGCGGAGCGGCCGGATCCTGGCCGTGGCTTTCGAAGGCGATGACAAGGCCCGGGCCGTGGCCGAGGAGGTCTTCCCCATTCCCGAGACGAACCAGCTCTTCACGCCGTTCCTGACCATCCTGCCGCTGCAACTCTTCGCCTACTATTCTGCCGCCGCCAAGGGCTTCGACGTCGACCAGCCGCGCAACCTGGCTAAGAGCGTCACCGTCGAATGACCTTGCCTGGGCTATTCATAAAAACGCCGGTTTTCTCAGTAAGACAAAAAGACCCAAGACCGGCATTTTTATGAATAATCCAGGCTTGATGTAAACGGGGGGGCTGGAGTATTCTTGATGCGTGAGGAGACACCGATGAACAAACACGCCGCATGGCGATTCGGCGCCGTCATCGTCCCCGTCGCGGCCCTCCTCTTCGCCTCCGGGGCCCTGGCCCAGGCGAAGAAGCCCCGGGCCGTGTTCAAGGCGACGTCCCACGATTTCGGCAAGATCAAGCAGGGCGACGTCGTCAATCACGAGTTCGTCTTCAAGAACGAGGGCGGGGCCCCGCTCGTCGTCGACAAGGTCGAGACGACCTGCGGCTGTACGGCCGCCCTCGTCAGCGAAAAGAGAATCGCCCCGGGCGAGGACGGCAAGATCAAGACGACCTTCGACACCCGCGGCTATTCGGGGCGGCTCACGCGCTACATCTATCTCGTCTCCAACGACGGCGAAAACCCGAGGCGGGAGCTCAGCCTGATCGCCGATATCGAGGTTCCGCCCTCGGCCCGGATCGACGTCGACAGGTACAACGTCGACATGGGCCTCTGTCTCGAGGGGGAGACGCCGTCCGCCAAGATCGTCGTCAAGAGCGCGGGCCAGCGCGAGCTCAAGGTCGAGATGGCCCATGAGAACATCAAGTTCTTCTCCGCCGGCAAGCCCCTGGCCTCTCCGTTCTTCCTGCCCACGGGCGAATCGCGGGAGGTCGAGCTCCGCTTCCCGCCCCAGGGCCGGACGGGCGTTCAGCGCGACTACGTCCTCATCAAATCGAACGACCCCGTCCGCTCGACGCTGTCCGTCTACGTCAGCCGCTACGTCATCACCCGGAAAGAGCTGCAGGAGCTCTTCGACAAGTACCGGACGGTCCTCAAGGACCGGGATTAGGAAGGGACGGACGCCCGAACGTCCGGGCCCGGAGAGGCATGGTCCGCATCCTCACGGTCAAGGTCCAGCCGCGCTCGAAGACGCCGGGCGTCGAAGAGCTCGGCGCCGGCGTTTTCCGGGTCCGCGTCAGGGCCGCGCCGGAGAAGGGCCGGGCCAACCGCGAAGTCGTCGAGCGGCTGGCCGAGCACCTGGCCGTCCCGCCGTCGCGCCTGACGCTCGTCCGGGGCGAGACGTCGTCCCATAAGATCTTCAAGGTCGAGTCATGACCGCTTGGAACCTCGTCAGCTTCCTGGGCATCTTCGTCCTGGCCGGCGTCGCCTGGCTTTTTTCCTCGAACCGGAAAGTCGTCAATTCGCGGGCCCTCCTCTGGGGCATCGGACTCCAGCTCCTCATCGGCCTGTTCGTCTTCGTCCTTCCGGCCGGCACGACGGTCTTCCTCTGGGTCAACAAGGCCGTCGTGGCCGTCCTCGACAGCGCCACGGCCGGCACGAAGTTCGTCTTCGGCCGGGTGGCCCTGCCGCCGGGGACGGTGAATGAGGCCGGCGAGACCTCGCTCGGCTACTCCCTGGCCTTCCAGGCCTTGCCGACGATCATCTTCTTCGCCGCCCTTCTCGGCGCCCTCTATCACGTGCGGGTCATGCCCTTCTTCGTCCGGCTGTTCGCCAGGGTCTTCACCCGGACGATGCGGATCAGCGGGGCCGAGGCGCTCTCGGTTTCGTCCAACATCTTCGTCGGCGTCGAGTCGGCCCTCGTCGTCAAGCCCCACCTCGCCGACATGACCCGCTCGGAGCTGGGGACGATCATCACAGCGGGCATGGGCACCATCGCCTCGACGACGCTCGGGCTCTACGTGCTCCTGCTCCAAAAGGACATCCCGATGATCGCCGGTCACCTCGTCTCCGCCTCCTTCATCTCGGCGCCGGCCTGCGTCGTCATGGCCAAGCTCATCATGCCCGAGACGGAGAAGCCCCTGACCCTGGGCGTGGACGTCAAACCGCATTACGAGAGAGACGAGAACCTGATGATGGCCATTATCAAGGGGGCGCAGGACGGGCTCAAGCTCCTCGGCGGCATCATCACCCTGCTCATCGCTTTCCTCGGCCTCCTGGCCCTCCTCAACCTCGGCCTCGGCTGGGCCGGCGGCCTCCTCAACGGGCTCTTCGGCTGGCATGTCCGCTGGTCTTTGGAGGCCCTTCTCGGCTACCTCTTCTATCCGCTGACCCTCGTCCTGGGCATCCCGCCGTCCGACGCGCTGGCCGTGGCCAAGGTCATCGGCGAGAGGACGGTAACGACCGAGGTCGTGTCCTTCAACCATCTCTCCGCCCTGATCTCGAGCGGCGCCCTGCGCGACCCGCGCTCGGCCATCATCGCCTCCTACGCCCTCTGCGGCTTCGCCCACGTCGCTTCGCTGGCCATCTTCGTCGGCGGCACGGGCGCCCTGGCCCCGACGCGCCTCCGCGACCTGTCCCGGCTCGGCTTCCGGGCCCTGCTCGCCGCGACCCTGGCCTGCCTGATGACCGGGGCGGTGGCCGGCACGTTCTACACGGGGTCGTCCCTCCTTTTTGGGCGTTGACGAACGGGGGGGCGCCTGGGAAAATCCGCCCCTCCCGGGCGTCTTTCTCTCAAGGAGACATCCTCCGATGGACGACCGCAACCTCTGCTGGCTGGCCCTTCACCTCCTCTTCCGGGGGCCGAGCGCCGCCGCCCGCCGGGTGCTCGAACGCTTCTCGTCGGTCACGGACGTATTCCGGGGGCAGCGGGCGGATTTCGAGGATCTCCGCCTGGAAAGAGCGACGGTCGAGGCCATCGTCGCGGGCCAGGCGGTCGCCGGGGCCAGCCGGGAATTGGAAAAAATCAGCCGGAAGGCGTATACTCTCTTGACCCTTGAGGACCCCGGATATCCGGGCTACCTGAGAGAGATCTTCGATCCTCCCTTCGTCCTCTATTGCGAGGGCGACGCGGAGACTCTTCGAAACCCCGCGGTGGCCGTCGTCGGGGCGAGAAGGCCCACCCCTTACGGGCGGGCCGTGGCCGAGAAGCTGGCCGACGACCTCGCCGGCCGCGGCTGCGTCATCGCCAGCGGACTGGCGATCGGCATCGACGCCTGTGCCCATCGGGGGGCTCTCAGAAAGGGAAGGACGGTGGCCGTGCTCGGTTCGGGTTTGGACGTTATGTATCCGCGGGAGAACCGCGCTCTCGCCCGCGAAATCGCCGGGCGGGGCGCCGTAGTGACGGAGTTCCCCCTGGGAACGCCGCCGCTCGCGGAGAATTTCCCCGTCCGGAACCGGATCATCAGCGGCCTCTCCCTCGGCCTGGTCGTCGTCGAGGCCACTTGGCGCAGCGGGTCGCTCATCTCGGCCAAGCTGGCCCTGTCTCAGGACCGGGAGGTCATGGCCGTCCCGGGCAACGTGACCTCGGAGCTGAGCTTCGGCCCGAACGGCCTCATCCGGGACGGGGCCAAACTCGTCGCCTCCTGGGAGGACGTGGCCGAGGCCCTGCCGTCGCCGTGGCGGGAGAATCTCCTTGCGCGGCGGGACGAGAAAGAGGAGAATATGCAGGCTTCTCTGAGCCGGGAAGAGCGCCGGCTCGTGAGCGAACTGCCCGTCGACGCGGCGCTCGCCATCGACGAGCTGGCCGAAAAGACGGGCCTGCCCGTTTCCGTCCTGCTGGCGCTCCTGCTCGGCCTCGAGCTGAAGGGGGCCGTCGTCCAGCATCCCGGGAAGCAGTTTCAGAGGAGAATGTAAGTGGCGAAATCACTCGTCATCGTCGAATCGCCGGCCAAGGCCAAGACCGTCAACCACTATCTCGGCGAGGACTACGTCGTCAAGGCCTCGATGGGCCACGTCCGCGACCTGCCCGAGAAGAAGCTCGGGGTCGACGTCCAGGCCGATTTCCAGCCGACGTACCAGGTCATCCCCGAAAAGAAGAAGATCGTCGCCGAGCTCAAGAAAGCGGCCCGGGAGAGCGACAGGGTCATCCTGGCGGCCGATCCCGACCGCGAAGGGGAGGCCATTTCCTGGCACCTCAGCCAGCTCTTCGCGGAGGACAATCCGCGCATCTTCCGGGCCACCTTCCACGAGATCACGGAAGAGGGCGTCCAGGCGGCCTTCCGCAACCTCGGCCAGATCGACCTCAACCTGCTCGAGGCCCAACAGACGCGGCGCGTCCTCGACCGGCTCGTCGGCTACCTCATCAGCCCTCTCCTGTGGAAGAAGATCGCCCGGGGCCTGTCCGCCGGCCGGGTCCAATCCGTGGCCTTGCGGCTGATCTGCGACAGGGAGAAGGAGATCAAGGCCTTCGTCGCCGAGGAGTATTGGTCGATCGCGGCCCGGCTCGAGGCCCAGGATCCGCCGGCCTTCAAGGCCGCGCTGATCAAGATCGACGGGAAAAAGGCCAAGGTCGGGAACGCCGAGGAGGCCGGGGTGATCGTCGAGGCCTGCAAGCGCGCGACGTTCGTCCTGGAAAAGGTCGAGGTCAGGGCCAAGCACAAGCACCCCGCCCCGCCCTACATCACGAGCACCCTTCAGCAGGACGGCTTCCGGCTCCTCCGCTTCCCGGTGAAGAAGACGATGTTCGTGGCCCAGAAGCTCTACGAAGGCATGGCCATCGGCGAGATCGGCCAGACCGGGCTCATCACCTACATGCGCACGGATTCGATGCGCGTCTCCGACGCGGCCCAGGCCGCGGCCCGGGCGTACATTGAACAGAAATTCTCGGCCGCATACGTCCCGGCCAAGCCGAACCAGTACAAGAGCAAGAAAAAAACCCAGGACGCTCACGAGGCCGTCCGGCCCGCCCGTCTCGACCTGCCTCCGGAAAAGGTCAAGCCCTTCCTCAAGAAGGAGGAATACGACCTCTACAAGCTCGTCTGGAACCGCTTCCTCGCCTCGCAGATGGCCGCGGCCGTCATCGAGGAGACGGCCTTCGCCGTCCGGGCCGACCGCTATCTCTTCCAGGTCAAGGGCGAAGTCGTCAAGTTCGACGGCTTCCTGGCCCTGTGGCCGAACGGGAACGGCGGCAAGGAGACTCTGCCCAAGGCCGCGGCCGGCGAGACGCTCAAGTTGCTGGAGATGGAGTCGACGCAGAAGTTCACCGAGCCGCCGCCCCGCTACACGGAAGGCACGCTGGTCAAGGAGCTCGAATCGCGCGGCATCGGCCGGCCGAGCACCTATGCGCCGATCATCGCCACGATCCAGAGCCGCACGTACGTCGTCAAGGACCAGGGGAAGTTCATCCCCTCCGAGCTGGGGATGTACGTCACGGATTTCCTCGTCAAGTACTTCGCCAAGCTCATGGAGTACAAATTCACCGCCCATATGGAGGAGGAGCTCGACCAGATCTCCGAGGGGACCCAGAAGGGCGTCGACAGCCTCAAGGAATACTACGCGCTCCTCGAGACCTATCTCAAGCAGGGCCAGGAGACCGAAGGGGTCAAGAAGACGGGCATCCCCATCGACGAGAAATGCCCGAAGTGCGGGGCTCCGCTGGTCATCAAGGACGGCCGCTTCGGCCGGTTCAAGGCCTGCTCGGGCTATCCCGGATGCAAGTTCCGCGAGAGTTTGGACAAGAAGGAATCCAAGCCCCTGGACGAGAAATGCCCCCAATGCGGCGCCCAGCTCACCCAGAAGTTCGGCCGGTTTGGCCCCTTCGTCGCCTGCTCGGATTACCCCAAGTGCAAATACATCAAGAAGGACAGCGTCGAGACGGGGATCGCCTGCCCGCTCGGCTGCGGCGGCCAGATCCTGCGCCGGAAGACCCGGCGGGGAAAGTTCTTCTTTGGCTGCAACGGCTACCCGAAGTGCACCTTCGCCTCCTGGGACGAGCCCATCGACCGGCGCTGTCCGCAGTGCGGGGCGAGGATCCTGTTCAAGAAGAACCTCCTCCGCGGCGAACCGTACATCTACTGCAAGAACGAGAAGTGCGCGTTCAAGGAAGCGGCGCCCCGGGAGAAGATCTGGGAGAGGGCCGGGACGCCCGAGAAATCCGCGGCCGCCGAGGAGCCCGGCGGGACCGATGAACAAGGAAATCGCTGAGTTCCTCTCTTTCCTCCGGCACGAGAAAAACGTCTCGCCCCACACCCTGGCCGGTTATGAGCGCGACCTCCGGCAGGTCGCGGCCTACCTGAAAGAACGGGAGGTCCGCTGGGACAAGGCCGGCAACGTCGTCCTGCGCGGCTTCCTGGCCGAGCTCCATGAGAAAAAGCGGAAAAAAACGACCATCGGCCGGAAGCTCGCCGCCCTGCGCTCCTTCTACGACTTCTGCGTCCGGAAGAAATGGATCGCCGAGAACCCGGCTAGGATCCTGGCCGGAGAAGCGCGTCCCCTCCTTCCTTTCGGAGGACGAGACGGCGGAGCTGCTCGACCTGCCGCGGTCGGGGAGGCCGCTGGACCTCCGCGACAAGGCCATCCTGGAGCTCTTCTACGCGTCGGGCATCCGGGTGTCTGAGCTCGTCGGCATCGAGACGGGGGACCTCCATTTCGGAGAACGCCTCGTCCGTGTCCGGGGCAAGGGCAAGAAGGAGAGGATCGTCCCGTTCGGCGGCAAGGCCCGCGAGGCCCTCGAAGACTATTCCCGGGCGCGGCCGCGGCTGATGGAGGGCGCGGCCGGCGAAGCCGCGTTTTTTCTGAACTACCGCGGCGAGAGGCTGACGACCAGGTCCGTCCAGAGGATGGTCCATAAGTGCATCCGCCGGACGGCCGTCGCCCGCAAGATCAGCCCCCACTCGCTCCGGCATTCCTTCGCCTCCCACCTCCTCGGCCGGGGCGCGGACCTGCGCGTCATCCAAGAGCTCCTGGGGCACGCCAGCCTGGCCACGACCCAGAAATACACCCATGTTGACCTCAAGCAACTGCTCGCCGTTTACAAGAAAAGCCATCCGCGGTCATAACGAAAGGGGATGTGTACCGCCGGTGCGTGTCCCCCGATACCCCTCAGCCCCGTTGGCATCGCCGCGGGGAGCGAAGCATCTTGGCACCTTACTTCTGCGTCTATCTAGAACCGGTTAAAGGCTTCCTGTGGGTCCGTATATCGCGCCAACGCAAGTTTCCGAGCGTTGGCCGGTTTGTCTACAAGGCTTGACGCGGGGCCGCGTCGACTTTTCTTAACAATAAGAAAATAATGGGGATACATGGAAAATACGGCTGGCATAGCGCTTGCACTGGAGGCCGGTGAAAGGAGGTCTCACCAATGACCGCACAAAGACACAAGGTTCTGGCGCTCGGGCTGGCCGCGGCCGTCTTCGCTCTCGCCCTGGCCTCGGCGTACGCCCAGTCGGCCGGGACGAAGGCGAAGGTCAACATCAACACGGCCCCGGCTTCGGAGCTCGAAACCCTGCCGCGGATCGGCCCCAAGGTTGCCCAAAGGATCGTCGATTTCCGGACCAAGAACGGGAATTTCAAGAAGGTCGAGGAGATCATGAAGGTCCAGGGGATCGGTGAGAAGGTCTACGAGAACATCAAGGACCTGATCACCGTGGGCGGCGAGAGCGCGCCGAGATAGGGGGAACGCCCCTCTTCTCCCTTTCTTATCGGCTGGCCTCGGCCCTGTCCGGACGGCCTCCGGACGGGGCCTTTTTTTTTGATTCCAGGAATCGCCGCAGCTTGCGAACGGCCCGGCCGCGGTGGCTGACCGCGTTCTTGACCTTGGGCGAAAGCTCGGCGAAGGTTTTCCGCAGGGGTGGATAATAAAAGAGCGGGTCGTATCCGAATCCCGATTCGCCCCGCGGCGCGCCGCCGATCCTCCCCTTGACCTCACCGCGGAATTCCCCAACGACGCGTCCTTCTTTGGCGATGACCATGACGCAGACGAACCGGGCCTTTCGCGCCGCCGCGGGGACGGCCCTGAGGAGGCGGAGGATCTTCCTGTTGTTCTTTTCGTCGGACGGCCGAGGGCCCGAAAAACGGGCCGAGCGGACGCCGGGCGCGCCGCCGAGCTCTTCGACCTCGAGCCCCGAGTCCTCGGCCAGGGTCAGGCCGGACCACTTTCGGCTGTAAAAGAGACCCTTGGCCCTGGCGTTCTCCGCGAACGTCCGGCCTCGCTCTCTGTAGGACAAGCCCGGGAAGACGTCCGTCAGCCCGACGATCTTGAGGGATTGTCCCCTGAGGGACAGTCCCTTGAGGACGCGACGGATCTCACGGACTTTACCGGGGTTCGTCGTCGCAAGGAGGAGGCGGTTTTCAATCAATCTTCAGTTCTTCGATGTCGGCCAGCTCGAGGAGCCCCTGGTTGAATTCCTGCTCTTTCTCTTCGGACGACGAGAAGGAGAAGGCGAGGAGGTACGATTGCCCCTCCTGCTTCATGGCCAGCCGCTCGAGCCGGACACCGTGGTGGAGGGCGAGCTTGCGGAGGCTGGAGAGGATGTAGGGGCGGGCCTTGGCCTTGAGGTGGTAGTGGAACTGGGACTTGCGGAGGTAGGAATCCTCGATCCGGCGGAAAAGGAGAAGCGTCGTGATCGTCAGGGCGGTGAAGATGAGGGCCGGCATGTAATACCCGGCGCCGATGACCAGGCCCAGGCCGGCGACAAGCCAAAGCGTCGAGGCGGTCGTCAGGCCGGCGATCGTCCCCCGCGCCTGCAGGATCGTCCCGGCGCCGAGGAAGCCTACGCCCGTGATGACCCCGGCGGCCATGCGGACGAGCGTGTCGGGCGACCCGCCCTCGGCCTGGACGAGGAGCGTGGCCAGGGTCATCATCATGGTCGAGCCGACGCAGACCAAGATGTTGGTCCGGAAGCCGGCGGGCTTCTGGCTGGCCTCCCGCTCGAGGCCGATCAGCCCGCCCAGGGCGATGGCCAGGACGAGCTTGAGGAGGACTTCGAGGATCTCCATAGGATCTCTTTCATCCTCTTTTAGCACCGGCGGCGGAGGTTGTCAATCGCGATCCCCTTCTGATAGAATGACTCGACATATCCGTAAGGAGGGACGTCATGCCCGCTCTCATCAAGAAGGTCCAGGCGAGGGAGATCCTCGATTCCCGCGGCAACCCGACCGTCGAGGTCGAAATCACGCTCGGGGACGGTTCTTTCGGCCGCGCGGCCGTCCCGTCGGGGGCCTCCACCGGCGTATACGAGGCCCTTGAGCTCCGCGACGGGGATAAGAACCGCTACCAGGGCAAGGGCGTCCTCAAGGCCGTCGAGAACGTCAACATCGACATCGCCGAAGTCGTCAAGGACCTCGACGCTCTCGACCAGGCCGGCGTCGACAGGGCCATGCTGGCCCTGGACGGGACGGAATTCAAGAACAAGCTCGGGGCCAACGCCGTGCTCGGCGTCAGCATGGCCGTGGCCCGGGCCGCGGCCGCGTCCGTGAAGCTGCCGCTCTACCGCTACCTTGGCGGCGCGTCGGCCAATCTCCTGCCGGTGCCGATGTTCAACATCCTTAACGGCGGCGTCCACGCCAATTGGCAGAGCACGGACCTTCAGGAGTTCATGATCGCCCCTGTGGGCGCGCCGAACTTCCGCGAGGCCCTTCGCTTCGGGGCGGAGACCTACCACGCGCTGAAGAGCGTCCTCAAAAGCGGCGGCTTCACGACGGGGGTCGGTGACGAGGGCGGTTTCGCCCCGGCCTTCGAGAAGAACGCCGACGCGGTCGAAACCATCTTGAAGGCGATCGAGAAAGCGGGATACAAGCCCGGTGACGACATCGTCCTGGCGGTCGACGGCGCGACGAGCAGCATCTTCGAAGACGGCTTTTACCACCTGAGGACCGAGAACAAGAAGGTGAAGGCGGACGAGATGGTCCGGATGTACGAGGACTGGGCCCGCAAGTACCCGATCCTCGTTCTCGAAGACGGTCTGGCCGAAGACGATTGGGACGGTTGGAAGCTCCTCAACAAAACGCTCGGCGACAAGATCGAGCTCGTCGGCGATGATCTCTTCGTCACCAACGTCAAGCGCATCGCCCGGGGCATCGACGAGAACGCCGCCAACGCCGTGCTCATCAAGCTCAACCAGATCGGGACGCTGACCGAAACCATCGCCGCCATCGACATGGCCCGCAAGGCCGGGTGGGGCGCCATGGTCTCCCACCGGAGCGGCGAGACGGTCGACAGCTTCATCGCCGACCTGACCGTGGCCATGGGCACGGGGCACCTCAAGACCGGAGCGCCCTGCCGCGGCGAGCGGGTCGAGAAGTACAACCAGTTGATGAGGATCGAAGAGGAGCTCGGCTCCAACGCCGTTTACGCCGGGCGCAAGGCCTTCGTGCGCTGAAGGGCCTCGGGGTGTCGTCTCCGTCCGCGCGGTGATTCTTAACGCTTTCCCGGTCCGGATTCGATGGGAGGAGTCCGCGTATCCGTCCCGGCAAAGCTAAATCCCCGCTTTATGCTACCGTCGACGACACCCCTCGGCCCCGGGTTCAGCGGTCGTCTCCGTCGGGGTAAATATCTTAATAAACAACCCCATAAAACCTCTTGACAAGGCGCCGCAGCTCATGTTAAATGACTTAGTCTATTGATTAAGTCGACTAAGCAGGAGCGACGATGAGGCTATCGACCAAGGGCGAATACGCCAGCCGGGCCATGCTCGAGCTCTCCCGCCGGTATGCGGACGGGCCCGTCCACAGCCGGGAGATCTCCAAGGCCCAGGAGATCCCCCAGAGGTTCCTCGAACAGATCCTCCTTCTGCTGAAGCGGGCCGGGTACCTCAAGAGCCGCAAGGGCCGGAAAGGCGGCTACGTCCTGGCCAAGCCGCCCGCGGCCATCAACGTGGCCGAGGTCATCCGGGTCATGGACGGCCCGCTCGCCCCCATCGACTGCGTCAGCGTCATGGCCCACGAGCCCTGCCCCATGGAGGGCACGTGCGGGCTGCGCTGGCTGTGGAAGGACGTCCGGGACGCGGTGGCCGGGATCCTCGAAAAAACGACCTTCGCCGATCTCGTCCGGAAGAGCACGCCCGCGGCGGGCGGCCGATGAGGAAGGCCATGAAAAAATCAGCCGTAGCCCTGGCCTTTCTATTGGCGATGGCCGCGGTCGCACCGGGGGGGGCCGCCCCGGCGTCTGCCCAGAAGGGCGCGACGGCGGCGCGCGGCAGCCTCTCGCTCTCCGGCGCCTGGGCTCTTTATCCCCTGGCCGTCCGCTGGCAGGAGGAATTCCAGAAAACCCATCCCGGGGTCAACATCGACGTCCAGGCGGGCGGGGCGGGCAAGGGGATCACCGACGCCCTGGCCGGCGTTGTCGACATCGGCATGGTCTCGCGCGAGATCCTTCCGGCAGAGGTCGAGAAGGGGGCCGTGGCCCTGGCCGTGGCCAAGGACGCCGTCATCGCCACCGTCAACCGGAAGAATCCGTTCCTCGCCGACATCCTGCGGCGCGGCCTCAGGAAAGAGGACTTCGCCGGGATATGGATCAAGAGATCCGCGTCGACCTGGGAAGGGCTCCTCGGCAGGAACGGCCGGACTCCCCTCCACGTCTTCACCCGTTCCGACGCCTGCGGCGCCGCGGAGACCTGGGCGGCCTTTCTCGGCGGACACCAGGAGGACCTGACCGGCGTCGGGGTTTACGGCGACCCGGGTCTGGCCGAGGCCGTCCGGCGCGACCCGCTGGCGATCGGCTTCAACAACGTCAATTTCGCCTACGACGCCAAGACCTTGAAGCCCGTCGCCGGCATCGAGATCTGTCCCATCGACCTTGACGGCAGCGGAGCGCTCGAGCCGGCGGAAAAGATCTACGCCACGCGCGACGATCTCGTCCGGGCTATCGCGGCGGACGTCTACCCCTCGCCGCCGGCGCGCGAGCTCTATTTCGTGATCAAGGGCAAGCCCGGCCGGCCTCTCCTCACGGCATTCCTCGAATGGGTCCTCGTCGAGGGCCAGAAATACGTCGCCGAGATGGGCTACATCGCCGTCGGGCCGGACCGGATCGCCTCCGGCTTGGCCGTCGTCCGCGGCGAGGCGGGGAAAAAATGAGGCTTCTCAAGGACGCCCTGGCCCGGCGGGCGATGGGCCTCCTCTCCGCCCTGCCGGGATTCCTCGTCCTGCTCATCGTCGTCGGGCTTTTCCTCAAGTCGAAAGCCATCCTTGGTGTCGAGCCCCTGTCCCGGCTTCTCTTCTCCTCGGCGTGGCATCCCCTCAAGGGTCAATTCGGCCTTCTTCCGTTCATCACCGGGACGATGTGGGTGACGGTGACCGCCCTTGTCCTGGCCGTGCCGGTCTCGATCCTGGCGGCCATCTACCTTTCGGAGTACGCCCCGCGCTGGATTCGCGAGGGGGCCAAGCCCGTCGTCGACCTTCTGGCCGGCCTGCCTTCCGTCGTCTACGGCGTCTGGGGCGTCATCCTGGTCGTCCCCTTCGTCGGCAACGTCCTCGCACCGCTCGCCGGCGTCTATTCCTCCGGCTACAGCATCCTCGCCGGCGGCATCGTCCTGGCCATCATGACCTTCCCGACGATCATCCACGTGTCGCTCGAGGTCTTCGCCTCCGTCCCCCGGTCGCTCCGCGATGCGTCCCTGTCCCTCGGAGCGACGAAATGGGAGACGACCCGGCACGTCGTCCTGAGGAAGGGCGCCCAAGGCATTCTGGCGGCGTCCGTCCTCGGCTTCTCCCGGGCCTTCGGGGAGACCATGGCCGTGCTCATGGTCGTCGGCAACGTCCCGGCCGTGCCCCGGTCAGTCTTCGACCCCGGCTACCCCCTGCCGGCGCTCATCGCCAACAATTACGGCGAGATGATGTCGATCCCCCGCTACGACGCGGCCCTGATGACGGCCGCCCTCGTCCTCATGCTGATCGTCCTCTTTTTCAACGTCCTCGCCCGGCGGATCCTCGTCCGCGTCGAAAAGAGGGTCCAGTGAACGGGATCCCGAACGGCCACATTGGGACGCGCAAGCGGGCCGACCTTTTCTTCCGTGTCCTGGCCACCGCCTCGGCCGCCGTCGTCCTTCTCTCGCTTCTCCTCATCCTCGGGACGATCCTCTGGAAGTCCGTCCCCGCCTTGAGCCTGTCCATGCTGACTCAAACGCCCAAGGGCGGCTTTTACCTGGGGAAGGAGGGCGGCATCTTGAACGCCATCCTCGGTTCCCTCTACCTCGCCGTCGGAGCGACGGCCCTGGCCTTCCTTCTGAGCCTGCCGCTCGCGCTTTATCTCAACCTTTATAAGGGCCGGGCCTCGAAGACGGCCGTCTGGACGCGTTTTTTTCTGGACGTCCTCTGGGGCGTGCCGTCCATCGTCTACGGCGCCTTCGGCTTCGTCGTCATGCTGGCCCTGGGCCTTCGGGCCTCGCTCCTGGCCGGCATGCTGACGGTCGCCCTCCTCGAGTTCCCGATCATGTGCCGGGCCATCGACGAGGTCATGCGCCTCGTCCCCCGCGAGCTCAAGGAGGCCTCGGACTCGCTCGGGGCGACGCGGTTCGAGACGGCCTTGAAGGTCATGGTCCGGCAGGCGGCGCCGGGCATCCTGACGGGCGTTCTCCTCGCCTTCGGCCGGGGCATCGGCGACGCCGCCTCGGTCCTGTTCACGGCCGGGTTCACCGACCGCGTCCCGACCGCCCTCGCCGATCCGGCGGCGACCCTGCCCCTGGCCATCTTCTTCCAACTGGGGACCCCGTTCCCCGAGGTCCAACAGAGGGCCTACGCCTCGGCCGCGGTCCTGACCCTGATCATCCTCCTCATCAGCCTGGCCGGCCGGGCGATGAGCCGAAAGGTCACCCGGCATGTCGTCAAGTAAAGGACGGACGCGGCCATGAATGGACAGCCCCCTATCAGCATCCGGGACTTGAGCGTCTATTACGGCGACCTCCGTGTCCTCAAGAACATCAACCTGGACATCCCGGCGAAAAAGATCACGGTCATCATCGGGCCGTCGGGTTGCGGCAAGACGACCCTCCTCAAATCGCTTAACCGGCTTCTGGACACGGACGAGGGCGTGCGCATCCGCGGCGAGGTCGTCCTCGACGGGGAGAATATCTACGCGCCGCGGACCGAGGTCACCCGGATCCGGAAGAAGATGGGACTCCTCTCCCAGAAACCCCAGGTCCTGCCCATGTCGATCTACGAGAACGTCGCCTATGGCCCGAGGATCCACGGGCTCAGGGCGAAGAAGGGCCTCGACCTCCGGGTCGAACACTACCTCAAGGTCGCCGGCCTCTGGGAGGAAGTGAAAGACAGGCTTCGCGAACCGGCCTCCGTCCTTTCGGTCGGACAGCAGCAGCGGCTGTGCCTGGCCCGGGGACTAGCGGTCGAACCGGAGATCATCCTCGGCGACGAGCCGACCTCCGCGCTCGATCCCCAGTCGAGCCAGAACGTCGAGCGGCGGCTGATGGAGCTCAAACAGGAGTACACCGTCGTCGTAGTCACCCACATCCTGCGCCAAGCCCGGCGCGTGGCCGATTACTTAGCCTTCCTTTATTTAGGGGAGCTCGTCGAGCACGGGCCGGCCGCCGAGGTCTTCGCCAACCCCCGGGACCCGAGGACCCGGGCTTACCTCACCGGCGAGATCAGCTGACGCCGATCCTCTTCAAGCCGGCCCGGAGGGAATCCCGGAGCGTGGCGATCTCGGCGGAGGCGGCGGCCCGGCCGGCAAGGGCGGGACGCAAATAGCTGAATCGCGATCCGTTACGGGTGTGCCGGTAGCGGAATTCGACCTCGGGATGTCCGAAGAAGAGCATCATCATAGTCTCGGTCATCTTCGTCAAGGGCGGCCTGTCGATGTGGGCGAGGCGGAAGCGGGCCGTGACCCTTGTGCCTTCCTTCAGTGCGGATTCGAGAACCACCCGGCCGCCGCAGACTTCGGCCGTCTGGGCGAGCAGGGGCAGGCCGAGGCCGGTCCTTTTCCGCTTGGTCGTGAAGAACGGGTCGAGGGCCCGCTCTTTCTCCTGCCGCGACATCCCCCGGCCGTTGTCCGTCACCCGGAAGGCCAGGAGGTCCCGCCTGCCGTTCTCGTTGACGGCGATGAGCACCCGCGTCGCGCCGGCGGCGATGGCGTTCTCGGCGATGTCGAGGATGTGGAGAGAGAGATCCTCCATCATGACGGAATGACCTTTCTGCCGGCCTCGCCCGCCAGGGCCTTGCGGATCTCCCCGAGGCCGGGCGAGGCGACCAGGAAATCGGTCGTGGCAGAGCCGATCTCCTCCGGCTTGTGGGCGTCCGAGAAACGGACGATCGGCAGGGGGTCGAACGGACCGAGCGTTGCCCGGGCCTCGGCGACGGTCAGGCGGGGCGAAACCTCGACGGCCTCGAGACCGAGGCCGGGCGGGATGAAGCCGAGCTGGGAGATGATGCTGAACGACTCCCGATCGACGTGGCAGGCGATGGCCAAACCGCCGTGGCCGTGGATGAGGCCGACGGCGTCGTGAACGGAAAAAAGCGTCGCCCCGAAGAGGCACCGCGGGCTGAACCCGGTGACGTAATCCGCCGCGTCGACGATGACCTGGTCCTTGACGAACTTCTTCTTCGAAGGGACATCGGGGAGATTCCGGTAGACCTCCGCCTGGAAGGGCCCAAGCTCGGCCCCGGTGTCAAAGAGGCCGAGGATGTGGACCTCTTCAGCGGTCGTCAGCTCGATCCCGGCGAGGACGGCGAGCCCCGTGCCCCGGGCGGCTTCGATCACGGCGGCCGCGTTCTCCGTCGTGTTGTGGTCGGTGACGGCGATGAGGTCGAGCCCGACGGCCCGGGCTCGGTCGACGACCGCGCGCGGCGACATCGCCAGCTCCCCGCACGGCGAGAGGCAGGTGTGGATGTGGAGGTCGGCCCGGAGCCGCCGGAGCTCCATCAACCCCCCTTGACCCCCATCGCGTAGAGCCGTCCGACGAGCTCGAACGTACCGAGCCGGGTCCCGAGAACGGGGACTTTCTCCCGCTCCGCCTGGGCGAAAGTTTCCGGGGCCGGTTCGCGCCCGTTGACGAGGACGATCCCGGCGAGTTCCTTGAGGACGGCGACGGCGACGATGTTCGGATGGACCTGCATGGTCACCCAGAGGTCGTCCTTGCGGGCGTGGCCGATGACGTCGCTCAGGAGGTCGCTCGCGTAGCCGCCAAGGACGGGCCTGTCGAGCGGGATGCCGGCCGTGAAGACTTTGAGCTCGAGGCGTGTCGCCAGGTCGGTGAGTGTCATCGCTTCTCCTTCTTGACGAACGGGCAGTCGTCGAGGACCGCCAGGCCGCGGACGATATCGTCGGCCAGCGTCTGGCAGTCGGGCGCCCCGCAAATCCCGCAATCCTTCCGGGGCAGGTCGGCGAAGAGCTTTTCCCGGCGCTTGGCCTTGCGGATGGCCAAGGCCCGGTCGCGGTCCAGGGGACGCGATTCGATGGGCGCCACCGGGTGGTCGAACGACAGGAAATTCTTGTGATAGAGCCGGCTG
>Ga0299912_10001163_pt1 | contig 21282 bp, 23 predicted proteins | sample RVTome_2_FD_207667 | JGI IMG/M metagenome (GOLD analysis project Ga0299912, IMG submission 207667) | Soil microbial communities from uranium-contaminated site in the Upper Colorado River Basin, Wyoming, United States - RVT95D214 (version 2) ... | reverse complement strand
ATAATCAACAGCGCACCCTGGTACAGCAATTATACCAGCTAACCAAGCCGGCCCCACCGCTCATCTCGGGTACGGAGCTGGTTCAGGTAGTAAAAGCGCTCATGAGCCTGCCCGTAGCCGAAGGAAACGAGCTGCTAAGCCAGGTTATAGACGAGGTTAAAAGCCGCACCGATGGCCCCAAAAAGAAAGCGGCACGTCTACTCATCTGGAGCAGCACGCTGGGTGATACCGGCATCATGCAGCTATTTGAATCTAAGGCGAATGTGGTCATGGATGAGACCTGTGGCGGCATCAGGGCTTACAGAGGCAGCGTAAAGCCGACTGCCGACCCATTGGATGGGCTGGCGGATTACTATCTGAAAGAGATTACCTGCGCCCGCACTTTCAGACAGGCTGACCTGGGTGAAATCAGGAAAGACTACGCCAAAGATATAAAAAGCCGTTTCGGTTATCTTAAAGGCATCGTCAAAGAATGGAAAATCAACGGTGCCGTATTGTTGCTCGTCAGATATTGTGACCCCTTTGCCTTTGAAATGCCGTCGCTCAAAGACTATCTCGACAGCATCGGCATTCCCAGCACCTATATAGAATATGATTACAACTTAGGCGCTTTAGCCCCCCTAAAAACCAGAGCCGAGGCTTTCATTGAGACAATCAGTTAACAACACCACACCCGGAGCTAACCTGTACTTCGCCGGCATAGACATAGGTTCCACCATGACCAAGGTCGTGCTTACGGACACGACCGACAGGGTATTGTCCGCTATCAAAGGACCAACCGGCCCTGAGCATCGCCGGCTAGCCAACGAGGTGATGGTAATGGCGCTGGAGCAAGCCGGTTTGCGGCTTGATGACATCTGTTACATCATAGCCACAGGCTACGGACGGGTGAACGTCCCCTTCGCCGACGACCAGATAACAGAACTTTCCTGCCATGCCAGAGGCGTATATAGCTTATTCCCCAACGTCAGGACTGCCGTCGACATCGGCGGTCAGGATGCCAAGTGCATGAAGATAGAAAAGGGCAAGCTCGTCGACTTCGTCATGAACGATAAATGCGCTGCCGGAACCGGCAGATTTCTGGAAGTCACCGCTGCCACCTTAGGTATCAAACTGGAAGACATGGGAGATACGTCACTTAAAGCTACAAAGAAAATTCAAATCAGCAACCTGTGCACCATATTTGCTCAGCAGGAGGTGGTAGCTCTGCTATCTCGCGGAGAAAAGCTGGAAGATATCGTAGCCGGGCTCCACGACGCCCTGGCCAGCCGGGTGGCGGCACTGGCACGCAGACTGAAAGTAGAGCCTGATGTAGTGCTTACCGGCGGCGTAGCCAAGAATACCGGCATGGTTAAGGCGATGAAAGAAGATCTGGGCTGCGAACTACTCGTCCCCGAAGAGCCCCTTCTCACCGGGGCAATGGGGGCTGCCATACTGGCAAGGGAAATCTATATGAAAGCAAGTGCCGAAGGTGAGACTATATCGACAAAGCCTCGCCGCTTGGAAAGGGCAACATTTTTCAGCTAATGTATGCTAAATTCGAGCTATTCCCTCTCCCTCGCGTGCTTTAAATCATTAATCAAGATAGGATTCTTATTGTTCGGTATAGGATACCTATTTATATCAAACTTCAAAGGTTTACTTCTGTACGTAATGTCTACTGAATCTTTGCAACATGCTACTAAATTACACATTCCAGAGAATCCAGCATCTCTTAGTCCATTTGCGATTTCATTGCCTTCCCACCAAGTCATTCCAAAATCACCCTCTGTAAGCTCGCTAGGAAATTGAATGCTAGATACTGGCTCAAATGCTATCAATTTTCCCTTATTATCTGGATGTAGAAAGAATGGTAGTTGCACTGTGATTGGCCGAGTTCCACTGTTTGTTATTGTCACTGCCAGATTTGGTTTTTGCTCATCATATGTCTTACTAGTGATTAAACCCTTAAGGCTACAGGTAGAAGCGTATTCCAAAGTAACCTTTATGCCTCGGCTAGTCACTCTGCGATAAATCACAAAATTATAGGTAGCAATCACTGCACCATATATTGCTACTATCGCAATTACTATTTCAGCCCAGTTCAATCACTCACACTCCAATATCATATGTCTGTCTATTTATATAGTGTAACCCCTTTGCAAATGTTGTCAAGTTTGCAACTCAATTACGCCAAATAATTGATATAATGGTATTTGTCAACCAAGCACAATATAAATGGTATTTTGGGAACAACAAGTACTTTTGGTGCAAAGTCCCCTTGACGGGTGAGGGTGAAAACTTAAATGACCTGGTTTTTGGGCATAGACATCGGCTCGGCATACAGCAAGGGAGTCATAATCGGAGATTCCGAGCTTGCCGCTTACCACGTGATTCCGTCCGGAGCCAATTACAGGACGGCAGCCGAGACAATAAAGCAGGAGCTGCTGAGGCAACTTAATCTGAACCAGAACGACATAGCCGATACTGTAGCCACCGGCACCGGCGCCGGCAATGTCCCCTTCGCCGGCCGGCAGGTCAGCGACATAGTCTGCACTGCCAGAGGTATAAACAACGTCTTCCCTCAAGTTAGAACGGCTATCGAGGTGGCTGGACAGTCCACCAAGGTAATGAGGATAAATGAAGGTATGGTGACCAACTTTGCCGTCAGTGAAAAATGCGCTGCCGGCAGCGGCCGCTTTATTGAAGTCATTGCCAATGTGCTGCGCATAGATTTAAAAGATTTCGGCCCGCTCTCGCTCAAGTCCAGGAACCCAATCACCTTCGGCACCGGCTGTGCAGTCTTCGGCGAATCGGAGGCTGTCACCAGAGTCGCTGAAGGCATCTCCAAAGAGGACATCGCCGCCGGAGTCAATAAAGCCCTGTCCAGCAAGATTTCCTCACTGGTTAAAAAGATTAAACTTGAAGAACCGTGCGCCATCTGCGGCGGTGGCGCTCTCAATATCGGACTTATTAAGACCGTAGAACAAGAGATGAATATAAAACTCCTGCTCCCTCCCCAGTCACAAATCATCACCGCCTTAGGCGCCGCCGTAACTGCCAGGACCGCAAACCCCAACACATAATGTGACCCCTCGTGTCATCGCGAGCCCCGATCAATCGGAACCCCTCGCCACGATCGAAATTTGAAAGCCAACATATAAATTGTGCTAGAATAATCATAAGTTAAGTAACCGGAGAATGAGGGATGAGATTAAATTCGTTGACTTGGCTTACTGTTCTGGTGTTGGGCTTATTTACAATAGGTTCTGTGGTTGCGCCATGCTACGCTGCCGTATCGGATTCCCCTGCAGAGAAATCCGCTCCTATCATTACAAATGCCACTCTAGCCGGTGAAGAAACTGCCCCGGGTAAAGCCTCTTTCCAAACATCCTCCCTTTCACTGTCGCTCACAGCCGATAAGCCCGTATATCTGACGGGTGAGCCTATTAACATTACCGTCAGCACAAGTACCACAAATACGCATGTTCGTGTACAGGCTCAGCTTCCGAGTGGCAGTCAGGAAACACTAGGCGACTTCACCACCAATGGAACATATGCGATATCCTGGGCAGCGCCATCAACACCAGGATATGTTCGACTTGTCTGCTACGGCGAAGCTGTTGTCAGGACATGGAGCACCTGTAGAACGCTAGTATGTGATAATACGACCTGCTGGTGGAGGCCTTACCCCTGTCTCCGCTCGATTCGAGTTACAGGTGAGGCTTACTCTGACATACGCGTTTTCAGCCGGACTGCATCCATATTTGGCCGTGTTATCGATACTAACCAGCGCCCGGTCTCGGGGGCAGATGTCTATCTTGCCGGCACGTTGCAGAGTACAACCACAAACAGAGACGGATTCTATGAATTCAACTCCTATCAGCTTGGCAATAACTACGCTTTGATTAACGGGATACCTACGGTTACAGAAACTGTCTCTGTCGAGGCAATCGCCTGTGAACCACAGCCGGGTATAACTGTGCAGGTTCAGGCTGAGGGTGGTGCTACTAATGTTAACTTCACCTTGAGGCGTTCCTTCTATCCACCGGATATCGATTTATCTGAGTTCACCTTCAACGCTTTCTACAGCTGGCCGGAAGCTAAAGAATACCCAACCTGGAAAAACATCCTGGGGATTACCATTGACGGCCCCGTAGAGTCGAGAAGGCTACTATACGGAACAAAAGAGATATCGCCACTGCTGTTCGCTATCGGCAATAAGCATCTATACCTCATCACCAATCCGGAGTTCGGCCATTACTATCTGGAGCTTCAAGGCACTCAGAACTCCGGATATACCGTTGCCGCTGCTGCAACCCTGAGCAACACCTACCTCGAGCCGGTGACTATGAGTGGGAGTACCGAAGGACAGAGTAGACAGCGGCTAAGACTCACGCTCGAGCCGGGAGGAATTGAGCTACAGGTCGTTCAGCCGCTTCCTCTAGTTCTAATAATTCTTTCTGCAGTTGTGGTGGTTCTCGGCGGCCTGGCGCTTGCCTACTTCCTCACCCGCGGAAAATTCCGCATTACAGGTAAAAAGCCTGCCCGCAAATCGAAAAAGGCTAAGGCGAGAGCCGGGAAAAAGGTAAAAGAGGATTCCACTGTGATAAAAACAAAAAAACCTGCAGCGAAAAAGGCCAAAACAGAAGTAAAGATAAAACGGAGAAAAGGATAGAGCCAAAGGAAAGAAGGAAAGAGAAAACAAAATGGAAAGACAAATATCTATGGGAAGGAGGAAACGATGAAAATAAATAAACTAACATTATATGTCTTGCTTCCGGTAACTGTCCTGGTTTTGCTTGGAGTTTTCCTGGCTGGCTCCGCCTGCACACCGCCGGGAACGATACCTCGTTCATGTGAGCAATGGTATGAAAAAGGGAAGCTGGAAGGCTACAACACCGGATACGACGAAGGTTACCTCAGGGGCAAAGATGCCGGCTACAACGAGGGCTACACTAGAGGTCTGCAAGAGGGCAAGGCGCTATGTCCGACCTGCCCAACATGTCCGACGTGCCCGACATGCCCCAGATATGAATATCAGTACCCCTATTACTATTACTACCCCTTCTATTGGAATGATTGGTGTCCGACGTGCGCACCATGACCACAGTTCCCCTAACTTACGGCCGGGCTTAAAAACCTAAACACAAGGTGACTTGCACCCGAACGGATGTAGGGCAGACTTAAAAGTCTGCCCTACTTTCTCACTTTCAAGTTCTCGCACATCTTGGCTTTTTGTCTAAAAAAGGAATAGAATCAGGACATCAGCTGAAACGGTGCTGCAGCATAGCCCTTTCTTAAAGTTAAACCACAAGGAGGAGAGAAATGTTAGAGGTGTTTTTGACTGAAGAGCAAAAGAAATTCAAACTAGAAGTGCAGGATTTCGTCAAGAGCATACCCCGACAGCTCATTCTCGATATGGACGCCGATAAAATCAAGTTTCCTTATGAATTTGTCAGGGACGCGGGCAAGAGAAATCTTATGGGCATAAGATTCCCCAAGAAGTACGGCGGCAGAGAGCTTAAATGGGTGGATGAAATACTGTACATAGGAGAGATTAATAAGCTGGGCATACCCTTTGCCTGTCTCTGTGCCGTAGTCTCCATCGTCGGCGAAGCGTTAAATTTGTTCGGCACCGAGGTCCAGAAGCAGAAATACCTGAAACCATTGATAGCCGGCACACAATGGGCCGGCGAGGCGCTCACCGAGCCGAGGGGAGGTTCCGACTTCTTCGGTGCCACCACCGTGGCTCGAAAGAAAGGCAACACCTATTATCTCACCGGGCAGAAACGCTTCGTTGTCGGCTCTGAAGGCGCCGATTTCTTCCTGGTATTCGCTGTTACCAATCCCGGAGCCGGTCGCAATTCAATAAGCGCCTTCATCGTCGAAAGAGAGATGGGCGTGGAGGTTAGACATGTCTACGGCTTGATGGGCAGCCGGGGTACAGGTACAGGAAGGTTAGTCTTCCGCGATGTGCCAGTGCCGGAGGAAAATTTGGTCGGTAAAGAAAACGAGGCGGCAAAGATATTCTACAAATTGATGGTGCCGGAAAGGCTTCTTTCCGGCGGCGTGGGTGGCTCCCGGGCTATCCTGGAAATAGCCGCCAGATATGCCAACAAGAGAAAAGCTTTCGGACAAACCATAAGAAACTTCGAAGGAGTCAGCTTCAAAATAGCCGATTGTGTAACCAAGCTCGATGCCGTCAGCGCCTTCTCCCATGCTGTAGCCAAAACGATAGATGACGGCATAGGTACGCCGGGTTATCAAAGGAGACTGGTATCCGAAGTCAAGAAACTGGCCACCCAAACTCACTGGGAGGTGGTAAACGACGCCATTCAGATTCTCGGCGGCATAGGATACACTAACGTCTTCCCCGTAGAGAGGGCGCTGAGAGAAGCCAGATTAGCCATGATATGGACCGGTACCAGCGAGATTATGAATTTAATCATCCAGCATGAATACTACAAGGAAATCCTGGCTAAGGGAGTCGAAGGTAGAGACATCGAAACCGATGTCGGGCTCACCGAAGAACAACTGGTGGAGGAGAAGATTTACGAGTCTGAACCCATACCCACCACACCATGAGACCCAGCGAAATCCCGGTAGTGTATCAATTTGAAATCATAATAACACGTTAAGCGTGTACATCAAATTCTCTTGATTCGTATTCCTTCTTGTCAACCAGGGCTATTAGTTTCCCAATGTATGACTTGCCCCGATTCTTGCCAGACAAATCGAAAGCCCAGCTATTAGTATATTGAGGGGAGACCTTGAATGGCATAACCCCACTTGATGATGCAATACGTGAGCCGTCAATCTCAAGAAATAATTTGTCAACAATCACACCTGGATTGGATTTAAAAGTCGCATTTATATATACCAAACCCGCCTTTGTAGTTAAACCCATTCCAGTAGGCTCAAAAAAGAAATCCACCGCCATTGCATCGAATTTCCGTTTTAAATCGTAGTACGTTAAAAAGGATGCAATAAAAAGACCTATAAGTAATAAGGCCCAAAATGTATATGGTGGGGCTGTATAATTCATGCCAAACCATCTTTCGGCAATATCAAATGGGCCTGATGCAATAGACGGAATAAGCCAATAAATACGTTTAAGAATACCCAGTAAGAAAATACCCAACGATTTGAGGAAAGACATATCCGTATTCTATCACGTGAAGCTATTTTTGTCTTACACGATTTTCCGGGCATGTTCAACCTCAAATTGATACACTACCGAAATCCCGGACATTCTTGGGTAGTGGTCTAGTTTGAATTAGCCTCCGGCTTGTTTGCTTTAACATCCATTGACACTCTCTAACGTAGTGTTATAATACTCACGGAATGACTAAAAGGGGTATAGCCTTAATAGTCATAGGCATTGCACTCATAATCAGTCTATTTGTGGTTGATAAGGTTGCGAGCAACCAGGTATCTGGGCCACCTTATATCAACGACTACGACCCTGACCTGAGGGAAAACGTTAGATATCCCACATTCCATTTGGAAAGAGGCGAACCGTGGGTTCAGACATATTATAAGTGCGATAAGTTCCTTTGGGGTTTCGGACTTGCCATATCAGCCGCCTTAATATACTTTGGCGCTCGACAAAAGAAAGCTAAATCTTCGGTTCAGTGAACCCCTCTACGTTTCTGCAACCACACACTTTATGTCCAAACTGACCCACTACCCAATCTTGACAAGACAATCATCCTGTAGTAATATATGCAAAGATACGCATATATAGAAAGTGCCTTAAAAATGCGAGAGCTAGTCAAAGCCTTTAAAGCCTTATCCGACGAGACCAGGCTGAGAATTCTGAACCTGCTTTTGGAGCGCGAATGCTGTGTCTGCGAGGTTATGCAGGCACTCAACATCTCCCAACCCCGTGCCTCACGAAACCTGAGTGCCCTGTACGATGCCGGCTTCCTTAATCTCAGGCGGGAAGGACTCTGGGCGCTGTATTCCATAGACAAGGAAGGTTTAAAGGAGCACTACACAGACCTGGTTGAAGCCGTCAGGAAAGGATTGGAAGGAAACGAGACCGCCCTGCAGGATAGAATCAGGTTGAGAAACGCCAAAAGAGTAGGCCCCGGTTGCGTAGCGGCAAGGAACAACTAAAGCACCTCTTTTTTTTGCCCTGTTACATACGTATATGCGCATTTAGGAAAGAAATCAAAACATGGAACTGGTTATCGAGCTTCTTAAAGGCGGCGTGGCAGCGCTACAGGACTACCTCCTGGCACACACGCTGACCTGCCTGGTTCCTGCATTCTTTATTGCCGGGGCTATCTATGCGCTCTTCCCCAAGGAGAAAATACTCCGCTATCTCGGACCGGACACACCTAAGTATATCTCCTATCCTATGTCTGCTGTCGCCGGACTGTGTCTGGCTGTCTGCTCCTGCACCATTTTGCCCCTGTTTGCCGGCATACGGAAAAGCGGAGCCGGCATCGGACCAGCCATCGCCTTTCTTTATATTGCCCCGGCCACCAACATACTGGCCATTATCTATACGGCAAGTCTCATCGGCATTGACTTTGCCCTGGCCCGCATCATCCTGTCTATCAGCTTCGCCGTCGTCATCGGAATGAGTATGAGTGCTCTATTCCCCGACAAGAAGCTCAATAATACGACCGATGACCCGCCCGGCGAAGCCTTCGCTTTGGGCGAGACCAGCGTCTCAAACTGGCTCTGGGTATTCTTTGGTCTCCTCATTCTTATACTGCTCTGGGGAGCTTCATCCCTGATAAACCTTCCGGTGAAACTGATCGGGCTTGCCGTGCTGATCGTGGCACTCGTGCTCGTGGTCAGGCACACCTTAAGCCGTAACGAAGTCATGAGCTGGATGCGGGAAACGTGGTTCTTTGTCCGCACCATCCTTCCCCTGCTGCTCATCGGTGTCTTCGTGGCGGGTATACTCAGGGTAGTTATCCCGGCAGACTTCATCGCTGAGCATTTCGGGAGTTCGACCCTCTTAGCCACATTGGCAGCAGTCCTATTCGGAGTTGTCATGTACCTCCCCACTCTGGTGGAGGTGCCCATGGCACGTATGTTTCTGGACCTGGGCATGGGCAAGGGAGTTCTATTAGCCTACCTGCTGGCCGACCCGGTCATTTCGCTGCCCAGCATTCTGGTCGTCAGGCGGTTTATTGGAACCAAGAGGCTCTTCTGGTACGTGGGTATCATAATAGTCTGCTGCACCGCCGCCGGCTTGATATACGGTTTCATCACCAGCTTATAATGCTTGAAAATATTTTTAAAAAGCAAAGTCGGCCTAAGGAAATGAGATTTGTGATGGTCTATAAAACATTGAGGGAGAAAGATATGATGCTCCGAGGGGCTATTATACTCGCGGCTGTGCTGCTTTTAAGCAGTGGTTGTGTTTTGGTCGCCCCTCCACCCCAGGCGCCTGTGGAGCCGCCAGTAATAGAACCGCAAAATAACCCACCCATCATTAAGACTATGATAACGAAGAGCAAGATCAGCATATCATCAACAAGCGAAATTTCGTGCGAGGCCGAAGACCCTGATGGCAATGCGCTTACTTACTCGTGGTCGGCTAGTGGCGGAACGATCGAGGGGCAGGATCCGGTAGTCAACTGGATAGCTCCTGAAACTCCCGGAGAATATACTATCGCTGTAGTAGTGGATGACAATCAGGGGGGTACAGCCATGAATTCTGTCACCATAACAGTAACGGACGAACCTAACCAGCCACCAATCATTACCAGTCTCATCATCACTACCGCCAAACTGGCAGGACCGATAACAATCGACCCGTCAGTAGAACAGTTATATCGGCCCTTAATATCGGTCGGGGCTTTTAAGTCGGCGGTTATTGTATGTGTCGCGGAAGACCCCGATGCTGATGACTTGACATATACGTGGACAGCCACCGATGGCAACATAACAGATGAAGAGGGAAGAAAGGCCGTGTGGATTGCTCCCAACAACCCCGTTCGCCACTTTGTTACAGTAGAAGTCAACGACGCGTGCGGGGGTTCATCTACGGCTAAGGTAGCTTTTGATGTCACTTGCTGCGACAAGTGAATCCGGTTGTGGGACATGCTTTATGCCCTGGGAGGAAATGAACTGATGCTAAAAGGATATACAGTTTAAGATAAAGCGGGCAAACTTTGATTAAAGAAGAACTACAAAAAAGCTTATCACGAAAGCAACTGCAGAAACATAGGAGGTTAAAAATGAATATAAAAATTCTGGGAACGGGATGCGCCAGGTGTCACCAGTTGGAGAAGACTGCCAGAGAAGCGGTGAAAGAGCTCGGCATTGACGCCACCATAGAAGAGGTCAAGGACTTCAACCAGATTTTAGCCTATAACGTACTGACCACACCCGGACTGGTGGTCAACGAGCAGGTGGTCAGCAGCGGTAAGTCGCTTACCAAAGCAGAGGTTACACAACTAATCACAAATGCCTTAGCCAAAGAGGAGCAGAAAAAAGGTCCTTAAAGACATCGATAAATTCAAAACACTAGGGAGCAATCGAAAAACATGAACAAATCACTTAGAGCTAAGATTTATCTCGCTATAGTCGCTATGTTAGCTGTGGGATTATTTTGTGCTTGCGCCAGCCCGACTATTCCGCCAACCCCGCCACCAGATGAACCTACCCAGCCATCTGATGAGCCATCAACTCCTCAGACTCAGGATGAAATTCTAAACTCAGTAGAAAGAGTCGACGTCGTCTACTTTCACCGTCCTCAACGCTGCGTTACCTGTCTCTGTTTCGAGGAGCGTATTCGTTACGTCATGAGCACATATTTTCAGGACGAGTTAGATAGCGGCGAGATGACTTTTGGGGTATACAACATCGGAGACAAGAAAAATGCCGCTATCATCAAAAAATATGGCGCTATCAGCTCACAATTGTTTATAAATACCGTGAAGGACGGCAGTGACCATATCACAGACATACAGGACATCTGGTCCTGGCACTGCACAAGCAACAAGGAGGGCTTCGACCAAAAGGTCAAAAACGTTATCGAGCAAAGCCTTAACGGTGAGTAATAATGGATTTAAGTAGCATTTTGTCAGGACCCAATATCCCCGTCCTTACAGCGTTTCTTTTGGGGCTAATAACCGCCATCGCCCCCTGCCCCATGGCTACCAACATCGCCGCTGTAGCCTATATCAGCCGCAACGTGACAGACCGTAAGTATGCAGTAATAACCGGCGCGCTTTATACTCTGGGACGCATGGTTTCCTATTCTGTTCTCGGCATACTTATCATAGCGGTTGGTCTGGAAATTCCGGGGGTATCGGCATTTCTTCAAGACACTGGTGAGAAGGTTTTAGGTCCCATACTGATTATAGTCGGGGTACTTATGCTGTTCATAGACAGGATTTCTTTCGGTCGAGGAGGTGGTAAATTAGCTTCGCTCGGAAGCAAGGTAGCCGATTGGGGTATGATTGGAGGATTTCTTTTAGGCATTATTTTCGCCTTAGCTTTTTGCCCCTATAGTGCTGTGCTGTTCTTCGGCGCTTTGATGCCCGTAGCTCTCGAGTCCAGCGAGGGTATAGCATTACCTGCAGTATTCGCCATCGGCACCGGGCTGCCTGTCTTAATATTCGGTACGCTACTTTCCCTGGGCATAGCCGGAGTTGCCAACTGGCTTAATGCGATTACTCGAGTCGAGAAGATTATCCGAATAGCGATGGCTATTGTCTTTATAGGAGTAGGCATATACTACGTGGTGCTATGGATACAGTCTTTAAATGCCTAGGCATGAGAGGATCAGCCTGATGCTTAAAGTTAAGCCGCCGGATGGTTATCCACCGGAGGAAGGGCGATACGTCAGAGGTAACGACTATTCTCCTGTCGCCGTCTGCACCATTCTGGACACCTTCGACTTTGCCATACCGCCTGAACTGAACGAGCTGGTAATGTCCGGGGTGGACTCTGGTGCTGCACTTTCCGGAATGCTGCAAACCGAGAACATAGGGCTAGAGAAAATTATCTGCAACATAGTGGCTAATCCGAATATACGCTACATCGTCCTCTGCGGCAGGGAATCGACAGGACACTTGCCCGGCGAAACACTACTGGCACTTAAGCAGAATGGCATCGACGAAACAAAGCGAATTATCGGCTCCAACGCCCTTACCCCACACCTCTCCAACATCCCTATAGAACTAACAGGCAGGTTTAATCAGCAAATAATCAGCATAATTAACCTGCTATGCAAACCGGGAGAACGAGATACAAAGACACCGGGATTAAACTCAAAAGTAATAGAGGAAGCTGTTCGGAGCTGTTATCAGGAGGCTCCGGTGGTATTCATGGGCTATACGCTCTATGACATGGGAGCATACCCTGAACCGGCTATACTCCATAAAATTGCAGCAAAATTAAGCCAGACGCAGCAAGCTATTGAACCTGGAAAGTCCAAGATGAGTATGGGGCTTGTGCTGCATAAGCTACTGCCGCAGACCGACTGCCAGAAATGCGGCAAAAAGACCTGCCTCGCCTTCGCCATTGACCTGGCAAAAAGCAAGTGCTGCCTTGAGGGTTGCCCCTTTTTGGACCAACTAGAATTCGCTGAAAATCGCAAGGCTTTAGTTAAACTTTTACAGTAAGGAGTGAAAACTATGGCAAACCCTGAACCTGCGATCGGTAAACTCTCACTATTAGACCGATTCCTGACGCTGTGGATATTCCTGGCCATGGGCTTCGGGGTAGGCCTCGGTTATTTCGTGCCTTCCGTGGCCGGATTTATTTCCCTGTTTCAAGTCGATACTACCTCTATACCTATAGCTATCGGGCTCATACTCATGATGTACCCGCCGCTGGCCAAGGTCAGGTATGAAGAACTACCTCATGTCTTCCGCAACTGGAAAATACTCGGACTGTCTTTGATACAGAACTGGCTAATCGGCCCGGTACTGATGTTCCTGCTGGCTATTATTTTCCTGCGTGCCTATCCAGACTACATGGTAGGCCTTATCATGATAGGGCTGGCCAGGTGTATCGCCATGGTCATAGTCTGGAACGAGCTGGCTAAGGGTGACACCGAGTATGCCGCCGGACTGGTAGCTTTTAACTCGATTTTCCAGATACTCTTTTTCTCGGTTTACGCCTACGTCTTCATAACGGTCTTACCGGTGTGGTTCGGACTGAAAGGCGTAGCAGTAGATGTGACCATCGGGCAGATAGCTCAAAGTGTCCTCATTTACCTTGGCATACCATTTTTCGGTGGCATGATTACCCGATTCACGCTTATCAGAGCCAAGGGGAGACAGTGGTATGAAACCGCATTTATACCCAAAATCAGCCCTGTAACTCTGGCGGCCCTATTATTTACTATCGTTGTCATGTTCTCTCTGAAAGGTGAAATCATCGTCCAACTGCCGCTGGATGTCGTCCGCATTGCCATACCGCTTCTCATATACTTTGTGATAATGTTCATGGTATCGTTTTACATGGGCAAGAAGATAGGGGCTGATTATTCCAAGACGGCGACAATCGCCTTCACCGCTGCCAGCAATAATTTTGAACTGGCTATTGCCGTGGCTGTAGCCGTGTTCGGTATCGGCTCAGGGCAGGCTTTCGCCGCCGTTATCGGACCGCTGGTAGAAGTGCCGGTATTGGTGAGTCTGGTAAATGTAGCCCTGTATTTCCAGCGAAAATTTTTTGTTGCTAAAGAATTGCCAGCTAACCCCAAATCCAAATAAAATAAGAGACGATGAAAATAAGCTTTGCACGACTCGGCTTCCCACAATGGGCAATTCTTCTGGCTTGCCTGGTTACTTTAATTATTGTTCACAGCGGTTGTCAAATGTCTACTCCGCCACCGCAATACCAGGAACCGCAGCAGGAACCACAGATTGATGCGCCGGTTATTCTTTATCTAAAAGCTCAGAAACAGATTGCGCCATTGGAGACCTCGCAGGTCAGGTGTTTTATCGCTGAGAGCAATAATTACATGCTAAATTACGAATGGTCAACTACGGGAGGACAAATTCAAGGAAAAGGGGATATTGTTGCCTGGACTGCTCCTGATACCACTGGTGAATATACCATTACGGTTGTTGTAAGCAATAGTAAGGGTGGCAAAGCTACCAGCTCAGTAACTATCCTTGTAACCCATGAGCCTAATCGTCCCCCGATTATCCACAGCGTGACATGTCAAGACTGCACCAACGGAATAATAGCTTTAAAATGGAAAACATATACTATCCAATGTGATGCCTCAGACCCGGAAGGCGATAACCTGACTTACCAATGGTCAGCCACTATCGGCAAGATTACCGGCGATGGTCCCCTTGTCACCTGGCAAACTTTTGACCAGTCTGGACACGATGTTATCAGGGTTAAAGTAACAGACGATAAAGGCAACGAAGCTGAAGGCAATTTAGCCATTGACATACATTGTTGCGATTAACGGAACCAGCACTCATGATACCAACAGAGAGGTACTTGACAAAGCTACATGGACTCGACTATAATTCGAAATATGTCGAATTATCGAAATACCGACTCCGAGCGACTCGCCTATGCCTTCAAAGCGCTGTCGAATCCGCACCGCTTGAGCATCTTCACACGTCTGGCTTCATGCTGTACGCCAGGCGGAGTCTGTGACACAGACGCTGATATACGCGAATGTGTAGGTGCAGTGGGCAAAAATCTGGGACTGGCGCCTTCGACAATCTCCCACCACATTAAGGAACTTCACAGAGCAGGTCTGATAAAAATGAAAAGGCGTGGACAAACTGTCGAATGCTGGGTTGACCCCGAGACGCTCGATTCGCTGGCTAAGTTTTTCAAATTGCCTGTAAACGTTTGACTTTTTATAGCGATAAAGGACTTGAAATATGCCTAATAAGGTAAAAGGAGATCAGGTAATGAAATATAAAATTCTTAGTAAGATAACAAAAGTGAAGTGGTGGAAAATCGCTGCTTTAGCATTGGGAATAATTTTGATTGCGGCTGCCGGGACCTATGCCCTGACAACACGTAATAGCGCTGCTTCGAGCGGACTTCCAGGCAATGTGCCCTCAATAGGGTCAAACACGAGCAACACAATGGGCATCGGAGACTTGATGTGGGTGAAAAATCTCAACGCTAAATTCACTGACCACAATTTCATTTTTGTGATTTTGCCAGGGAGTGACAATGATTCAACTACAACACTTACCAACCGGGTGGCCGAGACATCGGCAATGGTCGAGGTCAAGGGCGCACGTCCCGACACTATAACCTTGAGTGCCAATGATCCCGAATTCTCAATTACGACAGAGCGTTTGGCCATTACTCAGTTACCGGCAGTTCTGGCCATTAGCGTCAGCGGCAACGGGGCGATTCTTATCGGTGACATAACAGTAGGAAAGCTTCTGCAGACATATTTGGTAGTTTCCCAACCTATTTGTGCACCAGGCAGCTCCTCTAGCTGTTGCGGGGGCAAATAGCTGGCATGGAAGCTTGGAGTCAACAAGTTTTTAACGCCCCGAAATTTAGCGCCTTAGTCTTGCAGTTGGATGCATGCTTTATGCTAAATAATGGAACAAACTGAATCACAAACTGTGCAGGTAAATTATGAATAAAAGAACTGTGGGTGCGATATGCTTGCTTGTGTTGATGATAATGTCGGGTTTTCTGCAAGCCTGCGGGGGGGCACAACCTACCTTTGAAGTATTGTCTCTAAACATCACGCCGCCAAAGGTTGCCACCGGTGAAAAGGCTACTGTCGAGGTTGAGATTATAAACAGCAATGCCAAAGTGGGCACGTACAACGTGCCCTTGATGGTTAACGGCGTAGCGGATGATAGAAAGAGCATTACGCTCGCCCCCGGAACCACGGAACTGGTAACCTTCACGCTTGCCAGAAGTCAACCTGGAACCTACAGTGTTTCAGTCGGAAATAAGGAATCGACCCTGGTGGTGGAAAGGCTCTTGCCTCCTGATTTCCGTCTTTCTAACCTTGAGATCAACCCGGGCAAGGTTGACAGCGGAGAAAAGGTGGTCGTTACCGCTAAAATAGCCAATGCCGGCGGCACTCAAGGCAGCTATACCGCTGAATTGAAGGTAGATGATTGCACCGTCCAAACAGAGAAGGTGACTTTGGCTGCCGGGGCTGATTCTACTCTGAGCTTCGGAATTTGCGCAGATTTACCCGGGACTTACACAGTTACACTCGGTGAACTTACCGGCAATTTCATAGTAACCGTGCCGTTTCAACCGATACCGCGAAGCAATCCCTCTACTCCTCCGGATGACTATCCTTGCAGCGTCAGAGGTTGAGGATAAACAGCATCGCTGCCCGGTTCGGGCAGTAAGCAGCTAAAAAGAGATATTATAGCTACCGATTTTACTTATTAGGAGAAAAAAATGAAAAAAGAAGAGGTCAAAAAAGCCGTCAGGGAGGGCTATGCCCAGGTTGCCAGGAGCGGTAGCTCCTGCTGCGCGCCACAGAGTTCGTGCTGCGGTGCAGCCAACGTAGCCGCAGACATAAGCAAGAAAGTAGGCTATACCGATGAGGACATACAGTCGGTCCCGGAAGGTGCCAATCTAGGCCTCGGCTGCGGCAATCCGGTAGCCCTGGCTTCTTTGAAAGAAGGAGACATCGTCCTAGACCTCGGCTCAGGCGCCGGCTTCGATTGTTTCCTGGCAGCAAACATAGTCGGCAAAACCGGCAGGGTTATCGGCATAGATATGACGCCGGAGATGATTGAAAAAGCCCGAGAGAATACCCGCAAAGGCGGCTACGAAAATGTGGAGTTCAGGCTGGGCGAAATCGAAAACCTGCCCGTGGCTGATAACCATGCCGATGTGATTATCTCGAACTGTGTTATCAACTTATCGCCGGATAAAGACAGAGTCTTCCAGGAAGCATTCCGAGTATTAAAACCCGGCGGCAGGCTGATGGTCTCCGATATGGTACTGCTCAGCGAGCTTCCGGAACCGGTAAAAAACTCTGTGGCAGCTTATATCGGCTGTCTCGCCGGAGCAATGATACATGATGAATACATAGAAGCAATCAAGGCCGCCGGATTTAAACAAGTACGCATAATTGACGAGACATCCCCGGCAACCGATTACACACCAAAAGACCCCATAGTACAGGCACTGGTCAATGATTCCGGAATTTCACGTGCAGATTTGAAAAGGCTTGGCAGCTCAGTCAGAAGCATAAAGGTTCAGGCATTAAAGTAGGCAAATGACCAACTCAGCACAACGGACTGGAATCGCCAATCTGCCGTTGCATTACGGCAAGGCGCCGCGATGGCTCTTCGACCGCATGACCAGGCTGTCGCGGGAAATCACTATAGCCATCACCACCGAGTTCGGCCCCGAAGAGATGCTTCATCGCCTGTCAGACCCCTTCTGGTTCCAGGCCTTCGGCTGCGTACTGGGTTATGACTGGCATTCCAGCGGCGTCACCACCACTGTCTGCGGCGCCCTTAAAGAAGGAATTAAAGGACTGGAAACCGACCTGGGACTGTTCGTTGCCGGCGGCAAGGGCAAAACGTCACGGAAAACTCCCAGTGAAATCGAAAGCGTCGGGCATCTACTGAAATCAGACGCTTCGTCACTGGTCTATGCCAGCCGTATGGCAGCCAAGGTCGATAACTCAGCACTCCAGGACGGCTATCAGCTCTACCACCATACCTTTATTTTCACCAAAAACGGCTCATGGTCGGTAGTTCAGCAAGGTATGAACGAAGTCAATCACTACGCCCGCCGCTATCACTGGCTCGGCGAAAAGGTGACTGACTTTGTCTGCGAGCCTCATTCCGCTATCTGTTCACAGGCGAGAGGCGAAACCTTGAACCTGGTAGCCGCTGAGAGCGAACCGGCGCGAAACACTATCACTCAGATCGCCGCTGAAGAAAAACCGGAGGAGATTGTTAGCAAGCTAAAAAATCTCAAGACCCTCGACTTGCCCTCTCGCCACCATCTCAGCCTTGCGGATATACATCCTGACCGCCTGCGTAAGACACTTCTTATCACCTACGAGCATCAACCGGGCAACTTCGAAAACCTGCTGAGCCTGGAGGGTGTAGGTCCGAAAACCTTGCGCGCCCTCGGTTTAATCTCAGAGCTTGTCTATGATGTGCCGGTCAGTCTGCGAGACCCCGCCCGTTACAGCTTCGCCCATGGCGGTAAAGACGGTCATCCCTACCCCGTGGACAGGAAAACTTACGATAAAAGCATCGAAATACTCCACCAGGCTCTGGAAAGGGCTAAAGTCGGCGATAAGGAGAAAATAGCTGCTTTCAGACGGTTAAGAGCCTGGCTATAAAGAAGTGTTACCTAAGCCCCGATGTAATCGGGGCAGAATAACATTTGGAGAGAGGTTGAAGATGATAAGAGAGTTCAACGGTAAGAGCCCCAAAATAGCACCGTCGGCATTCGTCAGCGAAGCTGCCTACATAGTGGGCGACGTCGAAATCGGTGAAAACTCGAATATCTGGCCCGGGGCGGTTATTAGAGCAGACTTCGGCAAAATAACAATAGGAAAGAATACCAGCATCGAGGATAATTGCGTTGTCCACAGCGGAGCTGACGTTATCATCGGTGACAATACAATTATCGGACATGGAGCCGTCGTCCATTGTCACAGGCTCGGCAGCAGAGTTCTGGTGGGCAATAATGCCACTCTCCTCGATGGCGCCGAAATCGGTGACTTCTGTATTATCGGAGCCGGCTCTGTAGTAGCGCTGGAAACAAAGATTGCAGACAAATCAGTGGTCGTAGGCGTACCCGCCCGCATAAAGGGGCAGATATCACAAGAGCAACTGGCTCAATTGGAACTCGGCTCAGATATTTACGCCAAACTGGGCCAGCAATATAAACAGCAGGGTCTTTAACCCATTGTTAACCTAAACTATCCCTTTTGGCTTCGGCGGCTTGCACAGGAGTATAGCCGCAAAACCGATTGCAGCCGATATCCAAGAGATAACCATGATGGTGAAATAGCTGCCTTGCAGGTCGTAAAGAAATCCAGCCAGAGGCGCAGCCACAGCCTGAACCGACAGCACGATAGGCCATTCCAGCCCGCTAATACCGGCAAAAGCCTTAGGCCCCCAGTAGTTACCGATAATAGTGGGCACGCAGATATAGGCCATACCAAAGCCGAAGCCAGACAGCAACGGATAGAGGTAAGCTACCCACACAGCCACAGGCGAAACAAACCAGAACAGAATCCCTCCCAGCAGTATGCAAAAGGCACCGGCGGCAAGTAGGAAACGCGGCTCGACTATGTCGCCTACGGCAGCGATAGCAAAGCGCCCCACAATGCTCAAGCCGATAGCCAGACTGTAAAAGAAGGCTGCCATAGCCGGGTCAAACCCCCTATCTTGCAGATGAAGAGGCCCTTGTGAGAGAATTACCTGCCATAGAAAGAAAGTGAACGCCACAGAACCGACTAAAAGCCACATCGCCGGCGTTTTCACAGCCTCGCGTAAGGTCCAATCAACCGGAGTGCGATAAATTCGAGCTGGCCGACTGCCACTGCTTGCCGCTGCCTCTACTTCGTGCGGAGCCCGCCCGTCAGGATGTTGACCTATATCAGACGGCTGGTTGCGCACTGTAAATATAGCCACAATTATCCCGATTACCGAAATCAAGGCGATAACGAACCAGCCCATACGCCAGTTCCAACCGGCAGCCTCAACCACTATACTTATGATTTGAGGTGCCAAAAAGCCACCTATAGCCCCACCTCCCAACACCAGGCCCATAGCCAGCGCCCGGCGGACGTTAAACCAGGATATAATCAACATCTGGACAGGAATCATCGAGGCAAGCGATATCCCCAGGCCAATAAAACAGGATAACACAAGGTACATCGGATAAAGGTGACCTATCAAGCCCATCAGCAAGGTAACTACAACCAGAATGATTCCGCCGGTAACTAGAGTAACACGCGCCCCAAAACGTCCAATCATCCAGGAAGCCAGTGGGCCGGTAAGCCCGAAGAGCAGCACAATGGCAGTGGCGCCAACCATGATTTCTCCCCGCGACCATCCTATCGCTTCAATCATAAACGGGTAAAGCACTGCCGGGCTGTAGAGGGCGAAGCCAACCGGAATGGTATAAATAACCCAGAGGAAAAATATTAACCACCAACCATAGAAGCCCTTCGATTTCGTCCCGGTCGTCGCCAAGAGAATTATCCTTTCACAGCTTCAAAACAGGTCAAAAGGCACGAACCACCTATTATAGCACCAGATACCAATGAGTCCTACCCGTCATTCTGAGTCCTCCCGATACAATCGGGGCAATCGGGACGAAGAATCTAAACCCTTTTCTTTAGGATACGCTTCAGCATGACCTTAAGGGTCATGGCTACATTAGTTGCTGGATTTTAGCGGCGAGGCTAAGCCATGTCTTTTTATCAGAGCAGGCAGCAGAAGTATTCAGAACGAATTCAGTTTCTCTCTAAGAGTCTTAAGGTTTACTACATCTTCCCTGTTATACTCCAGAAGAAGAGACAGGGCGCTCTGGTTACCACCCTTCAAGTAGCTCCACCACAGCTGCACTGCTTCATATCCGTTAACGCCTTTTAGCCGCCGGGGGATGCCTAACTGTCGCTCAACTGCTTTGAAACCGCCGTACAGATTACACCTCCAGCAGTCATACATCAGGTCACAATGATAGTATGCTGCGGCAAGGTCTATACCCAGAGAATTAGCAATGAAACGAAGGTCGAATCTGGCGCCGTTATAGGTGTAGATTGATTTTACATCTCTAAGAGCCGTAATGAGGTTGCCCCTGGTCACTTCTTCACCGACTAACTGAACCAGCTCATTGCTTCTGCCATCGCAACGTAGAACGCCGATTACAGTGATATAATCAAAAGATGCCGATAAACCCGTGGTCTCTATATCGAGATAGGCATCAGCCGACTGCCTCATAGCTTACGCCTCCGCCTTTCTGTGAATTCCAACATAGCATACAACAATAACACTCAATTGTCATTATAGATTCTAGTAAATATTTATCTGTCTTCGCAAGGAGTCCCGATTGCTTGGAAGCGTGGCGTGCCTCGCCTTCGACATCAAAGACAGCGAGTGGTAGAATTGTCGGGTTTATGCAAACTCGAAAACCTGGGACAGAGGTAGAGAAGGCGTCAAATCGGCGAGCCGCCTTACTGGTAACCACAGTGGGCGCCTTCTTCACCCCATTCATGGGCTCTTCCATAACCGTGGGATTACCAGCAATTGGGGACGAACTAGCCATGAACGCCATCTTGCTGGGTTGGGTAGCCACATCATTCCTCCTGGCAGCAGCCGTGTTCCTTGTCCCTCTGGGCAGAATAGCCGACATATATGGCAG
>Ga0299912_10001162_pt1 | contig 21283 bp, 22 predicted proteins | sample RVTome_2_FD_207667 | JGI IMG/M metagenome (GOLD analysis project Ga0299912, IMG submission 207667) | Soil microbial communities from uranium-contaminated site in the Upper Colorado River Basin, Wyoming, United States - RVT95D214 (version 2) ... | reverse complement strand
GTGCACAGCTTGCACATCCGAATAAGCTTGTGATTGATATAGCAGGCGATGGAAGCATACAAATGAATATTCAGGAGCTTGCAACCGCAGTAATCAATAAACTGCCTGTTAAGGTAGCGATACTTAATAACAGATACCTTGGCATGGTGAGACAATGGCAGGAACTATTTTTCAGTGAAAGATACTCTCATACAAAGCTTGATGAGAGTGTCCCTGATTTTGTTAAGATTGCAGAAGCATATGGCGCAGTTGGGCTAAGGGCAACAAAACCTGGTGAGGTCGAGCCTGTATTAAAAGAGGCGTTCAAGACAAAAAGGACAGTTTTTATGGACTTTGTCGTCGACTGGAAGGAAAAGGTCTTTCCAATGGTGCCTCCTGGTGCGCCAATAGACCAGATGTTATTTGAAGAGCCGGAAGAAAAGGCTGAAAAAAAGCTGAAGGCGGTGAAGTAAATGCGGCATACTATTTCGCTTTTAGTTGAAAATAAATTCGGCGTTCTTTCGAGGATTTCAGGCCTCTTCAGCGGAAGAGGGTATAACATTGAGAGCCTTTCTGTTGGCGAGACTATAGACCCGCAGATATCAATAATGACCATCGTTACGAGTGGTGATGATCAGATAATAGAGCAGATAACAAAGCAGCTTAACAAGCTCATAGATGTTATAAAGGTTGTGGATATGACAGAGCTTGACCATGTCGAGAGGGAGATGGTGCTGATAAAGGTTGCGCCCAAACAGGAAGCTAAGGCAGAAGTTCTGAGGCTTGCGGAGATTTTCAGGGGAAGGATTGTGGATTCGAGCCAGACGACTTATACAATAGAGATTACAGGTGATGAAAAGAAAATAGAGGCGATTATCGAGCTCCTTAAGCCGATGGGGATAAAAGAATTTGTAAGAACCGGGAAGATTGCTATCGCCAGAGAGGTTGTTAAAAAGGCATAAAGAATCGATACCCTTTGATAAATTCTCTGAACGTTTTTATAACCAATGTTGAAGGCTCTCCCTCTAAACTTACAAGATAAAACTTCCTCTTCAGTTTCTTATCTGATATATGTAATAGTTTAATTGAACCGTCTTTTATTGCCTTGAAGACCGACCATTTTGAAACAAAGGATATCCCTATCCCCGATTGCACCATTTGTACAATAAGTTCCGGATTGCCGAGTGTCATTAATATATTAATATCTTTTGTATTGATATTTGTTGCCTGAAAAAAATCATCTATGAATTCCCTCATGCCTGAACCGACTTCCGGCATTATGAACGGCTGGGATGTCAAATCATAAGACTTCAAAGACTTTGTCTTTGTTAATGGATTGTCTTCGGATGCGATGATAACTATCTCATCTTCGGCAATATCCTCTAAAAATGCCTTTGAGCTTCTTATTTTCCCTTCGACAATTCCGATATCAATTTTGCCTTCGTGAAGGTCTTGTATTATCCCTTCTGTATTTGATACTAATAATTCTATTTGTACTTGCGGATAGTCTTTAGAGAAATTGTAAAATACCTGTGGGAGCAAATATATCGCAGCAGTTGTACTTGCTCCGATGTAGAGCGTTCCTTTAACCTTCTCAACAATGGAATAAACATCATTCTCCAGCTTTCGATATTGATCGAGAATCTGTTTCGCATGTTCATAAAAAATCCTTCCTGCAGAAGTCGGTATTACTGTCTTGCCTTTTCTGTTGAGGAGCTTTACTCCAAGCTCATCTTCAAGGTTCTTTATGAGATGGCTCATGGCAGATTGCGTCATGAATTTCGCTTCCGCCGCCTTTGAGAAACTCTTCATCTCAATAACAAGACAGAAAGCCTTTAGTCTGTGATCTTCCATTTGCATTTATTGTAAGTAGTCAAAATAGATACTGTCAATGAGCATAATATGTATGAAAATAACTAATCATTTTAATGAATTATATAAATTTGACTTTTAGAATCTTTAACCCTAAATTTAGAAGATGGCTAAAGAAAAGAGGAAACTTGTTATAGCATCAACTACAAGTATCCAGAATTCAGGTCTTTTTGATATTTTGGTTCCAGCATACGAGAAGTCCTCAAAATACGGCGTGAAAGTAGAAGTCATTGCGGTTGGTACTGGTAAGGCTATAAGGATTGCTAAGAAGGGTGAGGCTGATATGCTGTTTGTGCATGACCCGTTCCGTGAGGAAAAGTTTGTAGCTGAAGGATATGGCGTCAATAGAAGGGCGGTTATGCATAATGATTTTGTAATCGTGGGCACTTCAAAAGACCCTGTACGTATCAGTAAATTAAGAACAGCTATAGAAGCATTTGAGGAAATCGCAGATAGGGGAGCTCCATTTGTATCGAGAGGGGATGACTCCGGTACGAACATCAAGGAATTAGATATATGGGATGATACCGGGATTAACCCGAAAGGCAAAGGATGGTATTTTGAGGCAGGGTCAAAAATGGGGGACACATTAATCCTGGCGAATCAGAAGAAGGCTTACACGCTGACCGATATGGGGACATTCCTTAACTATGAACCAAAGATTGATTTAAAAGTTCTATTTAGAGGTGACCCTGTTTTAAAAAATTTCTACAGTGTCATTGCAGTCAATCCTGATAAATTCCCGGAAGTTAAGTATAGAGAGGCAATGGATTTCATTGCCTTTATCACATCACCTGCAGGACAACATTTAATAGCAAATTATAAAAAGCACAGGGTTAATCTTTTTTATCCGGATGCAGTCCCGTCCGTGATGGATAATAAAAAACAGTAGAAGCTGACAGGAGAGAAAAAATGAGGAAGGTATTCTTATCCACTGTATTCATTGTTGTTTTTGTTTCAGGTATTGCAATTTCTTATGCCCAGGAGAAATGTGAGAAAATCTATGGGAATGGCACGAACAAATTTTCTCTTGCCACGGGTAGCCCTGGAGAACTCGGACTCCTGAAAGTCCTTGCTGAGGCGTTCAGCAAAGAAAGGAACACGACCATCTGCTGGATAAAGGCAGGTACAGGGGATTCTTTAAAATTCTTGAAGGAAAAATCAGTTGATATGATTATGGTGCATGCTCCGGATGCCGAAAAGAAAGCAGTAGCTGAAGGCTGGGCTGCGAAAAGGACGCTAATTGGTTCTAATGAGTTTTTTATTGTTGGTCCACCAGATGACCCGGCCAAGATTAGTGAAGCTAAAACTGCTTTTGAGGCATATAGCCGTATTGCAAATGCAAAAACCAAATTTTTCTCGAGGGGAGATAATTCAGGTACACACAAAAAAGAGATGGATGTCTGGAAGAAGGCCGGCATAACTCCTTCCGGAAACTGGTACATTATTACCAAAGATTTCATGACTGCAACATTAAAAAGGGCCGATAATGAAAAGGGATATTTCATGACAGACAGCAGTACATGGGTAGCGGAGAAAAAGAATGTGCCCAATCTGAAGATACTCTTTAGAGGAGATAAATTCCTTGTAAATACTTACCATGCCCTCTGTCTTCCTGGAGGTAAAACACCGGGTGCATCTTTCGCATCCAGGTTCACAGATTTTGTGGCCTCTGAAAAAGGACAAAAGATTATCAGAGAATATGGGAAAAATCTATATGGCGAAGGTTTATACAACGATGCTGCCTATGCGTATCAATACGATGATTAATTTACTTATGTAAAAGGGGGATAGGAGATGAGGTTATTTAAGAGTCTTTTATTTATGATACTGGTTTCCATGGTTTTTTCTGCTGTAAGTGTATCTGCTGAAACAAGGATACGATGTGCTTCAACAACAAGCACGCAGAACTCAGGATTATTTGATTACATCCTGCCTATCTTTGAGAAAAAGACAGGAATCAAGATTGATGTTGTTGCTGTCGGTACAGGTGCTGCTATTGAGATAGGCAGAAGGGGTGATGCGGATTTAGTGTTTGTTCATGCGAAGGAACTGGAATTAAAGGCTGTTGAAGAGGGATATTTTGTAAATCGCCATGACGTTATGTATAACGATTTTGTTATCATCGGACCTTTAGATGATCCTGCAAAGATAAAGGGAATAAAATCTGCAACAGAGGCATTCAAGAAAATCGCGCAGAGTGCTTATCCCTTTGTATCAAGGGGTGACAAATCAGGTACCCATGTGAAAGAATTATCAATATGGGGAAAAACAGGTATTGATCCCGGAAAACAAAAATGGTATCTTGAAGTGGGCCAGGGGATGGAAAAAACCCAGAGGATTGCTAATGAAAAGCGTGCCTATACCCTGACTGACAGAGGGACCTGGCTTGCTACAAAGGATAAGCTTGAGATGGGAATCGTTCTTGAAGGTGACCCTATCCTTTTTAATCAATACGGAGTAATGGCTATAAATCCCAAAATGCAGAAACATGTGAAATATGATGAGGCGATGCAATTTATAAAGTGGGTCATTTCTAAGGAAGGGCAGGAGGCTATTGCCTTGTTTAAAGATAAACTTGGTAATCAGCTTTTTATCCCAAATGCAAAACAATAAAAGGGGGTGTTATATGAAAAGGTTATGTGTCTTTTTATTGGTCTTTACTTTTTCAGTCACAATATGGGTTTTACCTGTTGTAGCATCTGACCCAAATGCAGAGGTAGGTCAACTTAAAGAAGAGGTGAAGAAACTTCTCAAGCGGATAGAGGAGTTAGAAAAGAAGCAGGCTGTGACAGATACCAAGACTATCGAGACTGAGAAAAAGGTCACAGAGGCGGTGATGAAGACAGAAAAGGCCGAGAAAAAATCACTTAAAGAGCGTATAGAATTCAGTGGAGAAACTCGTTTCCGCATAATGGTAGAAAATGCTGTGACAGACAAGGATTTTTATGGCGTAGGGCAACCTACTAAAGAACTTAAACTAAGAGATGAGACAGCCTTCCCAATGCGAATCAGGTTAAATGCTCATGCCGAGGTTGTACCGGATTGGGTTAATCTTTACGCTCGTCTGACTATGAACAAAAACTGGGGAGCCTCGGAAGCTACGCTTACAGATCCATTCAACAGGCCGAACTCTTTTGAAGCGAGCAAGGGACACGATATTACTCCCAGGTTTGAGCAGGTCTATATGACTGTGAAGATTCCGTATGTTAATGGCGCCACATGGTATGTGGGACGCCTTCCTGGAGAGGACGGTGCACCTCAGAGGCAGGCACTTACTCTTTTCCCAAGACTTTTTATAGACTCAGAAATCGACGGTACATTGCTCAGATGGGATGCTCCGGAGACCGCAGTTGACAAAGTAAATCTCCCCTGGACATCAACGAGATTATGGGGAAAGCAAAACGAACCAGGAAAATCGCCTGTCATTAAAGCTTATGAGGCAAAGGTTAAGGACAAAACCGGGATTATTCTCGGATACCTGAAATACGATGAGAAAAAGATGCAACTCACAGATGATTTGGAAAGAAAAGCAGACGCTGACGCATTCCTCGCACAGGCAAAGATAAAAGTTGGGAAGGATACAGAAGTTATCTGGGATGGGCTGACTATGGCTGACTGGCATATGCCCAACACCTCTGGTGTGAGCTACGTCCCGGATATTAGAACCAATTATTTGTTGACAGGAGCCTATGCCGACACGCAGCTCTTTGGATTCCAGCTTTACGGCGCTTACTATTACAGCCATTTCGATGTTCCGGCGTTTAGTTTTACGCCAACCGGAGCTACATCTGCGACAAAAGTTGCCGCACAAGGGTTCCCGGGCCATATATGGTTTGTAGGGTTTAACACAGGAGATCTGATTACTCCTAATCAGCAATTGACTGTTGAGTTTGCCGATGGCAGCGATGCATGGATAAATCCCTTTAATTACCGTGGCTACAGGAGAAAAGGAACAGTATTACAACCGGCCGGCAACTATTTCTTTGATTCTTCCGGTAACAGTACTGTAGGATTTTATCCTTTCAATGCTCAGGTCTGGGACATTTACTATGACTACTATGCCTGGAAGAACGTACGCTTCCGTTTGGGCTATATGGACTTTCTCTATACCAAACATGATGCAGAGGATGGTCAGAATTTTTCCATGTTAGGAAGCTCGAAATTCCAGCATGATTATTGGCCGTATTTTGAGGTTAACATCTCTTTTTAGGGTAAAGAGCGCTTGTTTTTTGGCAGGATACAAAAAGGCAGGTCTCGATTTTCGGGCCTGCCTTTAAATTCAAATGGAATTCCGCTAATTTATTTTTTCTTTTTTGATTTTGGTTTTGCGGCAGTCTTTTTAGAAGGTACGCAGGGTTTGCCTTTTGGTTTACAGGACATATATGTTACACCTCCTTTTATGTTTATCTATAATCAAAATTATCACAGAAAGAAATATCTGTCAAATGGAAAATATTATTTAAGGTAAAATGAAAATTTGATATGGAAACAATAATAGAAGGATTTAGAAGGGCGTTTATCCTTATATTCAATCTTGATGCTGAACTGCTAAGCATTATTTTTTTATCACTCAAGGTTTCCGGCCTTGCCTTAATTATTGCAACGGTTACAGGTCTTTTAGTCGGTGCCCACATAGGTTTTAGACAATTTCCTTTAAAAGGGATGATCATCAGTCTCATGAATACCTTTATGGGGCTTCCACCTGTTGTTGTAGGGCTTTTCGTCTATCTAATCCTGTCAAGAAGCGGACCGCTCGGATTTATGGGTTTACTATATACACCGTCAGCGATGGTGACGGCACAGACGGTCCTTGCATTCCCAATTGTTGCATCACTGTGCCATTCGGCTATTATAAGTGTTGACCCAATTATAAAACAGTCTTCCTTGACACTTGGTGCAACACCCTTTCAGGTTACGATTATGGTAATGAAAGAGGCAAGGTACGGGATAATGTCTGGAGTGATCGCAGCATTCGGAAGGGTGATGGCGGAAGTTGGAGCGATACTAATTGTAGGAGGAAATATTGCAGGCTATACCAGGGTTATGACGACTACGATAGCCCTTGAGACGGATAAAGGAAATTTTGAACTTGCCCTTGCGCTCGGGATAATACTACTAACGATTTCATTAGGTATAAATCTGGGCCTTCATTTAATTCAGAGAAAAGGGACGGTGAGCAGGTAAATGAGCCTGAGATTGGCATTGTCAAATATCAATAAAAACTATAATGGGAAATCTGTTTTACAGGATTGTTCATTTTCTTTTGATAAAAATGAAATCTATATATTGATGGGACCTAACGGAAGCGGTAAATCCACGTTTCTCAGAATATGTGCACTCCTTGAGGAACCTGACGGCGGAAAGGTTAAATTCATCGATGACAACACACCGCATAGTCTGCCATTGGCAGGGGATACCACCCTCCCAATCCCCCCCTTGGCAAGGGGGGGAGTAAAGGGGGGGGGGTTGAAGAATGATATACGCCTCAGACGCAGAATTACCCTTTTACTTCCCAAAATCGGAATTTTTAATACTAATGTTTTCAATAATGTTGCTTATGGTTTGAAAGTCCGTGGAATGAGAAGCATTGAGGTTGAAGATAAAATTCACAAGGCACTGGAGCTGGTAGGCCTGACCGATAAAAAGAATCAGAGTGCCCTTAGCCTCTCAAGCGGTGAGACCCAGAGGCTCGGTATAGCAAGGGCGTTAGTGATAGAGCCCGAGGTGCTTTTTCTCGATGAACCAACAGCCTCTCTTGATCCTCGCAGCACAACGATTATCGAGGAAACAATTTTGAATATTAAGAAGGATAACAGGTTAACAATTATCATGGTGACTCATAATATATTTCAGGCAAAAAGGCTTGCCGACGATGTATTATTCATGTATGAGGGCGGGATTGTTGACCACGGGCCGAATAGAGAATTTTTTGAAAAGCCGAAAGACGAAAGGGCTTACCGGTTTATCACGGGACAGATGGTTTATTAATTTGCTTTAGGCAAATTAATAACGAATTCATATTGCAACTGACGTCATTGTTACATACAATGTAAAAATATTATAACTGCTGCAAGAGCCATCCAAGAGCAGCGCCTCCGGCTATAAGCCATGCGTTGTTAAGCCTGAAGTGCATTCCTGCTATGGCAGCAACTCCGGCTATTGCAATCCCTCTCCAGTCTGTCATGACTTGCCCTGCAAGACTGATGACAACAGATGCCATTAACCCGACGGCGCTGATGTTTACGGCGTCGAGAAAAGCAGACATCACCTTTGACGCCCTGAGCCGGGGTATGACCGGATTAAGCAGCAGGATGAAAATAAAGGAGGGAAGAAAGATGGCGATTGTGGAAACCAATGCGCCCATAGGTCCTGAGATCACATAACCGACAAAGGTTGCGGCGCTCAGGACCGGGCCGGGTGTGAGCTGCCCTATGGCAATAGCGTCGAGTAGTTGTTGATGGGATAACCATCCATAGTCCCTAACCAGTCCGCCCTCAAGAAAGGCAACGAGGACATAGCCGCTTCCGTAGAGAACCGATCCTACCTTGAGAAAAAACAATCCCAGCTTCCAGAGCGACACTCCTGCGATTGCCGTGGCTGAAACGGCTGCAACTGCCCGTGTCTTGCTATCTGTGAGAAGGGCTATAGGTTGAATCAAGAGCGGTATGAACCACCCTATGATGCCTTTATGAGAGTTTCCTTTCCATGTGTACAGCGCGACGCCGATGACGCCGCCGCAAAGCAGAGCGAGGATCTCGTTCACTCCTGAAAGTGCGGCAACGGCGACGGCGACGCCTATAGCCGTCAACAAAGCGCTCTTTGCCGCTGTCTTTCCCAGTCTTAAGACAGCCATGAGAATTATCGAGATGACCACGGGTTTTATGCCGAACAGGAAGCTCGATGCCTGGGGCAATGTCCCGAATTCTACGTATGCCCATGCGAAGATGCCGGTGATTATTGCTGCCGGCAAAATAAATGATATTCCGGCGGCAATAAGCCCTAAGAGACCTCCCCTGATATAACCGATATGAATCGCCATCTCCGTGGCATTAGGCCCGGGGATGAGATTTGTCGCTCCAACAAGGTCAAGGAAGTGTTCCCTCGTAAGCCATTTCCTGCGGCTTACTACCTCTTCTTCCATCAAGGCGATATAGGCCGCAGGGCCGCCGAAAGAAAACGTTCCGAGTTTGAGGAATAATCTTATTAACTCTGTAACTTTTTTAATCTCGGTCTCCTGCCCGGGAAATATTTATTGCGGTTTCTTGACTACCAGCACGGCAGACTTTGAATGGCCGATAACTCTTTCAGTCACACTTCCCATAAGGAGCCTCTCGATACCTGTTCTCCCGTGGCTTCCGACAATTATTAAATCTGCATGCTTCTGTTTCGCAGCGCCGACAATTCCCTCATAAGGCTTGTCTTGAACCGTAAGAGCTTCGGTTTTAATGCCTTCTTTCCCCGCTATATCTATAATTTTATTAACATTATCTCTTGCCGATATCATGTCTTCATCATCTTCGGGCAAAACAATTTCTTTGTCTGCATAAACTACGGATATAACAATGAGTGATCCTGCACATCTCTTTGCAATGCCAATAGCTTCAGAGGCTGCTGCGTCACTGTATTTTGAGCCGTCAGTTGCAATAAGAATATTCCTGCATTCAACCTTTGCATCTAATGGAACTACAAGGACATTGCACGGGGCATGGCCTATAACCTTTGCGGTAACGCTTCCCATCATGAGTCTCTTGAGTCCTGTTCTGCCGTGCGTGCCCACAATTATCATATTGACATGATTCCTTGTTGCTTCATCAATAATGTTTTGATAAGGCTCTTCGTCCCGGTTTACAATTATCTCGCAGTCAATGCCTTCTCTTGAAGCCTTATCCTTAACAGATTCAAGATGTTCTCTTGCCTCTCTTTCAATCTTTTCAATGACCATTGGAACAAGGTCCTCAAACTCAGGATTTGTTTTAACTACTGATACGGCATATAATTTGCTCGAACATATCTTTGCAAGATTGATAGCTTCTCTTATAGCGCTTCCACTGTACTCCGAGCCGTCTGTGGCTACCATCAGTTTTTCCATTCTTGCTGCCGGGCATACTAATCCGTTCATATGACACCTCCTATTTCATAAAATACTGTGAAATATATCTGATTGCAAGGAAAACAATAATCGTACCCAGCATTAGCTTGATGACCTTTTGGGGAACGAATTTCTGAAACCGGGCGCCGAGGTATATGCCGATGAATCCGCCCGCGCCAAAAAGGAAACCAAGCAGCCAGTCAGGTGAAGTTACCATCCCGGCCTTGGCGGGAATGATGCTGTAGAAAACTACCCCTGCCACTGAAGTTATTAATGTCCCCATTAGAGCAGCGCCTGCAATTGTATAAACGGGCAGATGGAATACCGCTACGCAGAATGGCGCGATGATGGCGCCTCCGCCGATTCCATATGTGCCGCCGATTATCCCGACTGCAAAAGCGAGGAAGAACATAGCGATGGTGCTGTATGAGAACCTTTCTCCCCAAAACTCGTATTCTATTCTTTTAAAACTCACTGAAACTGTCTTGACGACAGCCTCTGGAGGGAGACCCGATGCCACTCTGGTCTTTTGTTGGTCTTTAATCTGTTTTGTTCTTTCCCTGAATTTGTCTTCAAGCTCTTTCATCTTCGATTTTCCCGTTTTTGCCTTACCCGTCATTTCATAAAGAAGCCGGGTGCCTATGTAAAGCAGCACGCATCCCACGAAGAGCTTGAAAGTCCTCGGATCGGGAAGATATAGAACTCTGAGATAGTATCCTATAAAGACGCCGGGGAGGGTGCCTATAATAACAACCCACGTTAATGGCCATGCCATTCTGCCTTCCTTAAGGTAGCGGTATACGCCGCTCGGAATCGCAACGATATTGAAGACAAAGTTGGTAGCGCTCACAGAAGGACTTGTGAAGTTTAAAACACTCATCTGGAACGGCAGCAGAAGAAAGGCGCCCGAAACACCGCCCATAGATGTAAAGAAAGATACGACCAGTGCAACAAGGGGAGGAATCCAAGGAGCAACTTCGATTCCGGCAGTCTCGAAATACATAAGCACCTCCTTAAATATGTTAAACTATTAACACGAATAATTTAATTATCGTGTTGATAACACTATCATATAACATATCAGATGTCAATAGCATCGCGAAGACAACGTTGATGCTTTAGGACATGGATTTAGTGAGTGACTCAGAGAAACAATCTGTGGTCGTCACTGGTATAATAATGAGTAATGTCTCGGGATAAAAAACAAGCGCCACAGACGTCGATGACTGAGCGTACAAGCCACGCACGCATTGTCTCAATGCCGAATGAATCCCACTGTCTTGATACGGTTCAGATGAGTCGCCTGGAGCAGTCATTCCGAAGCTGGGCAGATGGAGCGCCGCGGGCTGATGTCCGTTTGTCCCGCAGGCGCATCTTGCTGATATTCCTTTTGATCCGCTATACCGGCAGCAAGCTGAACGAAGTGCTGGCCCTTAATCCTTTTCAGGATGTCGATGTCGAACATCACCTGGTGTTTTTGGGGAAAGCAGAAAAGAAAAATGGTCGGCTGGCGCGGGAAGTCCAGATACCAGAGGTGCTCTCTGAAGAAATCAAGTCTTCACTGAAGGACCCTTTCTTTAAAAAATATCTGGGCAGCTTCTTCAAAGTGGATCCCGGCCATGTTCGCCGCAAATTTTATGAACGGGCAATAGACTCCGGCTTTCCCCCTGCTATGGGTGCTCCGGAAAGCATACGGAGGTCCCGAGCTGTAGAACTGATGCAGAGCAATATGCCCCTGCCGGTTGTGCAGAGGATGATGGGACATTCCACACTCAACATGACGGCTTCCTATGTTGACTTTTCTGATACTGACATGCGGCAGGTGGCGAAACACTTTATTGAAAAGGAATCACGTAGAAAAACAAGCGCCCGGAACAGCTTTTTCGGTAAAATCAGTTCTATCAAGAAAGGGGATATTCAATCGACAGTAGAAATGACCACCATCGGAGGCGGTACAGTAACAACGGTGATTACCAACGACAGTCTGTCGAGGCTCGGTCTCAAAAAGGGATCTTTAATAACCGCAGAGGTCAAAGCTCCTTGGGTGATTTTACAGAAGAGCGACAGGGAACCTGAATCTACAGCGGAGAACAGATTTGCCGGAACCATTGCCCGCATTAATAAAGGCAAGATTACCACAGAGTATGTTGTGCGTATTCCGGACGGTACGGAACTGTGCTCTGTGGTTACCACGGAAAACGCCCGTCAGATGGGCTTTCAAGAGAATGATCGGGTATGGGTCATATTCAACAGTTTTTCTGTGGTGTTGCACACTGACTAAAAATACAAGAGGAATCCTCTCCCTGATTTGTTTAATTTTGAGTTTGCCCCTCGTCAATTATGCGCCCGTCCTTTAACTGGTAAACATGGTCAAATCCCTCAATCATCCGAACATCATGGGTCACCACGATTACCGCCGACTGATTTTCCTTAGCTATCTTTTTTAACAATTCCATGACCCGCATACCCCTGCCGGTATCCAGCGAGGCGGTAGGTTCGTCAGCCAGTATCAATTTCGCATTATTGGCAAGGGCACGGGCGACTGCTACCCGCTGCTGCTCACCCCCAGAAAGAAGGGCCGGTAGATAGTCTGCCCTGTCAGCGATTTCCATATATCTCAGAAGCTCCATCGCCCGGCTTTCAGCTTCTTCTTTCCTGAGGCCGATGAGACTCAAAGGGAAAAGCACATTCTGTTTGGCCGTGAGAAAGGGAATCAGATTGTGAGACTGGAAGATGAAGCCTATTTTTTCCCGGCGTATGCGTCGTATGTCCACGCCTGCCCAGCCGTTCTTCTGAAAAATCGTTTGGCCGTCAAATACAATCTTGCCCCCTGTGGGATCGAGAATTAAGCTGGTGCACAGAAGCAAAGTGGTTTTACCAGACCCGCTTGGACCCAGCAATGCCACAAGATCACCCTCGGAAACTGATAATTTTATATCTTCGAGGGCCCGCACTTCTAAGTGACCTGACCCGAAAATCTTGGACAGTCCTTCGATTCTGAGGATTTCCATTAGCCGCCCAGGGCCATGGCAGGTTGGGTTTTCAATGCATGCCACAGTCCTAAAATACTGGCGATTATACCACCCGCAAAAGCCACGATGAATGTTACCAGGTCATCGCCGGGAACCAGCAATAATGTCCTGGGGAATAGCTGGTAAGTATTGTGAATCAAAGCCAGTCCAAATAGAAATGCGCCGATTGTCAATAGGAGGGACTGCTCCATGACCAACCGGATGATCACCCAATTGGGAGCGCCGATGAGTTTCATCACAGCTATGCTGCGTATTTTTTCCATGGTAAATGTATAGATTACGAGGGCAACTATTATTACAGAGATGATCAGGAGGAGTGTTCTAAAAAGTAAAAGCTGTTTGGTCATACTGGCCAACCGCCCTTTTAACATCAATTGAAGCTCTTCCTCCGTACTGAAAGCGGAGAGATAAAGCCACTTCTCAATCCCGCGAGATACCTCGGTGCGGTCCGCTCCGGGTTTTAGCCTAACCAAAATGGCATTAATAATGTGGGTATCAGACTGTAACTTTGGGAATAACTTTTCTGCCTGGCTTGGTGATAAATAGCTCTGTCCGGAAAGTATCCGAAGAAGTTTTTCACGCTGGCTGCGCACTTCTTCATTGTCTCTCTGATAAAGCACCTCCTGTGCATCCGGTAGAGATAAATAAACCAAAGCTTCTCCATCCGAAGAGACCGCCTCCCTGGTCAAGCCTACCACCGTATAGGTATGGAGTCCCAAAGGGATACTATCGCCGAGGCGCACACCCAATTTTGGATGAGCGACCATTTCGTAATGAGCTTGCTCGATATTCCTCCCGGCATAAATCTTTTGCGGTCCTCCAAACCCGCCAAAGACATCGTAGCCGATGATGCTGAAATGCCGGCTTTTGCCGCCTATTAGTCTTTCCACGGTGTAGTAGATAAAAGGACTGGCCTTTTCCACTCCAGGAACCGCTTTAACACTGTAATGGTAAAATTCAGGTAACGTAGACTGTTCGTTGAAAGGTCCGCCACGGTATCTTTCAACAACCCAGAGATCGGGGTTTGTAGCTTTGATGAGGGCGAGACCTTCGTTGATATTGCCCCGGTAAAGGCCGTTCATGGCAAGTACGATGGTGAACAGCAGACCCACACCAAGAATCGTCGCAATAAAACGGCCTCTATGAAGCTTCAGGTCATAAATTGCTAAGTCCATTGATCTTCTGCACAGGCGGTGACAATTTGATTCTTAGAAAATCTGAGATATGAATTAATAAAACTCTTTAATTTTATTGGTTCTTCCTCCCGGTATCCGCCTTAATTTCTATCCGTACTTTTTTACCTGTTTCAATCCCCGCAGGATTAAGTACTACCATCTCTCCTTCCTTGAGCCCTTCCAAGACTGCGGCTCGTTGCCCATCCTGCAACCCAACAGCAATGGGGCGGAAACCTGTCAACCCATTGGTAACCACCATTACTCCTTTGGACCCATTCCTTTCCACGATGGCAGATAAAGGGACAGCCGGAGCAGTCTGGCTGCCCGTATCAATCTCAACCTCGGTTTCTTCTCCGATGACTAACGGGTTTGGCAGGGTGTCGAATTTCACGTCGACTTCCAATTCACGGGTAACGGTATCTGCCTCCTTATTGAGACGAACAACTTCACCCTGAAAAACCCGGCCCGAGCGTAGTTTGATTGACGCCTTCTGGCCTTCCCGCAGTTGCGCCACTTTGGTTTCATCAATCCAGGAGGCCGCCCAGATTTGATAATCCACCATTTGAAAGATAGGTATACCGGGAGCTACTGTATCCCCGACCTCAGACTTGCGCACGGTAATTAAAGCATCCATTGGAGCCAGAATACGTGTATAGGCAAATACGGCCTCAGCCGCGTGAGCTTCCGATTCCGCCTGGTCAACTTGCGCCCTAACGGCTGCCACGATGGCTTGAGATGCAGAAACTTCACTCTCCGCCACCTTGAGAGAGGCTTTAGTATTATCAAAAGCCGCACGGGAAATATAGCCGGGTTTGAATAACTCGATGTCCCGCTGGTAGTTGCTTCTGGCAAGTTCCAAGTTGGCCTCGGCCTTGAGTAAATCGGCTTGTGCCCGTGCCAGATCTAACTGAGCACGATTCTTAGCCGCCCGGGCGGCAGCAGATCTGGCCTTCAGTTCGGCTATGTCCAGTTCTGCCAAAAGTTGGCCTTTCCGCACCCGGCTTCCCTGATCTGCATAAAGCTTCTCCAGTATACCCGTAATTTTTGCGCTCACCGTTACCGGGACTCTGGATTGAACCGTACCCGGACCGTGGACTTTGCCTTGAATATCTGTCTTCTTGACTATGATTACAGCTATCGGTGAACGATACAAGAACAGGCGATAGCCCAACAATATTAAAATAAAAATGCTGATAGCCGCACCAATAGCCTTTTTTCTGCCGTGTAATTCCATTTTATGACACCAAGACTTCAGAAACTGGTTCTTTTGAATCCAGGTTGTTGAAGTCAGCTGACGACTGGTCAGAGTTAATCAATTTTGCTCCACTGGAGGGCATCCTATCTGTCTTCCCTTGTCATTGCATTTTCTATCAAGTCAAGAAATTTCTTCTGCTGGTCTTTATCAAGAGTTGCCTTCTCTTCGAGAATATGCATGGCTACCACCCGCTGCATCTCCTCTTGCTTTCCGCTTATATCAGAAATTACGGTATCGATAGCCTTTTTATCGGGGATGTCTACACGCATGAGATTTAGCATTGTCACCCTTTTTCCTGCTATCTCCTTCCTCCTTCTGTCTATCTCCGCACGAAAATCCATAGCCCTTTCTTTCATTGTCTTTAGCTGCTCCGGTCGTAATGAGAGCTCTTCAAATAAGAATCTATCCTTCTTTATCTTGACTCCGAACGGAGAAACCCAGTAATCTGACTGTTTATAATACATATACCCAGCCGTAGCAAGGATAGAGATATTTAGGATTAAGGAGGCGGTAAGGACGAGCTTTAAAATACTATTCCTCATCTCTTGCCTCCGTCATCGCAAGATAGACGCCGCCGACTGAATCGGGGGGTGTCGGCTCAAATATATCAAGGGAAAAGAGGGCTGCAATATTACCCGCCTTCTGAAAAGAGAAACTGCGGCCAATGAATCTGCCCGATACAATTCCGATGCCTATTATCATGAGCACTGCAACCATACCCGCAAACCTTGCAAACAGAGGAACGAGTAACACATTACGCAGAGTCTTTGTTTCTTGATTCGCCAGGATTCTTGTAGAAAAGCCATATGGGGCGTTAAACCTCTCAGCGCCGGCAACGAGATTATGCAAATGTTGGATCTCCTCAAATTCGGCTCTGCAATTGCCGCAGTCCTTCATATGAGACTCAATCATTTTCCTTTCTCCCTCTGATAATTCACCATCCATATAAGGTGATATAAGTTCCTTTGCTTTCTTGCATCTCATTTTCTTCTCCTAATGTTTAAACGATTCAGCTTCACTTTTGTTCCATAATTTTTTTCATCTGTTGTTTTAATTCTTTCCTCGCCCTCGAAATCCTTGATTTTACTGTTCCTATGGAGATATCCAAAACGTCTGCAATCTCTTCGTAAGAGAGCCCTTCGATTTCCTTTAAAATGAGTATTGTCCTGAACTTTTCCGATAATTGTTTAAGGCCCGCCCGCAAGGCATGGCCTGTCTGCTTTGATTCATAGATCCTTTCGGGAGAGGGTTCATTGGACGGCAGCTCGCTGACAACCTCGTCGTCTTCACGAGTCCCCCCGAATATTGATGCAAAAAACGGGCGCTTTTTGTAGTCAAGGCAAGTATTTACAGCAATACGATAGAGCCAGGTGTAGAGTGACGAATCCGGCCTGAAATCGCTCAGATTGCGATATGCCTTGATAAATGTGTCCTGCGCCGCATCGTCCGCGTCATCTTCATTACCGAGCATATATCTGCAGACGTTATAGATCCTGTCCTGATATTTAAGGATAATTTCCTCGAAGGCAGATACATCGCCATTCTTGAATTTATTGATGAGACTAAGATCAGATGCTTTATTCATAGGGACCTATCTATTTTGGGAAGGTTTGTTTATCAATTTCAAAGTATGATTATTGAAATCACAGCGCTTACCAATACAACATACAAGATGTCTATCTTTTTAATCAATTCGTCTTCTGGCCTTCTACGTGAGAAAGTATATCCTGTTAGAAAATATCATGGTGACATTGAAGACTATGAAAATCCGATTTAAACAAAATATTCTCGACAATTACCTCGAACAATTATTGATATGAAAAAGTGCAAAACTTCAGTAAATATTATTTATTCATAAAAACATATTATTTGAACCGTTCATCAGATTTCATTTTAGGCACATTGTTTGCTTTTTGTGAGAGCCATCCAATCTTTTCGACTTCCTGCACATCAAATTCCGGGACATAAGGTTTTATATCCAGCAAAGGCGTCCCATCGATAATATCCACGTCTTCAATATTGAGAATGTTCCCTTCAATTTTTCTGAGTTTCACAACAGATATCCCGATAGGATTTGGTCGTTTCGGCGCTCTCGTAGCAAAGACGCCTCGAAGATTCTCATCCATAAATGGTGTAACCTTTAGCGAGTAACCTTTGGATAAATGGAAGTGATAAATCAAGATAATATGTGAAAATCCTTCAAGATCTTTCAACCCTTCAGTAAATTCAGGATATATTTCTATCGTTCCTGCAATCCCTTTTGCACCTGTTGGTTGTATGGGCATGCCCTTAATGTCTTTGAAGGGAGAATGAATAATGCCTATTGGCTCATATACTATTTTCTTCATTTCTGAATTTCAATATTCCATTGACATCAATTATTTAAGACTATTATAGTATAAACAACAGGCGATGGGGTTCGCCTTTAACCGTTCCGGTTGACCGGAAATAATGACCCCTACTGGAATGTGCAAATTTCGGTAGGGGTTTTTTAGTACCTGCCGAAAAAGAAAAATCACAGAGGATCATAATACTTGGATAACCAATGGCTTCAGGCAGCTTTGTGGATGGGGCTTGCGCTTCTTGCAGCACTCCTCTCTGTAAGAATAGCTATATCTATTGCCCTGCTTGAGATAATGGTCGGTGTAATCGGTGGTAACTTCCTCCCTTTACAAAGAACTGAATGGATTAATTTCCTTGCAGGTTTTGGCAGCATTCTTTTGACATTTCTTGCCGGTGCTGAGGTAGAGCCGCAGATTTTTAGAAAAAAATTCAAAGAAAGTGTCGGCATCGGTTTCTTAAGTTTTCTGATGCCTTTTCTGGGAGCCATGGCATATGCATACTATATAGCGGGTTGGACGTTCCCACAGGCTGCAATTGCAGGGATTTCCCTTTCAACCACATCGGTTGCCGTTGTCTATGCAGTAATGATAGAGACAGGATATAATGAGACAGAACTCGGCAAGCTGATTCTTGCTGCTTGTTTCATAACTGACCTCGGTACAGTTTTAGCTCTTGGCGCTTTTTTTGCCAACTATGATTGGTCAATGGTGTTTTTTATAGTTATTACAGCGCTGACCTTATTCCTGCTTCCAAAGTTCACCCCCTGGTTTTTCAGGAAGGTCGGAAGCCGTATAAGCGAGCCTGAGACAAAATTTATTTTCCTTTTGCTTTTCGGTCTCGGCGGTCTTGCTCTAATGGCAAAAAGTGAAGCGGTACTCCCTGCCTATCTTGTCGGTATGGTATTAGCACCGTTCTTTCTTCAAAATAGAATACTCAGCCACAGAATGCGTGTTACAGCCTTTACGATGCTTACGCCGTTTTATTTTCTCAAGGCGGGTTCACTGGTAAAGTTGTCTGCAATGTGGGACAGTGTTTTTATAATACTTATTTTTCTTTTTGTTAAAATGGCAGCGAAATTCATTGGGGTATGGCCACCGACAAAGATTTTTAAGTTCGGTAAGAAAGAGAGCATGTTCACAACTCTTTTAATGTCTACAGGCCTCACCTTCGGTTCAATCTCTGCCTTATTTGGATTTACCAATAAAATCATAAATCAGGAACAATATACAATCCTTGTCACGGCTGTTATACTTTCGGCAGTAGTGCCGACAATAATAGCCCAGAAATGGTTTCAGCCGGAGATGAATGTGGATTCAAAGAAATAGTTTCATAAAATCTCCCCTAACCCCTTCCCGAAAGCATTCGGGACTAAAGAGGGGTTTTATATCCCACTTTGGCAAAGGGGGATTGAGGGGGATTTTAATATTAAATAAAAAGGATAAGAACAGGAGGACAACGATGTTTAAAAAGATATTAATTGCCAATGATGGTTCAGACGGTGCAAAACATGCACTGCAAGTTGCAATAGATCTTGCCAAAAAATATAATGCTGAACTCCACAGCATATCGGTAGAGGAAGGGGTTCCCCATTATGCAGCAACGATCGGTGAGGTGGAAGAATTTAAAAAAGAGGCGAATGGCTATTTCCAGAAAATTAATGACAAAGCGAAGGAAGAGGTGAAAAAGGCCGGTATTGATCTTCATATAAAAGTTCAGGCAGGTCATGAAGTCGAGACGATCGTAAATTATGCAAAAAAAGAGAATTTTGATTTATTAGTAATAGGTTTTATGGGGCATTCAAAGATTTTCGGGAGGGTCTGGGGATCTACGTCACAGAACATCACAAAACTTTCTCCTTGTACTGTTATTGTGGTAAAATGACTTAAGGGCGATGGAGTTCGCTTAACCGTTCCGATAAATCGGAACTGATAACTCCTACCACCCCCTCTCTAACCCTCCCCATCAAGGGGGAGGGCAGGGGTGGGGGTTGTAGGAGTTTTTTAGTTTTCGGATAAACAAAATGACTCTTGATAGTTGAAGGTGATGGGAGGTTAATAATGGTTCTCGATAAATACTCGCATCTTAAAGAGGAACTCGTAAAGTGCATCGACTCCATCTTGACAATCGAAAGCATTACCGGTGGCATCTGTGAAGAACTCAGAGAAAAAATCGAAAACAATGTATTTAACCTCGTTGTTCTTGGACAATTCAAGCGTGGCAAGACCACTCTTATCAATGCGCTCCTTGGAGCAGAAATATTACCTACCGCTATTGTCCCTCTGACATCTATAGCAACAATTCTCACATACGGCGAGACGTTGAATATCAAAGTATATTTCAACGACGGCAGGGTGACCGAAATTAAACTGGCAAGCCTCCCCCAATATGTAACAGAAAAGGGAAATTCAAGAAACGAGAAAAATGTGCAGGAAGTTATTATTACTTATCCTTCCCCTTATCTGAGAGACGGTGTCAGATTGATTGACACCCCCGGTGTCGGCTCGGTTTATGAGCATAACACCGATGTTGCCTACCAGTATTTGCCGAAGTCGGATGCCGCCCTGTTTCTCCTTTCTGTAGACCAGCCTCTTAGCAAGGCTGAGCTGGATTTCCTTAAGGACGTGAGAGAGTATTCAAACAGGATATTCTTTCTTCTTAGCAAGGCGGACTATTTTTCTGAGCCGGACCTCCGGGAGTCGATGGAATTCTCCATGGATGTGCTCACAAAGGCTATGGATACTGAGGTGCGTATTTCCCCGGTTTCTGCGAAGCTTGCCCTTGAGGGAAAGATTTCAGGCAACGAAGCCCTTCTAAATAAGAGCCTTCTTCCGCAATTTTCAGAAGTACTCAACAATTTCCTCATGGAGGAAAAGGGAAAGATACTGATCATATCGGTTGCGAACAATCTTCTCCGGCTGATCTCTCAGGCGAGGTTTGCACTTGAACTTGAGATGAAATCGCTCTTTACACCCCTTGAGGAGTTGAAGGAAAAGATAAAGATCTTCGAAAAGAAGGAGAAGGATGTCCTGACGGAAAAGGGCGATTTCGACTTGCTGTTGGATGCTGAAGTTAAAAAGATAATCAACAACGTTCTTGAAGAAGACCTCAGGGTCTTCAGGCAGGAGTTGCTTCTTAAAGTATCCGAAATCCTTGAAAACCGCTACAAACAGTATTCTGACATGTCTCTGAAGAAGCTTCGGGAGCACCTTGAGAAGGAGATTATTACGGAAGTAAAACAGGCGTTTGTGTCCTGGCGCGTCATCGAAGATGAAAAGCTGGCAAAGACCTTTGAGACGGTCTGCAGGAGGTTTGTTACAAAGATCGATGAGACGGTGGATTCCCTTCATAAGTTTTCTTCCGAGCTTTTCGCGGTCCCCTTCGATGCCGTTAAGGCAGAGGCGCTTTGGTCATCGAAGTCCGAGTTTTACTACAGATTCCAGGAACAACCGGTGGGTATTGAGATAGTGACATCGTCGGTGACTTTGTTGCTGCCGAAGTTCATCGGCGAGAAGATAATCCTCAAGAAGATGAAGGA
>Ga0299912_10001160_pt1 | contig 21354 bp, 20 predicted proteins | sample RVTome_2_FD_207667 | JGI IMG/M metagenome (GOLD analysis project Ga0299912, IMG submission 207667) | Soil microbial communities from uranium-contaminated site in the Upper Colorado River Basin, Wyoming, United States - RVT95D214 (version 2) ... | reverse complement strand
GGCTCGGCGACGCCCAGGCCCATCAGCGCGGCCACCGCCTCGCCGGAGGCCGTGGGACGGCCGGGCTCGGGCGCGGCGGCCTCGGCGTGGAAGGCGGCGACAACACCGTCGCCGATGGGCTTGTCCTTCAGCTCTACCACGATGCGCTGGGCGAGTTTGGGGCCGACCCCCTGGGCGCGGCCCACGGCGGCCTTGTCCTCGCGGGCGACGGCGGAGGCCAGCTCGGGCGGGGAGAGCACGTCCAGCACGCCGAGCGCCGCCTTGGGCCCCACACCCTGGACGGACTGCAGCGCCACGAAGGCGCTTCGTTCCTGGCGCGAGAGAAAGCCGTAGAGCCGGATGCCCGCCTGCTCGCTCATCTGGGTGTCGATGTGCACCACCGCCTCTTCGCCGACGGGGGGCAGGCGCGAGAGGGTGCGCGATCCGCAGCGCACCACATAGCCGACCCCGCCCACGTCGATCAGGGCGTCCTCCTCGCCGATCTCGGCCACCATTCCGCGCAGCCGGCCGATCATGCGACCTCTCGCAGAGACCGGATGCGCCGGGCGTGCGCGTGGGCGATGGCGACGGCCAGGGCGTCGGCTGCGTCGGCCGAGGGATCGCCGGACGTGGGCAAAAGCCGGCGGACCATGAAGGCCACCTGGGTCTTGTCGGCCGAGCCGGTGCCGACCACGGCCTTCTTCACCACCTTGGCGGCGTACTCGCTGACCGAGAGCCCGGCGTGGGCGGGCGCCAGCATGGCTGCGGCGCGGGCGTGACCGAGCTTCAGGGTGGAGGAGCCGTTGGCGGTGACGAAGGTCTCCTCGATGGCCGCTTCGTCCGGCGCGTAGGCCGCGACCACCTCGGCCACCGCAACGAACAGGACTCGCAGGCGCTCGGACAAGGGAAGCTTGTCGTCAGGGGCGATCACGCCGTGGGCCACGTGCGACAGCCGCGCGCCCTCGCACGTCACCACGCCCCAGCCGGTGCGCCGCAAACCTGGGTCGAGCCCAAGAATTCGAATCAGGTGGCTGTTCGTCATGTGTTCCGCAGCATCGCCGGTCCCAGCCTTGGAGGAAACCCTCTCGAAAGGGTTAGCGGCGTGTGAACGCGGGCGGCTGAGCGGCCGGATCGCGGCTAGCCCGCCAGGCGGGCCATCTCGCCGTCGTCGATCTCGTAGTTGCCGTAGACCGCCTGCACGTCGTCTTCGTCGTCCAGGGCGTCGATCAGCTTCATCAGGGTGGCGGCGGCGTCGCCGGAGACGGGCGTGCCGGTCTTGGGCCGCCAGACGATCTCGACGGACTTGGGCGCGCCGAGCGACGCTTCCAGCGCCTCGGCGACGCTCGACAGGTCCTCGAAGGCGGTGAAGATCAGATGGCCCTCGGCGTCGGACTCCACGTCCTCGGCCCCCGCCTCGATGGCGGCCTCCATCACCTGGTCTTCCGAGCCAGCCGCGGCCGGATAGGCGATCTGGCCCAGGCGGTCGAACATGAAACTGACCGAGCCGGTCTCGCCCATGTTGCCGCCGTGCTTGCCGAAGGCGGTGCGGACGTTGGCCGCCGCGCGGTTTCTGTTGTCTGTAAGAACCTCAACGATAAGGCCGGCCCCGCCCGGGCCGAAGCCCTCGTAGCGGATCTCCTCCATGGTGTCGGTCTCGCCGGACATGGCCTTCTTGATCGCTCGGTCGATGTTGTCCTTGGGCATGGACTCGGCCTTGGCGCTGGCGATGGCCAGGCGCAGGCGCGAGTTGGCTGCCGGGTCGGGCAGGCCGGATTTGGCCGCCAGGGTGATGTCCCGCGACAGCTTGGAGAACACCTTGGAACGCGCCTTGTCCTGGCGGTCCTTGCGAAATTGGATGTTCTTGAACTTTGAATGTCCGGCCATGGATCGCCACATGGTGTATTGATGCACGCGCGTCTAGCGCGGGCGGGTATCGACTGTCACCCCCGCGCCGGGCGCGCCGTGCAAGTTCGGAGGTTTTCGTGAGCGACCCCTACGCCTATCCCCCGGCCGATTTCGAGACGACCCGGCGCCGTCCGGGCGTCAAGGCCCAGACCGCCGGCGCCACCCTGGTCGGCGGATCCGTCGCCGGCGGACGGCTGACCGGCGCGGCGGCCATGGCGGCGCTGGCGACCGGCGCGATGGCGCTCGGCGCCCTGGCGATAGGGGCGCTGTTCATCGGCCGGCTGGTGGTGGGCGACGCCCGCTTCAGGCGACTTGAGATCGACGAACTGGTGGTCAAGCGCCTGACGTTACGGGAGCCCTAGGCTTCCAGACAGCGCCCGTCCGGCCCCGGTCGCGCCGATCAGCCGTTGGACTTCCGCTTCTTTGGAAACGGCCGCTTGGCCTTGGGTCCCTTAGGAGGGCGGTCAGGTCGCGGAGGCTTGGCCGAGGCGGCGTCGTGTAGCGGCGGCGTCCAGGGCTTGTGGGGCGCCGCCTTGGCCTTATCGCGGGGCGGCTCGCCCTTGGCGTCCCTCGGCGGTCTGGCGGCCTCATAGGGCGCGCGGCGCTGAGGCGGGCGGACGTTGCGGTCCCGCTCGGGCAGGGGGGCGCCGGCTTCCAGCCGCTGGACCTTGCCCCCGTCGCTTTCGCCCCTGGCCACCGCGGCCTCGAACCGCTCGACGGCGCTGGCGGAAATCTCGAAGCGGGTCTCGCGCTCGAACACCCGGATCGCCCCGATGTCGCCCTTGGTGACGTGGCCGCGCCGGCAGAGCATCGGCAGCAGCCAGCGCGCCTCGGCGTTCTTGTTGCGGCCCAGGTCGATGCGGAACCAGACGGCGTCCTCGAACCCCGGACGCGGCGCCTCGGTACGCCCTTCTGGGCGGCCCTCGAACCGACCAGGGGCGGCGCCGTACTGGCGAGGCTCCGGCTCGCTCTCCACCAGGTCTTCCGGCGACGGCATCCGCGTGCGCGCCAGGCGCACATAGGCGGCGGCGATGTCCTCGGCCGAGCGCTGCGCCATCAGGGCGCGGGCGACCGCGAGGTCTTCCTCGGGGGCGTCGCCCACCGGTTTGACCTCTTCGATCAGCCGCATCTGATCCTTGGCGCGGATGTCCTCGGCGCTGGGCGGCGACTGCCAAGTGGCCGCGATCCCGGCCGACTTCAGCATCTGGTCGAGACGGCGACGGCGGGTATGCGGGACGAGGACGACGCAGACGCCCTTGCGGCCCGCCCGCCCGGTGCGGCCCGAGCGGTGCTGCAGCACCTCGCGGTTGGACGGCAGGTCGGCGTGGATGACCAGATCGAGGTCGGGAATGTCGATCCCGCGCGCGGCCACGTCGGTCGCCACGCAGACGCGCGCGCGGCGGTCGCGCAGGGCCTGGAGCGCGCGGGTACGCTCGTGCTGGGTCAGCTCGCCGGACAGGGCGACGACGTTGAAGCCCCGCTCCACCAGATTGGCGTGGAGCTTGCGCACGCCCTCCCGGGTTCCGCAGAAGACGAGGGCCGCGCCGGACTCGAAGTAGCGAAGCACGTTGACGACGGCGAGGTCGATCTCGTTGGGCGGCACGCTGATGGCGCGATAGTCGATGTCGCTGTGCGCCGTCTCCGCCGCGCCCACCACCAGCCGCAGGGCGTCGCGCTGATAGGCGCCGGCCAGGGCCACGATGGGCCGGGGCAGCGTGGCGGAGAATAGCAGGGTGCGGCGGTCCTTCGGCGTGGCGTCGAGGATTTCCTCCAGCTCCTCGCGGAATCCTAGGTCGAGCATCTCGTCGGCCTCGTCGAGGATGACCGCGCCCAGGCGGTCGAGGCGAAGCTGGCCGCGCTCCAGGTGGTCGCGCAGGCGCCCCGGCGTGCCCACCACGATCTGGCAGCCCTGGTCCAGCGCCCGGCGCTCGGCCCGCGGGTCCATGCCGCCGACGCAGGAGACCACCCTCGCCCCCGCATAGAGCCACTGAAGTTCGCGCTGCACCTGCATGGCCAACTCGCGGGTCGGGGCGATGACCAGGACCGAGGGGGCGCCGGCGGGCGCCAGGGCCCCGCCCGCGCCGATCAGGGTGTCCGCGAGCACAAGCCCATAGGCCACGGTCTTGCCAGAGCCGGTGCGGGCCGAGACCAAGAGGTCGCGACCGCGCGCCTGTGGCTCCAGCACGGCGAGTTGAACGGGCGTAAGGGTCGCGTAGCCGCGATCCGAAAGCGCCTTGGCCAGCGCCGGGTCGATATTCTGGAAGGACATCGGCGTCGTTTAGGCCAAAGCCTCGCCAGCCGATAGGCCGCCCGGGGGCGGACGCTTCGCGGGCTCTACCGCGACATCCAAGGTTTGCTGCGTGAGCCCGCGGCGTGCGCCGCCGCCTGCTCGCGCTGGAACTTGCCGCCCCGAGGCGGCTTTGGCTTGGCGTCCAACAGCGCCTGTTTCAGGCGCAAGGCCCTGTGGATCGAGGTCTCGCGAGGGTCGGGCGGGGCGTCAGAATCGTTGGCCATGGGCGGCTCTACGCCTCAGACGCATTCAGGGGGTTCTCTATTTTGAGCGTGGCCTTGATCCTGTCGCCGTTCGGGGCGGCTTGACCGCACCCCGCGCCCGCGCATCCTGGGGGCGGAGGGCGTCGATGAGTCTGCTGGGCCGCATGGGGAGGGAGTGGCGGTTCCTGCGGGCGCTGGTCCGCACGCTGAACCGCGTGCGGTCGATCGCCAAGGACTCGCCCAACCTTGCCTGCGACGACATCGAGGCGGCCGTCGACCGTTGGCGCCCGCGCGCCGCGATCCAGTTCGACGGCAAGGCGATCACCTACGGCGAGTTCGACGCCGCGGCCAACCGCTACGCCAACTGGTGCGCCGGACGGGGCCTGAAGCGCGGCCAGACGGTGGCCATCCTGCTGCCCAACAGGCCTGACGTGCAGGCGGCCTGGTATGGCTTCTCCAAGGTCGGGGTCATCTCGGCCCTGATCAACAATCAGCTGGCCGGCCCGGCCCTGGCGCACTGCCTGAAGCTCTCCGAAGCCACCAACGTGATCGTGGACGAGGAGACGGCGCCGGCCCTGCACGCCGTCCTCGGCTCGCTGGACAAGCACATTACGGTCTGGACCCTGGCGGCCGTGGCGCAGGGGGACGAGCGCAGCCTCCTCACCGCCCTGAAGGGCTCCAGCGCCGTCCGTCCCGAGCGCGAGAACGTGCGCCTGGGCATGACCGCGCGGGACACGGCCCTCTATATCTTCACCTCCGGCACCACCGGTCTGCCCAAGGCCGCGCGCATGACCCACATGCGCGTGCAGCTCTACATGCGCGGCTTCGCTGGGGCGACGGGCTCGGGCCCGAGCGACCGGATCTACTGCGCCCTGCCGCTCTATCACGCCACCGGCGGGCTGTGCGCCTTCGGGGCGGCGCTGCTGAACGGCGGAACCTTCGTGCTCGCCCGCAAGTTTTCGGCCAGCAATTTCTGGGAAGAGGTGATCGCCTCCAAGTCCACCATGTTCGTCTATATCGGCGAGCTGTGCCGCTATCTGGTCAACCAGCCGCCGCGTCCAGCCGAGACCGGCCACGCGATCCGGCTGGCCTTCGGCAACGGCCTGCGCCCGGACGTCTGGCGCGAGATGCTGCACCGCTTTCGGATCGCTCAGGTCTTGGAGTTCTACGGGGCCACCGAAGGCAACGTCTCGATGTTCAACTTCGACGGCCGCATGGGCGCCATCGGCCGTGCGCCCGCCTATCTGCGCAGCCACTTCAATATCCGGCTGATCGGCTTCGACGTGGACAAGGAAGCGGAGATCCGCGGCCCGGACGGCCTGTGCGTGGAATGCAAGCCGGGCGAAGTGGGCGAGTGTGTCGGCGAGATCGGCCAGGAGGCCCGCAACGCCTACGCGGGCTATGCGGACGTGGGCGCCACCAAGCGCAAGGTGCTGGAGAACGTGTTCCGCCAAGGCGACGCCTGGTTCGCCACCGGCGACCTGATGCGCCAGGACCGCGACGGCTATTTCTATTTCGTGGACCGCATCGGCGACACCTTCCGCTGGAAGGGCGAGAACGTCTCCACCACCGAGGTGGCCGAGATGCTGGCCCGCGCGCCGGGGGTGAAGGAGGCGACGGTCTATGGCGTCCAGGTGGCGAACCTCGATGGCCGGGCTGGCATGGCCTCGCTGGTGGTGGGCCCCGAATTCGATGTCGCCGGCCTGCACGCTCGCCTTGCGGCGGAGCTGCCTGACTACGCACAGCCGCGCTTCATCCGCCTGCAGCCGGAGATCGAGACCACCGGCACCTTCAAGTACCGCAAGGTGGACCTGGTCGCCGAGGGCTTCGACCCGGGCGAGGTGCGCACGCCCCTCTATTACCTGCGGCCCGACAAGGGCTATGCGAAGCTCAACAGAGTCGCCTACGCCAAGATCATGTCCGGCGAGACGCGGCTCTGAACCGGGCGTATTCACCACACTAGATGATCGCCCGCGCCTGAAGCATGTCCGAACCCGCCGTCCTTACCCTCGACAAGGTCTCCAAGACCTACGGCCAGCGTCTGGCCCTGGACGGGGTCTCGCTGCGCCTGGACGCGGGGGAGATCGTCGCCCTGATCGGGCCCTCCGGTTCGGGCAAGTCCACCCTGCTGCGGGCCGCGTGCGGCCTCATCCCGATCGACGCCGGCCCCGGCCGCATCGAGGCGTTCGGCCTGCCCGTGCAACAGGGCGGGCGCATGAGCGAGGACGTGCGCGGCGTCCGGGCGCGGATCGGCTTCATCTTCCAGCAGTTCAACCTGGTGGGCCGGCTGAACCTCTACACCAACGCCGCGCTGGGCCTGCTCGGCCGGATCGGCTTCTGGCGCGGGGTGCTGGGCCTGTGGCCGGCCAAGGAGCGGCTCGCGATCATGGCGGCACTGGCGCGGGTGGGCGTCGCCGAGCAGGCCGGCCAGCGCGCCGACACCGTCTCCGGCGGCCAGCAGCAGCGCGCCGCCATCGCCCGCGCCCTGGTCCAGCACGCCCAGGCCCTGTTCGCCGACGAGCCGGTGGCCTCCCTCGATCCGGTGTCCGGGCGGCGGGTGATGGAGCTGCTGTGCGACCTGAACCGCACCGAGGGCATCCCGGTGCTCGTCAGCCTGCATCAGGTGGACTACGCCCTGCGCTACTGCCGGCGCATCGTCGCCCTGAAGGCGGGCAAGGTGGTCTATGACGGCCCGACCGGGGGCCTGGACCGCGAGACCCTGGTGGACATCTACGGCCCGGAGATCGAGGACGTGTTCTGGGAAGGAGATCTGAAATGACCCCCCTGCGTTCGGTCGCCCTTACCCTCGCCGCACTGCTGACCCTGGCCGCTTGCGGGCGCAAGGACGCGGGCCAGCCGGCCAAGACGCCGGACACGCTGAGCTTCTCCATCCTGTCGGCCGAGGACCAGCAGTCCATGAGTTCGGTCTGGCAGCCTCTGCTGACCGACCTGCAGCAACAGACCGGCCTGAAGGTGAAGGCATTCTACGCCTCCAACTACACCGCCCTGATCGCGGCCATGCGGTTCAAGCAGGTGCAGGTGGGCTGGTTCTCCGCCCTGCCGGCGCTGGAGGCGATCAACCGCGCCGACGCCGAGGTGCTCGGCCGGATCATCGACAAGGGCGGGCAGGGGGCCAGCTACCAGTCGGTGCTGATCGTGAAGAAGGGCTCGGGGATCACGCTGGACGACGTCTTGAAGTGCGGCAAGCGCTACACCTTCGGCATCGGCGACGCGCGCTCCACCTCCGGCACCCTCGCGCCCATGACCTATGTGTTCACGCCCCGCGGGATCGAGCCGTCCCACTGCTTCAAGACCGTGCGCTCGGCCAGCCACCAGGCGAACCTGTTCTCGGTGGCCAACGGCGTCTTGGACGTGGCGAGCAACAACACCGTGGGGATTCTGTTCGCTCAGCGCGAAAGCCCAAGAACGGCGTCCAAGGTGCAGGTGATCTGGACCTCTCTGCCCCTGCCGGAGTCCGCTATCCTGGTGCGCAAGGACCTGGACCCCGCGGTCAAGGCGAAGCTGAAGCAGTTCTTCCTCACCTATGGAACCGAACCCGGCCCCGAGGGCGATCGCCGGCGCAAGGTGCTGAACGACCTCACCTACGGCGGCTTTCGCGAGGCGGACGACAGCTATCTGGATCCCATCCGTGAGATGCAGGCCAGTCAGGACCTGACAGACGCCAAGCGCGCCGGCCAAGCGGCCAGGATCGCCGCCGCCCAGAAGGCCTATGACGCGGTGAAGGCGCTGATCGCCTCGCGCGCGGCCGAGCAACCGGCTTCATGACCGAGGCGTCCGCCGAACGGGGCGCGATCCCGCCCCCGCCGCGCCGGCCGCTGTCGCAGCGGCTGATCGACCTGGTGCTGTGGGGCGGCGTGCTGGCCGTGTTGGTCATAGCCTTCCGCCCGGTGGATATGCCGCGACTGGTCAAGGTGTTCACCAACACCGCCAACATACGCGAATTCGGAGCGGACTTTCTGCACCCGGATTTCTCGATCTGGCGGACCTACGTGGCCCTGATGTGGCTGACCGTGCAGATCGCCCTGTGGGGCACGGCGCTCGCGGTCGTCATCGCCATCCCGTTCGGCCTGGCCTGCGCGCGCAACCTATCGCCGCCGTGGCTGCAGCAGCCGATGCGGCTCCTGATGAACCTCCTGCGCTCGGCGCCGGACCTGGTGATCGGCATGTTCTTCATCGTCGCCGTGGGCCTGGGGCCCTTCGCCGGGGTGATGGCCTTGGCGGTGAACACGGGCGGGGTCTTGGCCAAGCTTTTCTCCGAGGCGGTGGAAGCGATCGATCCGCGGCCGGTGGAAGGCGTGCGGGCGACCGGCGCGGCGCGTATGCAGGAGATCGTCTGGGGCGTGATTCCGCAGGTGGCGCCCCTGTGGACCAGCTATACGCTCTACCGTTTCGAATCCAACGCGCGCTCAGCCACCGTGCTGGGGCTGATCGGGGCGGGCGGCATCGGCCAAGTGCTGTTCGAGGCCTTGAACAGCTTCAACTACAGCCAGGTCTCGGCCATCGCGGTGGTGATCGTCGTGGCCGTGTCGCTGATCGACCTGCTCTCCCAGGCCCTGCGCCAGCGGCTGATCTGAGGCGCCGAAGCATTTCCAGGCCCCCGGGCTCGGCCAAAGGCCGACCCGAGGACAGGCTCCGTGTGCAGCGGTTCGCCGTAGGAAATGCGTCTTGCTAAGAGTCAGATTGGCGCGAACCAGTGGCGTGGGCGCATGCGCCGACGCAGCCGCCGCCAGAACCCGCGCTTCTCAGTCTCCGGATTGGGCTCGAGGTTGCGCACGAACTGCTCGGTGCAGACCCGCCAGGAGAATCCCTCGGCGAAGGCGCGGACGGTCTTGCGGTCGAGCTTCAGCGCCTGAAGGCACGCCTCCTTCAGGCCGCCGGGCTCCTGGGCCAGCACGCCGGAGTCGGAGTGGGGGATCAGATCGGCTGGGCCGGGGGCGTCGAAGGCCGCCACCGGCGTGCCGCAGGCCATGGCCTCGATGATGGTCAGGCCGAAGGTGTCCGTCAGCGACGGAAACACGAAGACGTCCGCCTGGGCGTAGTGGGCGGCCAGGTCCTCGCCGAACTTGAAGCCTAAGAAGCGGACCTGCGGGTGCTTCGGGACCAGTTCCTCGCGCTGCGGCCCGTCCCCGACCACAACCTTGGTTCCCGGCAGGTCGAGCTTGAGAAAGGCCTCGACGTTCTTCTCCACCGCCACGCGCCCGACGTAGAGCCATACCGGCCGCGCGAGCCCCTCGAACACCGGCGGGTCGTCGCGCCGAGACGGGTGGAACAGCTCCAGGTCCGCGCCGCGCGTCCATTGCGAGAGGTTGTGGAAGCCGTGGGCCTCCAGCTCGCGGCGCATGGTGGGGGTGGCCACCATGATCCGCCCCGAGGGCCCGTGGAACCAGCGCATGTAGGCATAGCCCGCCGCCAGGGGCACGGGCGCGCGCGCCGACACGTACTCGGGAAACCGCGTGTGGTAGCTGGTGGTGAAGGGCAGCTTCCAATCCACGCATATCTTCCGGGTCGCAAGGCCGATGGGGCCTTCGGTGGCGATGTGGATGGCCTCCGGCTCGAACGCCTTCAACCGCTCCTGGATCGCGGGATAGCAGCCGATCGCCAGGCGGATCTCCGAATAGGTGGGCAGGGGCACGGTGCGGAACTGGCCCGGCTCGATCACCTCGACGGTGTGGCCCATGGCCTGCAGCTCGGCGACGGTCCGCGTCAGGGTGCGCACGACGCCGTTGACCTGGGGCTCCCAGGCGTCGGTCGCGATCAGGATGCGCATCAGCGCGCGCTTTCAGGCTGAGTGGAGTCCGGTCGGCCGCCCGGAAAGCGCGCTAAAGGCATGTTTCTTAGAGCGCATTCGGACGCAAAACCGGTTTCCACTTTTGCTGAATGCGCTCGGTCGCCGTTTCTCCGGCGGGCAGCGGTTCGGGTTCGGGGGCCTTGAGGCTGCGCTCGATCATCGACCAGGAGCGCAGCTTGGCCCACTCCAGGATCTCGAAGCGGCCGTCGAAGTGCTCCACCAAGGCTGTGCAGCTTTCCACCCAGTCGCCGTCGTTGGCGTAGAGCACGCCCCTGGTCTCGCGCAGGTCGGCCTTGTGGATGTGGCCGCAGATCACGCCGTCGACCCCGCGACGGCAGGCCTCGTCGGCCAGCGCATCCTCGAAGTTCGCGATGAACTGCACGGCGTTCTTCACCTTGCCCTTGAGATAGGCCGACAGGCTCCAATAGCCGAACCCGAGCCGGCGCCGCAGCCGGTTGAACCAAGTGTTCAGCCCAAGGACGATCGCATAGGCCCAGTCGCCGAGCAAGGCGAGCTGCCTGGCATAGCGCACCACCCCGTCGAACTCGTCGCCGTGCACCACCAGCATCCGCTTGCCGTCGGCCGTGACATGGATGGCGTCGTGGGAGACCACCAGCCCCCCGAAGTGGGCGCCGCAATAGTCGCGGGCGAATTCGTCGTGGTTGCCTGGCACATAGATGACGTTCACGCCCTTGCGGGCCAGCCGCAGGATCTTCTGCACCACGTCGTTGTGCGCCTGGGGCCAGTACCAGCCCCCCCTCAGCCGCCAGCCGTCGACAATGTCGCCCACCAGGTAGAGGGTGTCGCACTCCACATGCCGGATGAAGTCGAGCAACAGCTCCGCCTGGCACCCCCGCGTGCCCAGGTGCACGTCGGAGATGAACACGGTTCGATAGCGGCGCGAGGCGAAGGAGCCGTCCATGTCGGCGCTCGCCTAGGGCGATTGGATGTCTGTTTGATGACGCCGCCCGGCCCAGAGTGGGGCCGGAGTCCCTCAAATCGTCGAAATGTTATTTCGTAACTTGACGGCGCGACCTCCGATGCCGTTATGAAGTAACACTGTGCGGGCGTCGGTTCGAGAGGCCGCGAGGGGATCGGACCATGCATAGCAGAGCGTTGCTGGCGGCCGCGGCGAGCCTTCTGGCGTTACAGGCGGGCCGGGCCTGGGCCGCGGGTTCCGCCGGCGGGGAAATCTCCGAAGTGGTGGTCACCGCAAAGAGGCTCGACAAAGCTCGCTTGACGGTCGAGCCGGCGCTCGGCGCCTCCACCTTCTCGCTGTCCAAGCCGTTCATGGACATCCTGCCGGGCGGCCAGAACGCGTCCCTGAACCAGGTGGTGCTGCAGGCGCCGGGCGTGGTGCAGGACTCTTTCGGCCAGCTGCACGTCCGGGGCGATCACGCCAACATCCAGTATCGGCTCAACAATGTGATCCTGCCCGAAGGCCTGTCGGTGTTCGGCCAGACCCTGAGCCCGCGCCTAGCGTCCAATATCGACCTGATCACCGGCGCCTTGCCGGCCCAGTACGGCCTGCGCACGGCCGGGATCATCAACATCGCCACCAAGAGCGGCTTCTCGAACGGCGGCCAGGTTGAGATTTATGGCGGCAGTCACGGCGAGATTCAGCCCAGCGTGGAATACGGCGGCTCCCGGGGCGCCGACAGCGCCTTCGTCTCCGCCAGTTTCCGCCACACCGGGGTGGGGATCGAGTCGCCGGACGGCTCGTCCAATCCGCTGCACGACGACAGCAACCAGGCGCAGGCGTTCGGCTATTTCGACCGCATCCTCGGCCCGTCCGACCGGATCTCGGTGATCCTCGGAACCTCGCAGCAGACCTTCCAGATCCCCAACCGGCGGGGCCTGCACCCGAACTTCCCGAACGATCCGACGCCGACGTTCACCGGCGCGGGCCTCGTCGTGAACGGCCAGGGCGATGTCCTGAGCGACGGCCTGGGCGACCGGCAGCGCGAGGGCACCACCTTCGCCATCGGCAGCTATCAGCACACGACCGACCGCTTTACCGGCCAGGCGTCGCTGTTCGCGCGCTATTCGACCCTGACCTTCAAGCCGGACCTTCCGGGGGACCTGCTGTTCACCGGCATCGCCCAGGACGCCAGGAAGAGCGACACGGCCGCCGGCCTGCAGCTGGAGGGAGTCTATACGCTCACTGACGCCCACACGCTCCGCGCCGGCGCGATCGTCCAGGGCGACCGTTCGGTGAGCAAGAGCGCGTCCCAGGTGCTGGATACGACGGGCGCCCTGCCGCCCGACCAGCCCTTCACCATCCTCGACAACGCCGCCAGGACAACCTGGACCTACAGCGCCTATCTGCAGGACGAGTGGACCCCGCTGCCGCAGGTGACGATCAACTACGGGGTCCGCTTCGACGACCTGAATTCCTACACCACCGCCAGCCAGTGGAGCCCTCGGGCCAATCTGGTCTGGACGCCGATGTCGGGGACCACTGTCCACTTCGGCTATGCCCGCTACTTCACGCCGCCGCCGTTCGAGCTGATCGCCGCGCCGACGGTCGCCAAGTTCACCGGAACCACCGCCGAATTCCCCAATCCCGGGACGCAGGCTGTGCCGCGCTCGGAGCGGTCGCACTATTTTGACGTGGGCGGCCAGCAGAAGCTCGGGGCCCTGACGCTGGGCGTGGACGCCTACTACAAGACGGTCCGCCATCTGCTCGACGAGGGCCAGTTCGGTTCGCCGATCATCCTGACGCCGTTCAACTATCGCAAGGGCTACATCCGGGGCGTTGAATTCACCGCCAACTATGCGCGCGGCCCGTTCAGCGCGTACGCCAACCTCGCCCTGTCCAAGGCCCAGGGGAAGGGGATCGAGTCGGCCCAGGCCAATTTCGACCCGGCGGACCTCGCCTACATCGCGGACCACTACATCTATCTGGACCACAGCCAGTCGGTGACCGCCTCGGCCGGGGCCTCCTACCGGCTGGGGATGACGCGGGTCTCGACGGACATGCTGTTCGGCACGGGGCTGCGGCGTGATGGCGCGGTCCCCAACGGAGACCACGCGCCAAGCTATGCGCAGGTGAACTTTTCGATCACCCACGATTTCGGCGCCTTCAGCGGGCGGGTCGATTTGATCAACGCCTTCGACAAGACCTATGAGATCCGCGACGGCACCGGCGTGGGCGTCGGCGCGCCGCAGTTCGGCCCCCGGCGCGGGGTGTTCGTGGGCTTTACGAAGAGCTTCTGAGGCGCGCGATCAGGGCGGCGGTGGAGGGGTCGTGCGGCGTGTCGTGCTGTTGGGCCGGCCCGCCCTCCAGCTCCGGCAGGATGGCCGAGGCCATGGCCTTGCCCAGCTCCACCCCCCACTGGTCGAAGCTGTCGATACCCCAGAGCACGCCTTCCACGAACACCTTGTGCTCATAGAGCGCGATCAGGGCGCCGAGGGCGCGGGGCTCAAGCCGCTCCATCAGGATCATCGCCGACGGGCGGTTCCCCGCGAAGCGACGGTGCGGCGGCAGGTCCTCGCCCCGGCGGCCGACCATCAGGGCCTCCGCCTGGGCCAGGGCATTGGCCAGCAGCATGGTCTGGTGCTCCGGCGGGCCGTCGTCGGCCTTTGCGGCCGCGATGATATCCACCGGCACGACATCGGTTCCCTGGTGCAGCATCTGAAAGAAGGCGTGCTGGCCGTTGGTCCCAGGCTCGCCAAACACGGCCGTCGCCGTGCCGTGGGCGACGGGGGCGCCGTCCTGGTCCACGCTCTTGCCGTTGGATTCCATCTCCAGCTGCTGCAGGAACGCTGGCAAAAGTCGCAGCCGCTGGGCATAGGGGACCACCGCCCGCGTGGGCCGGCCGAGGCCGTCGCGGTTGAACACGTGGGCGAGGGCGAGCAGGGCCGGGGCGTTGCGCTCCAGGGGGGCGGAGCGGAAGTGCTTGTCCATCGCCGCCGCGCCGTCCAAGAGCGCCTGGAAGGGCTCCCAGCCCAGGCCGATGGCGCAGGACAGTCCGACCGCGGACCACAGGGAATAGCGTCCGCCGACCCAGTCCCAGAAGGCGAAGGTCCGCTCGCTCGCCACGCCGAACGCCTGCGCGGCGTCCAGATTGGCGGAGACGGCGTAAAGGTGCGCGTCCGCCGCTTCGCCGAGCGCATCCCGCAGCCAGGCCCGCGCGGCGCGGGCGTTGGCCAGGGTCTCCTGGGTGGTGAAGGTCTTGGAGACGGCGATGACCAGGGTCTCGGCCGGGTCCAGGCCATGCAGCGCTTGGGCGATCTCGAAACCGTCCACATTGGCCGCGAAGCGCAGGGCGATCGGCGCGTCCAGCGGCGCCAGCGCCTCCCACGCCAGCCTGGGCCCGAGGTCCGAGCCGCCGATGCCGATGTGGACCACGGCCTTATAGCGCCGGCCGGTGCAGCCGCGCGCCTCCCCAGAGCGCACCGCGTCGGCCAGGGCCTTCATGCGCGTTCGTTCGGCCTCCACCTCGCGCGAGATCGGCTGGCCCAGGGCGGTGAAGCTCGCCCCGTCCGGCGCGCGCAGGGCCATGTGCATGGCGGGCCGGCTCTCGGTGCGATTCACCGCCCCCCCGGCGAACAGGCGCGCCCGGGCGGCTTCCACCTCGGCGGCGCGGGCCAGGTCCACGGCGGCGTCGAAGGCCGCCAGCGTCCAGGGCTGTTTGGAAAGGTCGAGATGAAGCCCCGCCGCGTCCAGCGTCAGACGTTCCAGCCGGCCGGGCTCCTCGGCGAAGAGGTCCACGATGCGGCGGCCGGCGGACTCGGCCGCCTGGTCCTTGAGCTGTTGCCAGGCGGGTTCGATGTCGGGCATGGGCTCTCCTAGGCGGGCCGAGGGGACCGTGCAACACGTCCGCGGGTAGGGTCTTGTTTACCATATCGGGACCACCTTCCAGCCGCCCGACGAAGCGCCTGTCTGAGGAGGATGAGGATCATGTCCTGCGACGTCGCCATGGCCGCCTATCTGTTCCTGGCCTCCACCGGCCCGGCCAGCAGCCTGCCCGCCCACACGCCGATCCTGACTGCGGCGTCGTCCGCCTCGGTGGCCTCGGAGCCCCTGTTCGCCGACATCGTCCGCCGCGCTGGGCGTCTGAAGGCCGAGGTGGAACGCTACCGGGCCGCCAGTCCCAGGACCTCGGCCTCCGCCCTGGCGCTTCCCGGATTCTCGGGCTTCCAGGCCCAAGTCGCCGAACTCTCCAAGCTCGACATGCAGGGCCACGTCCAGCTCGCCAAGACCGGCGCCGACGGCGACTTGAAGTGCATCCTGAAGGGCATCTCCGAGGATCTGCCGGTGAAGCTGAAGGCGCTCGTGGACGCCTCCACCGGCGCGTCGCAGGACTTGGCGCTGCGCGACATGGCCTATCTGCTGAACGACAACGTCGAGGTGATCACCGCCCCGCCCGCGCCGTCGGCCTGACCTCGGCGCGGCCCGCCGCCCGGCACTCGGGCGCCGAAATTCGACTTGATTCCGTCAATCGAGCGGCCTTCATAGGCCTGCGGTCTCCGCGAGGCCCGCAGGCGCGCGTCTCATGCTCCGCGCCTCCAAACACCCGCCTTAGGGAGGCCCCATGAGCAAGCCGCAGGTCTGGACCTGGGAGCCGAACTCCAATTCCGGCAAGCCGCTGTTCGCCCTGGCGCAGAAGGGCGTGGACTTCGATTTCCACTACATCGACATGACCGACTTCGAGCACCACAGCCCGGAGTATCTGGCCCGCAACCCTGCCGGCACCCTGCCGACCATGGAGCACGACGGGAAGATCTTCACCGAGTCCACGCCGATGGTCGAGTACATCGACCGGACCTGGCCCGATCAGGGGCCACAGCTCGTCCCCGACGATCCCATGGCGCGCTACTGGATGCGCTACTGGGGCCGCGTGCTCGCCGCCAACGCCGGCTCCCTGTCGGTGATTGGCTGGTCCAACTTCATCGGGCCCATGACCCGCGCCAAGTCGCCCGAGGAGCGCGAGCGCATCCTGGCCCGCGCGCCCAAGGACCGCAGGATCATCTGGCGGACCGCGATGAACGCCAGCTTCACCGAGGACCAGCTGAACAACGCCCGCGCCGCCGTAGGCCGCGCCGTGCAGATGATGGAGGACCGGCTGAAAGAGAACGCCTTCCTCACCGGCCCCACCTACACCGTGGGCGACGTCGACTGCTTCGCCAACTTCTACTCCCTGACCATGTCGGTGTCCGAGCACGCCAACCCCAGGAACGCGCCCCGCTTCTGCGACTGGCTGCTGCGCATCTACAACATGCCCGGAACCATGGACGCATTCGCCCTGGCGCGGACGCTCGGCACGCGGGCGTTCGAGTGCAAGAGGGCGCTGGAGGAAGGCCGCGATCCCGTGCCCGTCACCTACCAGGACTACCTCAAGACCAAGCCCCAGACCGTGAACGCCTGAGGAGGGACCCGGATGCTCGAGCTCTACCACTGGGAGCCCAACGGCGACTCCCTGAAGATGATCATCGCCCTCAAGGAAAAGGGCGTCTCCTACAAGAGCTGCTACGTGGACCTCTTGGCCCTCGAACACCACGGCGAGGCGTTCAAGGCCGCCGCCGACAGCGGGCGCGTGCCGCTCCTGATCGAGAACGGAAACCCGCTGAAGGACAGCCAGTTCGCCCTGCAATACCTGGCCGAGGCCTATGAGCCGCGCCTGGCGCCGAGCGACCCTGCCGGCTGGTACGACATCCAGGACTGGACCGGCTTCGCGGGCGCGCTCGGCGCCAATGTGCGCGCCCTGGGCTGGCACACCGTCACCGCGCCGGCGATGTTGCAGACCGAGCGCAAGGCGTTCCTCGACCGCTCCGCCGCCCTGCCCAAGCCTCCGGTCATGGCCGGCTGGGCGCAGGTGACCAGCGACGCCGAGGCTTCCGAGGACCAGCTGCGCCTCGCGCGCGAACGCATCGCCGACGCGGTGGCGCGGATCGAGAAACAGCTCGCCGGCAAGGATTGGCTGGTCGGCGACGCCTATTCGGTGGCCGACATCAACGTCTTCGCCCACGCCCACGTCCTGCCGCGCCTGCTGCCCGAGGTGGTCGATGCGAAGAAGACGCCCAACACGATGGCGTGGCTGAAGCGGGTGGGCGAGCGGCCGGCCGTGCAGGACGCCCTGCGCACGGGCCGCTCCAACCGCGCGGGCGACGTCTACGCGCCGATGGTCTAGGCGCGCGGCCTCAACGCTTCACCACCAAGTCAGCGCGGCGGCTCCCGCATCCCCCCGTCGAGGCGGATGGCCAGGCCGTTCAGGTAGGTGTTGGCGGCGATGTGGGCGACCAGGGCCGCGAACTCGTCCGGGGCGCCGACCCGCTTGGGGAACTCGCTCTGGGCGCCCAGGGCCTCGATCGCCTCGGGCGGCAGCTGGGCCAGGAGCGGCGTGTCGAACGGTCCGGGCGCGATGGCCACAACCCGGATACCGTGGGGCGACAGATCGCGGGTCATCGGCAGGGTGAGGCCCACGATCCCGGCCTTGCTGGCCGAGTAGGCCGCCGTGTCGGCCCGGCCGTCGAAGGCCAGGGTCGAGGCGGTGTTGACGATCAGCCCGCGCTCGCCGGTGACCGGGTCCGGATCGTTGTGGATCATGTGGGCGGCGGCCAGGCGGGCGATGTTGAAGGTCCCCACCAGATTCACCTCGATCAGGCGGCGGAAGTCCTCCAGCGGCAGCGCGCCCTCCGCCGTCGCGGTGGCGCCTTGGCCGCCGACGCCGGCGCAGTTGACGCACAGATAGATGGCCCCCAGCGCCTCCTCGGCCAAGCCGACCGCGTGGGCCGCCGAAGCCTCGTCGCGCACGTCGGCGTGGATGAAGATGGCGTGGTCGCCGCCGCCCGCCGCCAGGGGCTGGCCCAGCTCGTCGTTGACGTCGAGGATAGCCACCCGCGCCCCGTCGGCCAACAGCCGCTTCACCACCGCCGCGCCGAGCCCCGAGGCGCCGCCGGCGACGATCGCGGTCCTGCCTTGGAGGTTCATTCGGACCGGCCCCTCGGTCGGCGCGCCGTTTGCGGGCTCGACGTGGCTTGCGGGGCCATTAAGGTCGCATCCAAGCGCCCGCGCAAGGCCGGGTCCGCGCCTGCCGGGAAGGGAACCCATGACGGACGACGCCCGACCGCCCGTCGAGATCGGCGACCTGATCGACGCGCGCCCGCTCACCCGCCTGCAGATCCAGGTGGCGGTGCTGTGCGGCCTGGTGGTGTTCTTCGACGGCTACGACGTGCAGGTGATGGCCCTGGCCGTGCCCTCGGTGTCCGAGACCTGGGGGGCGGCGGCGTCGAGCTTCGGCGTCGCCCTCAGCGCCTCGCTCCTGGGCATCGGGCTCGGCTCGGGCCTGATCGGCCCGTTCGGCGACCGGATTGGCCGCCGCCCCGTGATCGTCGGCGGCCTGTTGCTCGCCGGCCTGGCCACCCTGGCCACGACCCTGTCCCACACCCTTTTGGACTTCACGGTCTGGCGGCTGCTCACCGGCCTGGGGATCGGCGCCAGCATCGTCAATGCGGCGGCCCACACCTCGGAGTACATGCCCGCCCGGCGGCGCGCCTGGCTGGTCACGGTGATGTACTGTAACGTGGCGCTGGGGGCGTTCTTCGCGGGGCTATGGGCGCCCACGGTGCTGAGGGTGTCCGACTGGCGGGGCCTGTTCCTGCTGGGCGGGGCGGGCACATTGGCGGTCTGCGCCCTGGCCTGGGCGCTGCTGCCGGAGTCGCTGAAGTTCCTGGTGGCGCGCCGGCCGGGCGATCCGCGCATCGGGGGCCTGCTGGCGCGGCTGGCGCCCGAGGTAGAGCCGGGCTCTGTGTTCGCGGCGCCCAGGACGGCGAAGAAGCGCTCCCTCATGGATCTGGTGAACGCCGATTATCGCGCGCGCACCGCCGTGCTGTGGACGCTCTATGCCCTGAACATCTTCGTCATCTACGTGTTGGTGAGCTGGCTTCCGACCCTGCTGCGGCGGGCGGGCTGGCCCACCGACGAGGCCTTGATCGGCTCGGTGCTGTTCCAGCTTGGCGGCGTGGCGGGGGGCCTGGTGCTGTCGAGCTTCATCGACCGGGGGCGGATGCGCGGCGCCCTGATCGTGGGCTATGCGACCTGCGCCGTGGCGCTGGCGGCCATCGCCTTCACACCGTCCACCTTCCTGATCTGGGGCGCCCTGATGTTGGCGGTGGGCGCGGGGATATCCGGCGCCCAGTTCGTGCTGATCGCCCTGGCCGCGGAGTTCTACCCCCTGACCATCCGCGCCACCGGCGTCGGCTGGGCGGTTACGGTGGGCCGGGTCGGCGCGGTGGCGGCGCCGCTGGTGGGCGGGGCGGTGCTGCCGCTGGTGACGCCGGTGCACGGCCTGACCCTGCTGATGGTCCCTGCCCTGGCCTGCGCGGCGTGCGCGGTGCTGGTAAGGCGCGAATGGCGGGACGGCTGAGCGAAAGCCGGCGCGGAAGCCAATCACCTTCATCGCGAGGTGATGGCCATCACCGCGCTGGCGGTGGCGGTCAGGCCGTCCGAGCCGTCGCGGCGAAGTTCCGCCTCCGCGAAGATCACCCGCGCCCCCATGCGCGTCAGGCGCGCGGACGCCCGGTGCGGCCCGGGCAGGCAGGGCTTCAGGAAGCTGGTCTGCAGCGACACCGTACCGAAGGACTGGCCGGCCGGCAGGCGTCCGAAGGCGGCCACCGCGCAGGCAAAGTCCAGCATGGCCGCGACGATGCCGCCCTGGATCACCCCCGCGCCCTGCAGGAACCGCTCGTCCGGCTCGAAGGCGAGCAGCGCCGTCCCGGCCTCCGGATCGAGCGACAGGATCGAGGCCTTGAGCGACTCCGCCAAGGGCCCCGGGATCGGCCGGGGCGCGCCGTGCTCAAGGAAGGCCTTGAGGATCGCGTGTCGCTCGCTCATGCTCGGCCTACCTTGGAAAACGGCGGCTTGATCTATTCGCGATGCGCGCGGCCCGGCAACCCCTGCCGCCTGATCCAGGCGTCGGCCTGGCGCGTCCAACCCTGGGAGTAACGGCGCATGCCGATGAACGTGATCGGCGCGGGCTTCCCGCGCACCGCCACCTGGTCTCAGAAGCTGGCCCTGGAGCAGCTGGGTCTCGGCCCCTGCTACCACATGAGCGAGGCGCTGGGGCATCCGGAGCACTGGCCGCTGTGGGTGCGCGCCGGCGCCGGCGAGGCGGCGAGCTGGGGCCGCGAGCAGTGGGAGGCGATCTTCGCCAACTACGCCTCCACCACCGACGCGCCGGCCTGCCATTTCTACAAGGAGCTGATGGCGGCCTATCCCGAGGCCAAGGTGGTGCTCAGCGTGCGGGACGAGGAGAAGTGGTTCGCCTCCACCCAGAACACCATCCTCTCAGAGGCGGTCTCAGGCTTCCATGGCGCGGGCGGCACTCTGGACATGGTCGAGGCGGTGGGCTGGGGAACCGACCCGCGCCTGCACGACAAGGCCTATATGCTGGACCGCTATCGCCGCCACAACGCCGAGGTGCTCAAGACCGTGCCCGCCGACCGCCTGTTGGTGCTGGACGTCAGCAAGGGCTGGCCGCCCCTGTGCGAATTCCTGGGGCTGCCGATCCCGGACGCGCCCTTCCCGCAGGTGAACTCCACCGAGGAGTTCAAGGCGATGATCGCCGCACGCGCGGCCGCCGGCCCAATCGCGGACGCGCACCGCTGATCAGCGCGGCAGGCGCTAGGCCTTGCGCGCCGCGCGCCAGGCTGTAGTTCACGTCGCAACAATCTCAATCGCAACAATCTCACAAGACGGAGTTCCGTGTATGACCGCCGCCGCGAAGGGCCAGACGATCAAGAAAGACAATGTGCTCGTCGAGTTCGAGGACGGAGTCGCCTGGGTGTTCATGAACCGGCCGGCCAAGCGCAACGCCATGAGCCCGGCGCTGAACCGCGACATGCTGGAGGTGATCGACGCCCTGGAAGGGGACGACCGCTGCAAGGTGCTGGTGCTCACCGGCGCCGGCGAATCCTTCGCCGCCGGCATGGACCTGAAGGAGTATTTCCGCGAGCTGGACGGCAAGGGCCGCTACGCCACCATCAAGAGCCGCCGGACGGCCTATGACTGGCAGTGGCACCGGCTGATGTTCTTCGAGAAGCCGACCATCGCCATGGTCAACGGCTGGTGCTTCGGCGGGGCGTTCTCGCCGCTGGTCGGCTGCGACCTGGCGATCGCGGCGGACGAGGCCCAGTTCGGCCTGTCGGAAATCAACTGGGGCATC
>Ga0299912_10001159_pt1 | contig 21358 bp, 19 predicted proteins | sample RVTome_2_FD_207667 | JGI IMG/M metagenome (GOLD analysis project Ga0299912, IMG submission 207667) | Soil microbial communities from uranium-contaminated site in the Upper Colorado River Basin, Wyoming, United States - RVT95D214 (version 2) ... | reverse complement strand
TCCGGTAAATTCTGCTCCTGGTCAACCCCTGACAAGAATCACTTTGACCCGGAATCCCCAGGGTTCGGTATTGGCGGTGAGCATATCCCATGCACTGGTTGACGGTTTCAGTTATTTTCATTTTTTGTCCAGTTGGGCCAGGATAAGCCGGGGTGAAAACTTCATTCAACCTTCTCTGGATCGTGAAATGTTCGTCAAATACCAGACGGGCACCACTGAACAGATTACTCCGGATCAGTTGTATACCCGGTGTGGATTGTTTTATACTGACCAACCTCGCAATCAACAGTCTGGTCACTCACCCCATGAAAAAATATTCATTTCCGATGAAACCATCAGAATTACTCTGGAAGAAATTAAACAAGATCAGCAGGTATCTTTTACAGCCAATGATGTGATTACCGCTATGTTATGGAAAAAATATCTCCCGCTGTGGAATCAGAAAGGTGATTATCCACAAACATATATCACCTGTCCCTTTGATTTTCGAAGAGCATTGACTGATTTTCCGAAAAATTATTTTGGATGTGCGCTGTGTTTTGCAACGGCCAGTATCGATCTGCAAAGTCTGCGGAAATCTTCGCTGGGTGAACTGGCGCTTCTCATCCGGAATTCAATCACGCGAATGAAGAATGATTATATTCTAAATTCAGTGCAAACCCTGGAGAATTTCCGCAGGCAGCATGGTATGTTATCCATGGAAAATATTCATCTCCGGCATCCCCTTTCAGGTATGATCGTTACCAACTTAACCCGTTTACCGATTGCCGATCTTAATTTTGGTTCCGGTGTCCCGGCCGGCTTTCTTACCTATGCAGAAGTATCCCGCAGTGCGGCTATTTTACCGGCGAGTGGAGGCGTAGAGATTATTATTGCCCATCCAGCAAATTGAGATAGAAGAGAAATTGAAATGGTATTATGGATCGGAATTAATCAAAGCTATTGGGGTATATCAGTACAAGGTATATGGTATAAGTTTAAGCAGGCCTTCCTGAAGTAGGTCTCGCATTGGAAAAACAACTGGAAATAAGAGACGTATTTTTTATTTTTCCATATTGTTCAAGATTCTGGTACTCTCAGTAATCTCTATTTTTAGCGAAGAAAACATTTTATGGATTTATACCTCCAGGGCATCTTAAATTTAACTGTGAACGTGAGGATTAATATTTTGAAAACCAGTTCTGAAATTTTAATCCTGTTCCTTTTTACAAGCCACCTGATTATGATGGCGCCACTGACACCGGCTGCAAGTGAAATTCCCTTCCAATCAGGTAATGACACTGTTTATCCTGAGATCCGAAATCCAATTTATTCTAATGGAGAAGATGGTTTACTCCCCAGTCTCCCTTTAATCAAAAAGTGCAAATACATTCAGCCCAACCAGTTCCCGCGATTTGAAAATGTATTCCCCTTGAAAGGTAAAGATATTAGCAATTTACGGGAATACCTTCCTCGCCATCCTCAGCTTCATTATCCTTTTATTGTGTTTAAAATTTCCTTTTCACAGTTCACTGCCGAAAGTTAACCCTTTGATTTTTTAATTTCAGACTTTTTTGGGCTGTTATTCGATTGTATCAATTTTTGGTGAAAATGTCCATGATTTCGGTAGGCGGAAATAGATGATGGTAATCCTTATTGGTGTTGTAAGGATGTGAAAATGAATCCTGAAAAACAAGCTCGTGAGATGTGGGCTACCCGGATTGGACTGATTTTAGCCATGGCTGGCAATGCCATAGGACTGGGTAATTTCTTACGGTTTCCGGTAAAAGCGGCTCAGAATGGTGGCGGAGCCTTCATGATCCCTTATTTTATTGCTCTGCTTCTTCTGGGCATACCTTTGATGTGGGTAGAGTGGAGCATCGGTAGGTTTGGCGGACAATTTGGCTATGGTTCATCAGTAGGTGCGTTGGGCCAATTAACCAAATCCCGCCGGGCAGCCATGATTGCCAATTTTTTTGGATTTTTAGGGATTACTGTCCCTTTAGCCTTTGCCATCTACTATACTTATATCGAATCCTGGACCCTGGCCTATAGTTTTTTTTCTCTCACCTCCCAATATTCAGGCTTGCTTAGTTTTGAAGAGATGTCGAAATTTTTAATCGGCTTCCAGGGAAAGGAAAGTAATATCCATTTTACTGGTCTTTCAGTTGCCTTGCTTTTCTTCATTTTAACAGTTGGATTGAATTATTATGTGATCGAAAGAGGAATTTCCAAAGGAATTGAACGACTGGCCAAAATTGCTCTACCCCTTTTGTTTATATTTGCCATCATCCTGGTTATTCGAATTTGGACCATTGGCACTCCCGATCCTCTGAAACCCGAGAACAGCGTCATCAACGGATTTGCTTATCTATGGAATCCAGATTTTACTTATATGACGAAAGCAAGTACCTGGTTAGCAGCTGCCGGACAAATCTTTTTCACACTCAGCATCGGGACAGGTTCTATCCTTACCTATGCCAGTTACTTAAAGCATAAGGATGATATTGCCCTGACGGGACTCACTACATCTATGACCAACGAATTTGCCGAAGTCATACTGGGTGGATCGATTGCCATTCCGGTTGCCGTTGCTTTTTTCGGTCTTGCCCAAACCGAACAGATTGCCCGGGGTGGTACTTTTGACCTGGGATTTGTGGCCATGCCGGTTATTTTCCAAAATATGCCATTCGGTGAAATTTTTGGGATGTTATGGTTCTCATTGCTTTTTTTTGCCGGAATTACCTCTTCGGTGGCACTTTGTTCTCCGGCCATGGCCTTTCTGCAGGATCAAATCGGACTTACCCGGAGGAAAGCCGCCGGAGTGGTAGGAGCAGCCTTGTTGTTCTTCGGACTTCCAGTGGTGTTCTTTCTGAAATATGGATTTCTGGACGAAATGGATTTCTGGGCAGGTACTTTTGGTCTGGTATTATTCGCCCTGGTCGAGGTTGTCCTCTTCAGCTGGATATTTGGTATGAAAGAAGCATGGAAAGAGATGACTTCCGGTGCTGATATCCGGATTCCGGGTATTTTTAAATTTATTATTAAATATATTTCACCGCTGTATCTGGTTGGTTTGCTGGTAATCTGGGGATATCAGGATGGAATCCCTATTCTGCTGATGAAGGACCGCAATCCTCAGGATATTCCTTATTTATGGTCTGCCCGATTAATGATTCTTACAATTTCCGCCGTCACGATTTATCTGATCTGGCGGGCCTATAAAAAAGGAACTTTGAGTTATAAAAGCAGAACCGAAATACGGGAAGATTAATTGAAGGAGACTAAACGATGATCGGGAATTTAAATCTGTCTGGATTGATTTTTGTGACCCTGGCCTGGGGATTTATTATCGGCACAACCGTCTTTTGCTTCTGGAAAATACTTTATTCGGAGAAGCAAAAAAAATCAACCAACTAAATTAACATTAATAAGAATTTGCTTAATAAAAATTATTACCAGGCTTAAAGGAGATATGAAATGTCAGGCAAATTATCATGTTTGTTTAATTTGTCAGTAGTGATTTTTTGGGTTTCTATGGTAACAGATCTAATTGCGGCATTGCCGCCAGATAGTATAAAAACCACTCAACCAGTAATTGATACAACCCTGGTTTACCCGAATGTCGATGTTACCATTGAGACCGATTGGGGTGATCCGGAAAAAATCGAAAAGGTTAATCTGGAAATTAATTATGTAAATGATCAACCTGTCAGTCTTCATTATCATGATGAACTGAATGCGAAAATAGATATCCGGATTATTGGCGGCATGAAAATCAGGATCGTTGATCATGACACCAAAGTATTAATTAAAACTTTTGTTAAGCAGGAGGTAAAAAAGTAGATCATTGGCAGAGACATTTTAAAATAATTTTTGAATTTTTCCGGTTAGCAGCTGTTTCGGGGTCTGTTCAATTATTACGAGTGGGCAAGGGAGACAGCTGAGGGTCAATTCTTCTCCATCCTGTTAAAAACAGGAAAAGATGAATTTCTGTTTTTTCCCAGGACATCAGGTCCGGGTATTCTGATATAAAAAATTCTGCGATGAGTGCTAAAATTTTTGTAAATTTAAACGATTATTCAGTTAGATTCTCCTGAACTTTTAAAGTTGTTTTAAATATTTTACTAGTTGAATCTTAAAAAAATTTTGATACCAGATGATTATTGAAACACGTGCATACGCACGCGCTGGTTTATTGGGTAATCCTTCCGATGGTTACTTTGGGAAGACGATATCCCTCAGTGTGCGAAATTTTGGGGCACATGTGACTCTATACCAATCGCCGGAACTGCGTATCGAGCCACAGGTAGAGGACACTCATTTCTATAAGAATATTTACCAGCTGGTGGAATCGGTAAACTTGCATGGCTATTACGGCGGGGAACGCCTGATAAAAGCGGCTATTAAAAAATTTTTGGAATACTGCCAGTCGAATCAAATTAAATTGGAGAACAAAAATTTTACCATCCGCTATCATTCAAATATTCCCCGGCAGGTGGGATTAGCCGGGTCAAGTGCTATCATCACCGCCGCCCTGAAGGCTCTTCTGCAGTTTTATCAGGTAGAAATTCCTCTGGAAATCCTGCCGTCCCTTATCCTGTCAGTGGAGCGGGATGAACTGGGAATCAATGCCGGTCTGCAGGACCGGGTCATTCAGGTGTATGAGGGCTGTGTATATATGGACTTCGATAAAAAGCTGATGCTGGAGAAAAATCATGGTCTTTATGAAAGAATAGATCCGGTACTGCTTCCCAATCTTTATCTGGCTTATAATACCGATCTGGGTAAAGTGAGCGGGAGAGTGTTGAATGACATCCGGGTCCGTTATGAGAATGGTGATAAACTGGTGATAAAAACATTAGCCCGAATTGCAGAATTGGCAGAGGAGGGGAAGCAGGCTATCTTGGAACGGAATGTCGATAAGTTAAATCAGCTGCTGAATGAGAATTTCGATCAGCGGAAAAAAATAATGAATATCAGCGAAAAAAATCTGCTGATGATAGATAGAGCACGCCAATGCGGTGCCTCTGCCAAATTTGCCGGCTCTGGTGGTTCGATCATCGGAATTTACCAGGATAATGAAATGTTAGACCACTTGAACCTGGAACTTAATAAGCTGAATGTCCGGGTGATAAAACCCTTCATTGTCTAAGATTAGTGAGCATTATTAACCATAATTCAGAATTGATGTTGACTCTTACAAAAAAAAATAATAGAACGCGGAAAACGCAGATCGGACGGATGATCACGGATGTTCTGATAAGAGCTTTATGAGAAAAATCAGCGTAAATCCGTAAAATCAGCGTTGTCCGTGTTCTATTTGTAAAATAAAAGGATCGAAAAAATGGTTAGAAAAGCTGTCATCCCGGCCGCTGGACTGGGAACCCGTTTTCTTCCGGCTACCAAGGCTCAACCTAAAGAAATGCTTCCCATCATCGATACTCCCACCATTCAGTATGTGGTGCAGGAAGCAGTAGATTCTGGAATTGATGATATCCTGATCATTTCTGGTAAAGGAAAACGAGCTATTGAGGATCATTTTGACCGGTTGATGGAATTGGAACTGCTACTGAAAAATAAAGAAGATCGCCGGTCCTATCATGAGATCCGTCGGATCGGGGAAATGGCCAATATTCATTTTATCCGTCAAAAAGAATTGAATGGTCTGGGTGATGCCATCAAATATGCCGGTCAGCATACCAGCAATGAACCGTTCGTGGTTCTGCTGGGTGACACTATCATTGATTCAGTGATCCCGGTGACCCAGCAGCTGATCGATGTCTATAATCAATATCACCAGTCCGTCATTGCAGTTGAGGAGGTGGCGCCGGAAAAAGTGGAACGATACGGGATCATCAGCGGTCAGAAAATCAGTGATACCATCTGGCAGGTGGATGATCTGGTGGAAAAACCGGCGCCGGAGAAAAGTCCCTCCAATCTGGCCATCGCCGGCCGTTATATTCTGACTCCGGAAATTTTTACTTCTCTTAAACAGACCAGTCCCGGAAAAAATAATGAAATCCAATTGACTGATGCGATAAAAATTTTGCTGAAGCGTGAAAATGTACTGGCTTATAAAATTGAAGGTAAACGCTATGACATCGGCAATAAATTGGATTACCTGAAAACTATTGTGGAATTCGGACTGAAACGGAAAGAATTTGCCAGGGAATTTCGGCTGTTCCTGCAGGAGATGGTGGTGCCCCAGAAGGGGAGGAAGGTATAGGGGTATAGGGATATATGGTATACGGTATATGGTATATAGAAAAAGGTTAAAGGCAAAAGGTAAAAGGATCAAGGAGCAAGGAAGAAGGTTAAGGACTAAAGGTAAAAGGTTAATCCGTATGCAGTTTTCTTATTTTGTATTTTTTTTTGTCATCTTGTATCTTCTAGTCTTGTCTTCTTGCCAACTGCCAACTATAAACTCTTAATTGCCAATTACCAGGCTCATTCTCCCTCGCCATTTTCCGGTATTTCCCGGCGGTTACGTTCATTCCGTTTCTTTTTATCACCGGTGGTTCTCCGGAATTCGTTGGCGCGCTTGGCATAGGTCCGTAATTGATTTTCCACCAGATAGTACAGGGTATTACTGGGAAATTTTCCGCTTTTCTGCCGCTTTCCACTCTCTTTACCAGTCAAAATTTTGAGCCCATCCTCCACCGTATCCACTACCCAGATCTTAAATTTATTGTCCTGTACAGTCCTCACCACTTCCTCTTTTAACATTAGATTATCCACATTGCTGCGGGGGATGATGACTCCCTGTTTTCCGGTTAGACCTTTGTTTTTGCAGACCTGATAATATCCTTCGATCTTTTCATTTACCCCGCCGATGGCTTGAACTTCGCCATTTTGATTCACCGAACCGGTTACGGCGATCCCCTGCCGGATAGGGACTCCGGAAAGGCTGGAGATCAGGGCATAAAGCTCAGTGGAAGAGGCGCTGTCCCCGTCGATCATGGAATAACTTTGTTCAAAGGTGAGGCTGGCGGAAAACGCCGGGGGAATAAACTGACCAAACTTGGAATTGAAAAAACCGGCCAGGATCAGCAGGCCTTTATCATGAAATTTGCCACTCAAACGCGCTTTGCGTTCGATATTCACTACATTTTCATTCCCAATGTAAGTTTTTGCCGTTATCTTGCTTGGTCTGCCAAACGAAAATTCACCAATTTCTGAGACTGAAAGTCCATTGATTTCTCCCACTTTCTCGCCGCTCACATCGATTTTGAAAATATTCCGCTTGTAAATTTCCTGGACTTTATCCTGGATCATACTATGACGATCCTCAGCTTCAAAAATGGCTTTTTTTACATGTTTTTCATGGACCACCGTCTCTTTTTCTTTTTTCGCATAATGATTTGCTTCACGGATAATTCCCACCAACGAACCAAAACGCAGACTGATCTTCTGCTGATCTTCTACCAGCCGATTCCCGAAGTGAATCACTTCCCGTACCGCACTACGGTGAAAGGGAAGCAGTTTTTCCTGCCGGCAGACTTTACTGACAAACTGAGAATATTGGAAAATACTATCGTGGTTGGTATCAATTTCGTAGTCAAAGTCAGCCCGGATTTTAAAGATTTTGTTAAAGTCCTGATCATAGGTCTGGAGCTGGTAGTAGACATCATTCCAACCAATCAGTATCACCTTCAGATTGGCCGGGATGGGTTGCGGGCGAACGCCGGCGGAGGAGATAAAACCATATAGTTCCGAGACGTCGTCGGTTCGTATCTCCTTATTTTTAATAACCCTCTTAAGTGAATCGTACACATAGGGATTGGTTAACACCGGGTAAGCCTCGGTCATCAGGTAACCGCCGTTTGCCCGGTGCAGGCTTCCCGGTTTCAACATGGTAAAATCAGTAACCTGGGCACCCATGATAATCTGTTTATCAATCCGGCCAAATAGATTATTATAGGACGGATTCGGCTCATAAATAACCGGTGCACCCTTGGTGTTACTGTTGTCGATCAATACATTTACCAGATAGCGCTTGAAATGATCACTGGAGCCGGGGCCATCACTTTCCTTTTCTGACTCCTTGCGGGTCTGGACCAAAAATTCATCAATATTGGTAACGATATCCTTGCTAACCTCATCCAGGTATTTTAATAACTCGCTGTTTTTCTTGTAATCCGATTTGATTTCATTGATATACCGATTGACAATAAAGGAGGCGATTTTTTCATTTAAATGCCGAATAGCCTGCTGTGCCTCCCGGTCTAACCTGACCACTTCCCTCACCACGGTATTGATCTTTTCCTGAACTGCTGCCAGCCGGTTATCAATTTCTTCTTTTTGCTGATCATTGAGGCTATCATAATCCTCTGAACTCATCGGCTGATTATTCTTTAAAATTACCGTCTGAAATCCCGTTGGAGTACTTTGGATCTGAATATCCATCGCCCTGGCTTCCGCGTCCAGCTGATTCATGATCTGCCGTTTTTTCTCAGTGTTTTTCGACAGGATGGTCTTGTTTTGTTTGTTATATTCTTCGCTGTCAAAGGTATCAGGAATGGCTTTTTTGAGAGTATCGACCAGTTCCTGCATGTCTGCCTTAAAATTTTTTCCCTTCCCGGCCGGGAGCTGCAAGGCTTTCGGCAAATCACGTTCCTGGAAGTTGTAAACATATACCCAATCGTCCGGTACCGGCTTCCCTTTGGCGATATTTTTCAGAATATCCCGGACAATCGTCGTCCGGCCGGTGCCGGACATACCAGTCACGAAAACGTTGTAACCGGAGTGTTCCATCTCTAAAGCCAGCTGAATAGCTCGAATCGCCCGTTCCTGCCCAATGACGCTGTCCAGTGGATTGATAGAATCGGTCGTCTCAAAGGGAAAAAGTTTCAGGTTAAGGATTTTTCGCAATTGCTGCGGTTGGAGTTCGGTGATAGCCATGATAAATACCTCAGTAGAATTTGCTTGAAATTAGAGAGAGGAAGTATATGAATCAAATAGTTTTTGTTTTCGCGTCCGGGAGTATTATTTATGACCCAGCTTTGGGAAAAATATCGGAATGATTTCCCTCTTACCCGGAAATATTTTGGGTCAATCACAAAAAGGGCAGATTAAAGTGCTTGAAATTTAGTTTTTGTAATTCAGATCGGTTTGAGTTTAAAGGTCATTCAGGATGGGTTATTAGTCGTCATAATAATGTTCCAGTAATTTATTGTTGCGGACCTCACAGGCCATTTTAAAGGCTTGCCGCTCACCTAATTTTTCTACTGAGAAAAATTTGGTATGGGGTTTTCCATTTCTCTCAGTCCAATTGGCGCGATAGGCTTGATATACGGTTCCTCCCGGATTGTGACGGACAATTTTTTGAACACCTACAATCCCGGTATTATTTCGGTTGTTACGGCTGATAATGGTTTTGACAGGAATTTTATCTGTCTTAAAATCGGAATTTTGCCTGACCAGTTTATGCATGGATTTTTTGTAAAATCGCCGGGCTTTCATCAGCGCTTTGGCTTTTCCACCATACTTCACATCACTGAATAATTTAGAAATAACTTTGCCATTGAAACGAGCCCGCACGTACCAGCCGTAGGTGCGGCAAGCTTCGGAATCAATTCGCGAGATTCCCTTGTTTTTGGTAATTCCCATTACTGCTCCTGCTGTCCTTCACTCTATTTTTACTTTACTTGTTTACATCTTTAAGTGACGTTTAGATATAAAAAGCATTTTCATAATGCCGGATATCATATTTGTTTGGATGACCGTCAATGATCACGACGTCAAACCGGTAATGATCATGTGGAAAAACAGTCTGATCTACTTCTGCCAAAAAAATAGATGCCAATTTATACAGCTGACGCTTTTTACCGGTGGTGATGCGCCATTCCGGCGGCCCATACAATTTGCTATTGCCTCCCTTCACTTCTACGAAAACCATACATTGCCCTGCCAGGGCGATGATATCAATATCACCCCGTCCGGCCCGCCAGTTTCTAAAAAGGATCTGAAAAGATTTACCTTCCAAAAACTGTGCGGCAATATCTTCCGCCCATTTCCCAATCTCCGAAGTACTCTGCATCATTCTCTCTTTAATTCATATGTTTGCTTCATTTTGTATTTCAAATGCTTTTAAGGTATTCTTGAGAAGCATGGCGATGGTCATTGGTCCTACTCCCCCGGGGACCGGCGAGATGGCTGCAACTTTCGCCGCCACTTCTTTAAAGGCCACATCTCCTACCAGACGGTATCCTTTTTCATTATCTGCCGGAATCCGGTTAACTCCCACATCGATCACCACCATACCTGGCTTTACCATATCCCCCCTTACCATTTCAGCTTTACCCATGGCTGCTATCAAGATATCGGCCGAGAGAGTGTAACGCGATATATCGGAGGCTGCGGTATGAACCATAGTTACTACTGCATTTGCTCCCGGCTTTTTCTGAACCAACAACATGGCCAGAGGCTTACCGACTATATTGCTCCGGCCTAAAATAACCACCTGTTTTCCTGCCGGATCGATTTGCGAATACCTGAGCAGTTCGATAATTCCGGCCGGAGTGGCCGGCTCAAACACCGCCTCACCTAACATTAAACGACCGATATTATAAGGATGAAAACAATCCACATCTTTCCGGGGAGATACTGCCTCCACGATTTTTGACCCACGGATATGTTCCGGCAGCGGGAGTTGTACCAGAAGACCGTGATAAGTGGGGTTTTGATTATAGTAATTAACCCGCTCCAGCAGTTCCTGCTCAGTGATTGCGGCGGGCAGCCGGTCAGTAATAGAATGGATACCTGCTTCCAGGCAGGCCTTAGCCTTATTGTTTACGTAAACTTCGGAGGATGGATTATTTCCTACCAGTATCACCGCCAGACCGGGGATTTTCCCGGAGCGGCTAAGGTTCTCTACTTTTTGCTGTACTTCCTGTCGGATGGTCTGGGCAATGGTTTTTCCATCAATGATCCTTGCCATTCTGATCGAACTCCTTCTTACTGAAATTGAGTCGTTGAATATTTTCAGCCTTTCCGGTGGCTTCATCTATCTTCAGTAATATCCCATTGAATCTAAGATTGTCCTTGGCAACGATATAGTATATCTGGGTTTGCAGTAAAAAACGGTCGATTGCTTTCTGGGTATCCATTCCGATCACCGAATCGTAGGGCCCGCACATTCCGGCATCGGTAATATAGGCGGTGCCGTTTTTCAAAATACGCTCATCGGCGGTCTGTACGTGGGTGTGGGTACCGATCACCGCCGATACTTTTCCGTCCAGGTACCATGCCAGCGCCTGTTTCTCGGCGGTGGCTTCGGCATGGAAATCGACAATAATAATCGGAGTTTCTGATCGCAGGCGCCTCACCTCTTTCTGACCAAGGGTGAACGGGCAGTTGATGGGATATAAGAAACTGCGCCCCTGCAGGTTGATAATTCCTACTTTGGTCCCGTTCTTAACCTGGACAACTGTAGATCCAATCCCGATATTCCCGTCAGGATAATTCAGCGGGCGCAACAGGTAACCGGCATGGGCTATCAGTACATCGCGCTTTTTGGGTTCCCAGATATGATTCCCGGAAGTCAGGCAATCAATCCCCTCCGACTTCAGGCGTTCAATCTGTTTTGGTAAAATCCCTTTACCCTTGTCAACATTTTCCACATTGGCGATGATAGAATCGATCGCATGCTGTCGCCGCAGCCGCGGCAGGATATCAAATATGACATCCAGGATCTCTTCGCCTACCATGTCCGCAATGAAAAGTATGTTCATACCTGGCAGATTTCTTTATCTTCGATGGGTATTATGACAAGATACTTTTGTTCTTTGATAGTAAATTTTCTACAACTGCTGTCCGGCTGTTTCAAATCTCAGGTGGCGTATTCAAAAGCCCGTAATTCCCGGATCACCGTTACCTTGATCTGACCCGGAAATTCGGATTGCAGCTGGATTTTCTGGGCAATCTCGCGGGCTAATTCTTTAGCTCGATTGTCATCCACATTATTGCAATCCACAATGATGCGGACTTCCCGGCCAGCCTGTATGGCATGAGCTTTTACCACCCCCTGGAATTGATTTGCAATTTCTTCCAGACCCTGCATGCGTTTGATAAAAGTTTCCAGGGTTTCCCGGCGGGCACCCGGACGGCTGCCGCTGATGGTATCGGCAGCAGCGATCAGAATAGTGTAGGGAGAAGTGGCTCCCTCTTCCGCATGATGGCTTTCGATGGCATTGATGACCACCGGATTTTCATTGTACTTCCTGAGCAATTCCGCTCCTACCTGAGTGTGCGCCGCATCCTGATGCCGGTCAATAGCCTTGCCGATATCATGAAGCAATCCGGCACGTTTGGCCAGTTTGGAATCCAATCCCAATTCCGATGCCATAATGCCTGCCAGATAAGCCACTTCCAGACAGTGATTCAATACATTTTGTCCGTAGGAAGTGAGATATTTCATTTTGCCGATCAGTTCGATGATTTCATCGGGCAGTCCGTGAACACCGGCTTCCAGCATGGCATGCTCTCCAATATCCCGGAAAGTGGTTTTCACTTCTTCTTCGGTCTTCAGGACCAGTTCTTCGATGCGGGCCGGGTGAATCCTTCCGTCCAGAATAAGTTTTTCCATAGCGATTTTGGCAATTTCCCGACGGTAGCTGTTGAAGGAAGATAAGATGACCACTTCCGGCGTGTCATCGATTATCACATCCACCCCGGTCGCCAATTCAAAGGCCCGGATGTTGCGGCCTTCACGCCCGATGATCCGGCCTTTCATATCATCATTGGGAAGAGCAACCACCGAGACGGTGGCTTCAGAAGATTGTTCGGCGGCAGTCTGTTGAATGGCAGAAACCACCACTTCCATGGCCCGGCGATTGGCTTCCAGTTTAGCCTGGTCTAAGACTTTATTGACAATTTTCTTTCCCTCTTCCCGTGCTTCATTCTCCATGTCCTTAATGAGAATATCACGGGCTTCCTGGCGGGTGAGGCCGGAGATCTCTTCCAATTTTTTGATCTGCTCCGTCAGCATATTATTAAGATCTACGGTCTTTTGCTGAACATATTTTTCCCGTTCGTTCAACTGCCTTTCCTGGCTCGAGATATCTTTCTCCTTTTTCTCGATCATTTCAGCACGGCGGTCTATCTCTATTTCCTTCTGATCCAGTTTTATAGCCTGTTTCTGCAGCTGATCCCGCTTACCTTCTAATTCCTTTTCCAGTTTCTGTTTATGATTAAATAATTCTTCCTGGACTTCGATCAGTTTTTCTTTTTTAAGAGAGTCTGCTTCCGATTGGGCTTCCTGCACGAGCCGGGCTGCCTGTGCTTTGGCTCGCAGGAATTTTTTGTTCTGGGTAATTTTCAGAAACAGCCAGAGAAAGACCGTGCCGACTACCAGACCGATCACAATTCCCCAATACCATACCATTTTTGTCCTCCGATCCTTTCATATCAAGAGCGACTGAACCATGTAGTCGACTGAGATTAAAATCATTTTAGATCCCTATAAAATATAAAGTCCCTGAACCATTAGAGCGGATTTGGAAAAGAACCGTATCATATACAGTGGGTGCCTGCCTAAACGGTTCACGCTTCCTCCAGCAGGGGAGGCCTGCATTAGTCGCCCAGAGTCAAGCTCCCTTTTTAATGGTGTTGGTTCTTCCCAAATACAACACCCTAAGTGATTCAGGGACTATTTCACTAAATCAGAATACTGATTTAAATAAGTGTCTAAACTCTCCGTAATTTCTTCGCTAGACGATTCTATATCTTTTACTAAGTTCTCGTGACGCTGTTTTAAACGAAAAAGTTCGTCACTGATATTAACGGCGGTAAGTATGGCAATCTTTAGCGGCGAACGTATCTGGGTACCTTCAAATAATTTCCGCATCTTCTGGTCAACATAGGCAGCAACCTCCTGCAAATACTGAGTATCCGCATCTGACTTTAAGGCGTAATCAGCACCCAGAATGTTTACTATCACCGATTGCTTTTCCATCTTTTTTCGTCTATTAAATATTTAAGTATAGAAGTTTGTTATAGTTCATCAATGAATGTTGTTTAGCTTGACTGTAAGGCGTTCTATTTTTGTCCTGATTTTTGTTTCTTTCTCCTTTAGTATTTTATTTTCAGTTCTCAATTTTTTTAATTGCTCTTTTAACTCTAAAGTTTCCTGGTTTTTGTTTTCTAAAACTAATTTTTCGGCGTTCTGTTTAAGCTGTTGATTCAAGTTTCGGTTCTGTTCCGCCAGTTTATTCACCAAAATAATCAACTTCTTGACTCTTTCCAGCAGCTTGAAATAATTCTGAAAGATGGTTTTAACCTCTGCATCCACACTCATTCTCGCAATTTTGCCTGAAAAGAATGATTAACTGCCTCAAAAATTGTATTCATCTGCTCATTGATCTCTTGTTCGGTGAGCGTACGTTCCAGCGATTGAAAATTAAAATGAAATGCCAGACTCTTTTTGCCTGCCGGAATCTGCTTCCCCTGATACACATCAAAGATCTCAACTTTGGTCAGCCAACTGCCCCCTTCCCGCCTCATCACCTCAACCAGCTCGGCTGCCGCCAGGTTCTCATCTACCATCAATGCCAAATCGCGCTCCACCGCCGGGAACCGAGGAATAGGTTGATATTTCTTGTCAATTTTCCGGTTTTCAAACAGCTTCTGCAGCTGGAATTCTGCGACATAGACGGGGTTATCAAACTCGAATCTTGCCGCAATTTTTAGACTTAATCGTCCGATAATTCCCAGCTGGTCATTCCCCTGAACCAGTGCCAGACCATCTTCCTGAATGACTGAATCAGAATAAGAAATAAATTGACAGTTGTCAAGAGAAATTTTGTCACCAATCAATTGGGCAAGTCCCTTAATATCATAAAAATCAAACAGCTCTCCCGAGGAGTACCACAAGTTCCCATCCCTCTTACCGGTGAGCGCAATAGCCAGGTGCAATTCCTCCTGGGGTTGCTGATGAAAATCCCGCGGCGGAAGGTAAATGCGGTTGATCTCGAACAGTTTCAAATTGCTGTATTTACGGTTCCGGTTATATTCCATTACCTGAGCCAGACTGGGCAGCAGGGAGTTCCGCAAGCCGTCCAGGTCTTTGGATATCGGATTCAGAATTGGATACATTTTCTGCCCGGTCAGTTCGTCCCACAACTGGCTGTTCACCATACTGCTGGTGATCACTTCCTGCAGTCCATACCCGGCTAACATTTCTTTGATCTGGTTTACGAACACATCGAATTCATTCATTCCCACCTGGTAATCGATGGTGATCAATCGGCTGGGAGGAATGTTTTCCAGACCATAAAGGCGGGCAATCTCTTCTGCCAGATCCGCCACACCCTGCAGATCTGGTCGAAATGTAGGAATAGTAACTCGATTATTTTCAACAGTTAAATCGATGCTTTCCAGGATCTCCGACATTTCCACCGCAGTTAATGCCGTACCCAGTAAATTATTTATCTGATCCACCTGAAGAAGAATCTGACGCGGCTGAACAGGCCTGGGGTAGGCATCCACCACCCCAGCAAAAATTTCCCCGCCGCAGAGTTCGTTAATTAACTGGGCGGCCCGGTTCAGAGCATAAATATTTCCATTGGGATCGGCACCCCTCTCAAATCTTTGAGAAGCTTCGGTGGATAATCCCAGATAGCGTGAGCTGATCTGGATACGTTCAGGATTGAAGTAAGCACTTTCCAATAATACATTGGTGCTGTTAATGCTTACTTCGGAATTTACACCTCCCATGATTCCTCCGATGGCTACCGGTCCCTTACCATCACAAATGAGAACTGTGCCAGCCTTTAACTCCCGCTGCTTATCATCCAGGGTGGTAAAGGTTTCCCGCTCCATTGATTCCCGCACTACTATTTTTTTGCCCCTGATCAGATCATAGTCAAATGCATGAAGCGGGTGACCGGTTTCCATGAGAACATAATTGGTAACATCCACCACGTTATTGATGGAACGCATCCCTACCGCCTCCAGGCGCTGTACCAGCCAGCCGGGAGATTCCCCCACCTTAACGTTCTTGATCAGCCGGGCCGAGTACCGCGGACAACCGTCAATTGATTCGATCTGAATTTTAATATGCTTGTCGGCTTTTTCTTTTATCTCGGTCAGTGAGATCTCGGGCATTTGGACATGCTGAGCTAAAATGGCTCCAATTTCCCGGGCGATTCCGATATGACTTAAACAATCCGGACGGTTAGGCGTTACCGCCACATCAAAGATAAAATCGTTCTCTAAATTCAAAGCTTTGTCCAGTGGCGCTCCCTTTGGAAGATTATCCGGTAATACCCAAATTCCCTCTGAACGATCACTGAGTCCCAACTCGGCCTCAGAACAGATCATACCCTCAGATTCTACGCCCCGGATCTTGGTTTTGTGAATCTTCATGCCATTTGCCAGGGTTGCACCTACCTTAGCTACCGCCACCATCTGGCCGGCAGCCACATTGGCTGCTCCGCATACGATAGCTAGATCTTCTTCTCCGCTATCCACCCGGCAAATCTTTAATTTATCAGCTTTGGGATGATCCTCTACCGTGAGAACCAGACCTACGACCACTTGCGGGAAATTCACTTTTCTCTCCCTGACCTCTTCTACCTCCAGACCGGCCAGGGATAAGCGGTCTGCTAATTGACGGGGTTCAATTGTCAGATCCAGGTAATCTTTCAGCCAATTATAAGATATTTTCATTCATTACCTTCATTTTAAGGCATATCATTTTAGAATTGCTGCAGGAAACGCATATCATTTTCGAAAAATAGTCTGATATCATCGATATTATATTTCAGCATGGTGATCCGGTCAACCCCCATCCCAAAAGCGTAGCCGGTGTAAATATCCGGATCGTACCCTACATTCCTGAAGACATTGGGATGGACCATTCCTGCCCCGGAAATCTCCACCCAGCCGCTGTATTTACAGACCTTGCAGCCTTTTCCACGGCAGAAGATGCAGTTGAAATCATATTCCATGCTGGGTTCGGTGAAGGGAAAAAAACTGGGTCTGAACCTGACATGAATATCCTGGCCGAACATGTACTTGGCGAATTCTTGAATGACGGCCCGCAGATCCCCAAAACTGACCCCCTTATCCACAAACAAACCTTCCACCTGATGGAAGAAGGGGGAATGACTGGCATCGGGGGTATCACGGCGGTAAACCCGGCCGGGAGCAATGATGCGCACGGGCGGTTTTTGCTTGAGCATGGTGCGGATCTGAACCGGTGAGGTATGAGTACGCAATAACACCTCGGAAGAGATAAACAGGGTATCCTGCATGGCCCGGGCCGGATGATACTGAGGGAAATTCAGGGCCGAAAAATTGTAGTAGTCTGTTTCCACTTCAGGGCCATCAGCAATCGTAAAACCCAGCCGAAGGAAAAACTTTTTAACATCATCCATCACCAGGGTAAGGGGATGTTTCCGTCCGGTAGATGCCAGCCGTCCGGGCAGGGTAAGGTCAAATTTTTCCCTGCTCTTGGTAGTGGTAAAACCTGCCCGCAGTTCCTCCAGTTTATTTTCGATAAAAGCCTTTACATCATTTATGGCCTTACCGACCTGAGGGCGGTCTTCAGCTTCCACCTCCCGCAAACTGGTGTACAGGTTCTGGATGAATCCTTTCCGGCCGAGGTATTTTACCCGGATTGCCTCAAAATCCTGGTTATTCCGGATATTTCCCAGATCCTGAATGAACTCAGCTCTGATTTGGTTAATTTTGTTTTCCATTTTCCTGCCAAGAATTAGGTGATATGCGGTTTTTGGAAAGTGCCGATGGCAATCTTATTCAAAAACTGACGATTTTATCTTTCAGGAAAAAAAATAGGAATTGACTAATTGATTCAATCCCTATTCTCTGGTACAAAAAGAGTACGTTAAGCTGTGACTTGCTGAATGAGCTGCTCGAAAGCTTCCGGTTCATGCATGGCCAGATGAGCCAGTGATTTACGGTCCAGGCCTACACTTTTTTCCTTTAAAGCATGGATCAGTTTTGAATAGGAGATACCGTTCAAACGGCAGGCTGCATTAATTCGTGCAATCCATAATCCGCGGAAAGTTCTCTTTTTATTCCGGCGGTCACGATAAGCGTAGCGGCCGCTTTTATCCACCTGATCCTTGGCAGTCGCATACAGTTTACTGCGCGACAGGCGGTATCCTCTGGCACTCTTCAATAGCTTTTTGTGACGAGCCTTGGCAGCCACATTATTTTTTGCTCTGGGCATAATAATCTCCTGAAATATTCTTATTCCAAAATCATTTTGTGAACACGCGGTGCATCGACCGGATTGACATAGGTCGGCTTGCGCAGATTCCGTTTCCTTTTGGTCGTTTTGCTGGTCAATATGTGACTTTTAAAAGCACGGACTGATTTAATTTTACCTGATGCTGTTACCCGGAACCGTTTCTTGGCGCCCCGGTTGGATTTCATCTTTGGCATAACTTCCCCTTTAGCTAATTGGTCAATTAATTTTTTGTGGTTAATACCATAACCATTCGTCTTCCTTCCATTTTGGGCTCACTCTCAACCTTGCTGATATCTTCCAGCAGCTTCAGAATCCGCTGCATTAATTCTGTCCCAAAATCCTGATAGGCCATTTCCCGGCCTTTAAAAAGTATGGTTATTTTTACTTTGTTTCTTTGTTCCAGAAATTTTCTGGTATGTCGTAACTTGGTCTCTAAATCGTGCTCATCAGTTCTGGGTCTCAGCCTGATTTCCTTGACCGTAATGACATGCTGTTTCTTCTTGCTGATCTTCTCTTTTTTGCTCTGCTCGTATTTATATTTGCCGAAATCCATGATTCGACAAACCGGTGGCTTGGAATTCGGTGCCACTTCTACAAGATCTAGTCCAAAACCTTCAGCCTTTTGCAGCGCCTCCTTAGTTGAAACGACACCAATCTGTTCACCATCCGGAGCAATCAAACGCACACTCTGAACACGGATCTGGTCGTTTATCCGAACATCGGGTTCTTTGCTGATAAGTAGCTCCTATAATTGTTAGTTGAACTTAATTTTTATCTTGAATCGTTTGCTTGACCAGGCCGAGAAATTGTTCGACCGGCATCTTTCCCAGATCGCCTTTGTTTTTCTGGCGGACCGCGATCTGCTGCCCCTGCACTTCCTGGTCTCCCAGGATCAGCATATAGGGAATCTTCTGAACTTCGGCTTCCCGGATCTTGTATCCCACTTTTTCATTCCGCAGATCCAGCTCTACCCGTATATCCTCTTTCAGAAGCAGATCTTTAATTTTCCGGGCATACTCATGCTGGTGTTCAGTAATGGGTAATATCATCACCTGCACCGGGGCCAGCCAAAGCGGGAATGCACCGGCATAATGCTCAATCAAAACTCCGAAAAACCGTTCTACCGAACCCATCAAGGCACGATGGATGACGATAGGCTGATGCGGATTGCCATCTTCCCCGATATATTCTACCTTGAAACGCTCCGGCAGATTGAAATCCACCTGGATGGTGGAGCATTGCCAGGAACGGCCCAGGGAATCTTTGATCTTTATATCAATTTTGGGTCCATAGAATACCCCTTCACCGGGATCGACCTCGTAGGGTAATCCACTCTTATCCAGGGCATACTTCAGGGCGGCTGTTGCTTTATCCCAGTTTTCCACCTGTCCGACAAATTTTTCCGGACGGGTGGAGAGGTAAATTTCATATTCCTTAAAACCAAAAGTCCGGAGAATATACAGGGTAAATTCCAGCACCCTCGATATTTCCTCGTTCAAAATTTCGGGAGTACAGAAAATATGGGCATCATCCTGGGTAAATCCGCGCACCCGCATCAATCCGTGCAGCACCCCGGATCTCTCAAAGCGGTAGACGGTCCCGAGTTCAAAATACCGGAGTGGCAGATCACGGTAACTTCGCAGCTGGTTCTTATAAATGCTGATGTGAAAGGGACAGTTCATTGGTTTGATCTGGTAGTCCACTTCTTCGATTTCCATGGGAGCATACATATTTTCCCGGTAAAATCCGGTATGACCACTGGTTTCCCACAGCTGTAACTTAGCCAGGTGGGGAGTATAGACCAGTTCATAGCCATTCTTATAATGTTCTTTGATGGTGAATTCTTCCATGATCCGGCGGATCCGCGCACCTTTGGGATGCCAGAGGATCAGGCCGTTTCCGATGTTTTCCTGAATGCTGAAAAGGTCCAGTTCCCTGCCCAGTTTGCGGTGATCCCGTTTTTTGGCTTCCTCCAGGCGATGCAGGTATTCTTCCAGCATTTTCTTTTTAGGGTAGGAGGTGGCATATAGGCGCTGCAGCATTTTGTTCTTTTCATTGCCCCGCCAATAAGCTCCCGCCACACTGAGTAATTTGAAATTTTTACCAATCCGCCCGGTGGAAGATAGATGCGGGCCGCGGCATAGATCAGTAAAGTCACCCTGTGAGTAGGTGGATATTCCATCTTCCAGCTCAGTCAGGAGATCCAGTTTCAGATCTTCTTTCCTTTTCTTGAAATACTGAACAGCCTCTTTCTTCTTCACGTCCTTCCGGATAATCGGATGATCTTCTTCCACGATTTTGGCCATGATGGCTTCGATCTTTTCAAAGTCTTCCGGGGTGAGAGCTTGATCCAGGTCGATGTCGTAATAAAAGCCCTCATCGATAGCCGGACCAATGCCGAATTTTGTCTGCGGGTAGAGCCGCTGAACAGCATGTGCCATCAGGTGGGCCGAGCTGTGCCAGAATACTTCCCGGCCTTCTTTATCCTCAAAAGTCAGGATCCGGATCTCGGCGTCTTGATTAATGGGTTCCGGCAGACTTTTTACTTCTCCATTCACTTTAACTCCGGTAGCTTCATCCCGCAGGCGTCCGGGAAGGGCTTGCAGAAGTTCAAGTCCGGTCACACCTTTCGGAAATTCCTGTATCTTGCCGTCCGGAAATTTTATTTTAACTTTCGAGTTCATCGTCTGAAAATATTTCCTTTTATATATTAAATAAAGCCACGAATACGATATCCGTGGCTTCCGATTGTGGGGCGGGCCAGAGTCGAACTGACGACCCCTACGATGTCAACGTAGTGCTCTAACCAACTGAGCTACCGCCCCTAACCACGTAAAACGTGACAAAAAATTTAAAGATTATATGTTGATAATGCAATAATTAATTCAATCTTTTCTGGCCCTGAATTTACACCGCCGGATAAGGAAAATTCGATTTTTCCCGGCCAATCCCGGTAGCCATATGGTCAGGGTTTTCCAAAAATTTCCCTGAAGAACAGTTTCATTGCTTCTCAGGAACGTTCAGCTACTTTCTGATTATAAGCGGCGCCGGCGGCTTTGTCATTTCCAGCAACCGGATTGCTGAAACTGTGAACGGCATTGCCATAATAATTCATCTGCCAATTCACGCTGGCTTTTCTCATCTCCTCCTGAAAGGCCT
>Ga0299912_10001158_pt1 | contig 21358 bp, 16 predicted proteins | sample RVTome_2_FD_207667 | JGI IMG/M metagenome (GOLD analysis project Ga0299912, IMG submission 207667) | Soil microbial communities from uranium-contaminated site in the Upper Colorado River Basin, Wyoming, United States - RVT95D214 (version 2) ... | reverse complement strand
CTGGCGGCGTTCGAGAAGGCGATCACGCTCGACCCCGAATTCGCCATTCCGTGGAACGGCAAGGGCAACGTCCTGCGTGACCAGAAGCGCTACGACGAGGCGCTGGCAGCGTACGAGAAGGCGATCGCGCTCGACCCCGAATTCGCCTATCCGTGGAACGGCAAGGGCATCGTCCTGCATAACCAGAAGCGCTACGACGAGGCGATGGCGGCGTACGAGAAGGCGATCTCGCTCGACGCGGAATTCGCCGCTCCGTGGTACGGCAAGGGGAACGTCCTGCAAGAGCAGAATCGCTACGACGAAGCCCTGGCGGTCTACGAGAAGGCGACCGCGCTCGACCCCCAATCCGCCTATCCGTGGAACGGCAAGGGCAACGTCCTGTCTGAGCAGAATCGCTACGACGAGGCGCTGGCGGCGTTCGAGAAGGCGACCGCGTTGGACCCCGAATTCGACGCTCCATATTACAACGTCGGCTTGCTGCACTGGCGCCAAGGAAGACCTCGCGATTCTGTAGAGGCATTCCGTCGTGCAATTAAGTTGGGACTTGAGTCGGCATGGAAGGAGGTGGCAGAGTCCTGGATCGAACGAGCCGAGCGGATGATCAAATCGGAGGAAGCCGGGGAATCGGATGAGGAACGTGAGCAGGTAGACCGATCGTCCGATCAAGCGCTCGTCACCGATTTGTTCGAGGCGATGAAGGACGACCTCCCGGGTATTCGGAAGAAGAAGATGGAGTTCGAGAAACAGATTGCGGAGTCAGTGGGTAGATCCCGGATCGTCGGCGAGGGCGGGGCGGACGACATGCTGCTCGTGCTGCGGGACTGGAACTCGTTCTCCCCCATTCTACGCCGAGAACTGCGCGGTCGGGGCGGTCCGGGACCGGACGAGCGACTCGGGGGCGGCTACTTCCTCGTGTGGAAAGGACACGGGATCGTGATCGATCCGGGCGTCGACTTCGTCACCCAGCTCTATCGGAAAGGGTTGTCCATCGCTGACGTCGACACCGTCATCGTCACCCATTGCCACCTGGACCACACCCGCGACGTGGAATCACTGGTCGATATGAACTATCGATACAACCAGGCAAAGGGATTCCAACCCCATCCGGCGAATGACGATTTCCGCCAACTTCAGTTCCGTCTCTGCGACTCCGCGTTCATGAAATACAGCGAGTACCTCAAGACATCGGGTTGTTGCCGCAGCCCCGAGCAACTGGTGCGCGGTGGCAATACCAATCGGATTACAGGGTTTATCGAGGTCCAGGCGGTTCCTGCACAACACATGGACATCAACGGACGCGACCAGGAGGCGATTGGGTTAGTCTTCGTGCTGAAGGACGGGAGCGGGCCGGTCATGCGCGTTGGGATCACGTCGGACTCGAAATGGATCGAGACGCTTCCCGAGAGCTTCAGCGGCTGCGACGTGGTGGTCGCTCACCTGGGCACTATCGAGGTCGGGGATGAAAAGGCGGCCACGGCCGGAAAAGCAGGAGAGGCAGCGGACGCAGGCAAGGACGTAAACGGAGGAGGTTTTCTCAAAACTGATTTGAAGAACCACCTCGGGACCAAGGGCTGCTTTCGCCTGCTCCAACACGTGAAGCCGAGAGTCTTCGTCGTTGGGGAGTTCGGCGAGGAGTTGGTGGAGACTCGGTTCAAGATCCTCCAGGTCTTCCACCGGCTCAAACCGCAAGAGACGCGCTTCGTACTTGGTGCGGATTCTAACCTGGCGATCGGGCTCGGCAAGGAACTCTCGGTCTGTTGTAGCCATCCTGAATGCGCACGCTCGTGGACGCGCATTCCATTGGATCAGGTTCACCCGGTCCTCGGCGGGGATTTCCTTTTTCAGTACATCTGCTCGCAACATGGGATTGCGTAGGAATTCCAGGGACACCATACGCATTTTGACCTAGGCAGCCATTACGGTCACCCCTTGACTCAAGCCTTTGCCGGGCACCCGGCCTGAGGCGGGTTGCCTTGCATAAACGGGGCTTTTTTGGTTTAATTCGGAAAGAATAGATTCCTCAAGGGCATTTTACGCCGGCTCAAAGGTACCTTTAGAAAAGGTAGTTTGTGATGAAAAAGTATAAAAAGATTGGTCGGCGAAAAATAACAAGTCGCAGACATTCACAGCCTCCTGTACGTTCCCGCTGGGTACGGGCCCTCTTATCTACCCGCAGAAGGACTATATGGGTTTTAGCCGGTGTGCTGATCATATGTGCGGCCACGGCGGTACTAATTGTCAATTCTCAATTGTCAATTTTCAATTCCACCGCGCCTGTGCATAAGCCACTCCGCACGGAGCAAGAGATTGCTGCACTGAAAAAAGAGCAGTTGCAGCTTGCTGAAGAGCTAACGAAAGACTTTCCAGGCAGCGAGGACTCGCTGGTAGTTATGGGCAATGTATGCAATAGGTATGGCGATGCGGCTGCCGCCCTGAAATTCTGGGAGAAAGCTCTTGCGATAAACCCAAATCGGGCCGACGTATACGAGATCATGGGCTGGCTGTCTATCAAAAAGGGCCAGTTTGAGGAAGCGATTGCACAATACCGAAAAGCCCTGGCTATACAACCACGGCTTCCTGGTGCGCACACCAATCTTGCCCACGCACTTATGATATTGGGCAGACTGGATGAAGCGATGACGGCACTTGAAAAGGAAATTCAGATTTCGCCAAGCTCCAGTTTTGCTTACTTTCTGCTTGGTCAGGCATATCTGCAGCAGAAAGAGTATGAAAAGGCAAGGGAAAACTACCAGGCGGCCATCAAGATCGAACCAGGATATGAGAACGCTTACTATGGTCTGGCTACTGTCTGCGCGCAACTCGGCAATAGTGATATGGCAAAAGCATACTCGGAGAAGTTCAAAAAGCTCAGGGCTGAGGAGCGAAAAGACCTTAGGGGTCGAAAGCTCCAGTACGATGACTTCGTTGAGACGCAAAAAAGTGCAGCCCTGACATATATTGAGGCAGGGCGGATGTACCGGGACGACGGGAAATTGCAGAAAGCTGAAGAGCTGCTGAGGCGAGCGGCAGGGCTTGATCCGGAAAACGTTATATGCCTTCGGGAGCTGGCATCTCTGTTTCAAAAGCAGGGGCAGCTATCCCAGGCCCTTGAGATGCACAAAAAGATCAGTGAAATTGTGCCGGACAATCCCATCTGCTACGCCAATATTGGTATTTTTTCGGTCCAGTTAAAGCAGTATGATGGCGCGGAACAAGCCTTTCGCAAGGTTATTTCGCTTGCGCCGAAAAGACCCGACGGCTATCGCGAGCTTGCCAGACTGTATCTTGAGATGGGCACTAAACCTCAGCAGGCAAGGCAATTGGCTGAAAAAGCAGTAGAGCTGGAGCAGGCTGCGGTCAACTACTTTGTATTGAGCCTGGCCTGTTACAAGAATGGAGATACGGCTAATGCGTTTTCAGCTATTAAACGAGCTGTCCAGTTAGAGCCGGGCAATCCAGAATACCTGCATCTATATAAACTGATTCAACTGAGGAATTGACGTAATGATCCCTACGGTTGGTCGAGTTTTTAGAGTGAGTATCGGACGACTTGTTGCCGTGGTGCTGGTGCTGTTGTGCATCTTCGCCTGCGCACATGCCAGCGAGGGCATCGTGCTAACTGATGTCACCAAGCAAACGGGAATAACTTTCGTACACACCGATGGCAGTAGTGGTCGGCATTACATTGTGGAATCCGTAGCCTCGGGATTAGCGCTTTTCGATTACGATGGAGACGGCGATATAGATATCTATTTTCTCAACGGCGCCCCTCTGAAAGGAACAAAGTCCGGCAAGGCACCCAAAAATGAGCTTTATCGCAACGACGGTAACTGGAAATTTACTAACGTCACAGACCAAGCCGGCGTAGGTGATACCGGATTCGGGCTCGGCGTTGCCACCGCCGATTACGATAATGACGGCGACCAGGACATCTATGTGAACAACTACGGCCCAAATGTCCTGTACCGTAACAACGGCGATGGAACTTTTACCGACGTGACGGCACGGGCGGGTGTGGCCAACGGGAACAAAGTAGGGGCAGCCGTCCTCTTTTTCGATATAGATAGTGACGGCGACCTGGACCTGTTCGTTGCCAACTATCTTGACTTTACATACGAGAATCACCTGATGCGAACCTCAAAGGGAATCGCCAAATATGCCGGTCCTATGGATTTTCCTCCGATGTCGAACAACCTGTTTCGTAACAACGGCGACGGGACATTTACGGACGTCAGCATCGAGTCCGGCGTAGGCAAACACAAGGGATGGGGAATGGGTGGAGTTTGCGCCGATTATGATAACGATGGCGACACAGATGTTTACATCGTCAACGACGTTTATGCCAACTTCCTATTCCAGAACGATGGGACGGGCAAGTTTGAAGAAGCAGGCTTGATGACCGGCCTCGCCTATGACCTGCACGGCGATGAGCAGGGAAGTATGGGCGCTGATTGCGGGGACTACGACAACGACGGCTGGCTCGATTTCTACCAAACCTCCTACGCCGACGAGCTGGCCACACTCTACAGAAACCTGGGCAATGGGATATTTGAAGACGTGACGATGGCTACCGGCGCAGGTGCAGGAACGTTTCCCTATGTCACGTGGGGTTGCGGCCTCGTCGATTTCGATAACGACGGGGATCGTGACATCTTTGTCGTCTGTGGTCACCTGGAGGACAATGTTGAGCTTTACGATACTACCAGCGAGACTTTTAATCGAAATATACTCCTGATGAACACCGGAGATGGAAAATTTGTCAACGTGTCGGAAAGAAGCGGTGACGGCATGAAACCAAAGCATCGAGGCAGAGGTGCGGGCTTCGACGACCTGGATAACGACGGCGATGTGGATGTGGTGATATTAAATTCACGCGATGCCCCTACTATTCTAAGAAACGACACGCCGCACGAGAACCACTGGCTGCAGGTTCAGTTGCGCGGCGTTAAAACCAACCGAGACGGGGTGGGAGCCCGAGTGACAGTCGTGGCTGGCGATCCTTCGACGGGCTCAGGAGAGACTTTGACACAGATCGACGAAGTGCATAGTGGTCGTGGCTATCAGAGCCATTACGGAACGCGTTTGCACTTCGGACTGGGAAAACACAATCGCGTCGACCGCATTGAGGTCCGTTGGATCAGCGGTGGGATCGATGTTTACCAAAACATTGCGGTAGACCAGCTTGTAGTACTCACCGAAGGCACCTCCAAGACCAGCCAGAGGTGAACTAAAAAGGCGCCTGTTTCTCAAATGAAAGTCACCGGCACGAAAAGTACCTATGGATTGCTTGGAGTGTAGCCTAATTTGCTCCAGGCGGCTCTTTGAACCTTGTGCAGATCCGGATTGCCGGGCGAATTAGATTGAGCGCCGTTGCGGCCGGTATTCTGCCAGTAATCATAGTCCATCTCGGCAATCTCTATCGTGCGCGGGTCCTTCCACTTCCAGTATTCACTACGCCCATCCGCATAAGAAATGTTCGTTCCGTCACCATGCCGGGCGGTAATCTGGTCCCACCACCGCTCCTGGTCGTACCAAATCGTCCAACTGTTCGGACTCAGCCGACCCTCGTCCAGGAAAACCATCCTTTCATTGGGTCTCTTGATCTGTGCTCTTCGATAGATCATCAGGTTCTTCGTGCCGGGTATTCCATCGTAGCCATTCATTGCGTCTATTATGGCGTATGTCACCGTCTCTCCACGGATCCCTGTTGGACACTTGAAGAGCGCCACATCCGGACAGTAGGGATACAGAAGCCCTGATTTGAGGCCGTTTATTTGCGCCTGTTCGGAAGCCCCGCGACCTTGCCATACCGCCCAGGCGTCGTTGCGCCCCGTATTGGCGTGGACGATCTTGTCGTCATTTTCATCCGCATACATAATCCAGGCCAGCGATAACTGCCTGAGATTGTTGAGGCAGGATGCACGTTTCCCCTGCTCTCTGGCCCGCTGCAAAGCCGGTATCAGTATCGCCATAAGTATCGCAATAATCGCAATCACCACCAGAAGCTCTATGAGTGTAAACGCCCTATGCTTGGCCATTGTCTTACTACCTCCTTCTGCCGATACTTGGCACTCTACTAACCGCACGCGCAAATGTCTTCTCCTCTATGATTGTACACTATTTCTCATCGCATTTTAACCCCATTTTGCAAAAAATTAGGCTTTAATCCAGCCGGTGGCGCTTGCAGCGAGAAATTGCCGGAGCACATGTGATGTCGGCGATTTGCATAAGTCTGGAGGCCTCGCCGCGTTCCGCCGGCCGAAAATGCGCAAATACCTGCCAGAATCGGCGTTCTGAACCTTGTTAGGTACCAACATCCGCAACAAGATAGAAATACAGAAGTAGCAGCATTTCAGAAAATCCCAGAAAAAATTCTCCAACTTTTAATAATATTGCTCTTGACGAGAAACTGGGCAATTTGGTATAAATCAAGTGATAGAATAGGAGTGATTTGCGGGCTTTGGCCATCTTCCGCGAGGAGCAGGGTAAAGCCGGGTCAAAAATGCAGTGATCAAACTCTTAATAAAAGAAAGAAGGAGGAGTAGGTTATGTGCAAAAAGTTGGTATGTTCTTGCCTTGTGTTAGCCTTGGCGTCCGTCAGTTACGGCGTCGTGATAGGCAACTTTGAACAGCAGATGGACAACTTCGGGCCAACCTGGGAGACACCAGCCCCAACATTGACTTACAGCACAATCGGAGCAACGTTGGGCAGCAGTAGTCTTGCTATACAACCCAATGTAAACGGTTGGCAATGGTCGTTTATGCACGACGGTATTCTGGACCTCGCTACCAACAAGACACTTTCGGTAGACGTGACGTGGGTTGCCGCGGAGTGGGGAACAACGCCCTGGTGCAACTTCAAAGATGTCGCTATTAACAGCGATGGCCCGAGCGGCTGGATGCAGCTTTCCCCTAAAGACCCGGTCAATCCGAGCTACCCTGGTAGCTGGGATCCTGCAGGCTGGGGTAACCATACCAGGACTCTTACCTGGGACTTTTCGGCCTATAACGCCACCGGCGCCACGTGGATGCAGTTGATTTTCTCCACGAACTTCGGCGGCACTACCCCAGGCAAGTATTACATCGACAATGTGCAGTTGATTCCCGAGCCGGCGACAATCGCTCTGCTCGGCTTGGGCGGACTGGCTTTGCTTCGCAGGAAGCGCTAATCATCGCGTAATAAATAATGGTTTGGCAAATCATTTGGCAGCAGTTCGGGGCCTATACTGACTGTGTATAGGCCCATTTCTTTTAACATGATGACCTAATATCACGGACTATTGCCGCGCCGATCTGACGTGTTGGGATCACGCTCGGGTGATGTCGGCTATTTTCATCAGGCGGGAGGTGTTGTCGCGCTCCGCCATTAGCCAAAAATTTTCCATTTGGGAGTTGACAGAATCTGTGCAAGTGCTTACATTATAAATAATCCAGATTTCTGGAGGTGGATGGCTAAGTGCCATCGGGCCCGAAAGGGCCTTTTTTATTGGCTTAAACGAATTTTTTGCCGAACATACGCCCAGATTGTTGGTCGTATTTAGGCTGCAAGATCTTGATAACAGACTTAGCAAACGGCCCAACCTCGGCGGGCAATAATCCCTGTTCCTGAAGAATTTCATTGCGACTGGGATGGGCGATCAAGTCCGCCAACTGCAAGCCAGCAATGTTGTTTGCCTTGGACTTCACTTTGAGTTGCGTGCTCGTCAGAACAATCTGAAACCTGTCTCCCGCTACATAGTCAGTTCCTTGTTCGCATAGACGATTGAACGAAGCTTTAAGCCGTCTGTCTTCTTTTCCTCCTCTTGATTCTGCCATTGCGTCCCCACGAGCTTTGGTGCGCTCAAGAAACAGAACATAGCGTTCCAGGAGAATCGCCAGACAATAGTGATATGGGTCGTAACGCCAAGTGGTGTAAGTGTCCTTGTGTTTTTTCTTGTCGAGGCAAACCGAAATAACAACGTACTGCCATGAGTGTAGCAGAGTTAACAAGTCACGGTCAAATTTCGTTCTAATATTCGGATCCTTTAGATTCTGAAACGGCGACACCGCATTTACCATTTCCTTGCGATGAAATACTATTAGCTCATCCGGATGGTAATCAAAGTATCTGGCCTTTAGTGCTTCCATCTGCGGATGAAGAACAGACTTAACATAATCCAACTGCAAGATTATACCGGTCAGGCTTAAGAAACGATGGTTGGGGTCATCTGAACTTCCCAGGTCTGGGTTGCCTACCTCGTCAATGTATATACGATACTTCACGGGCGAAGAATCCTTTCTCTGTGCGTATATTGATTCGAGAAGGATAAAAAGTTCACACCATCCAGATTGTACTGGCGATATGCGTCGGGGTCAAAGGTCAAGTGTGCGCTCTTGGCAAATTGGGCGATACATAAGGCAAGAAGATCTCGAGGTTGAATCGTTTAAGCTCGGATAATGTCGGCGATTTTCATCAGGCGGGAGGTGTTGTCGCGTTCGGCTTCGGAAAGTTTGTCGTAAATAAACCTGATGGTTTCGTGCAGTTCGGGAATGACCACGTGCTCCAACACGTTGACCCTTCGGCGGGTCATATTAAGCTCAACAGCCAACAGCCGAGCCTGCTTTTCCTTCTCCGCTAACTCAATCAAACTATCAAAAGCACGCTCCAAGGCCATAAGAGCAACGTCTAATTCGCCGGATGTCGTTGCGAAGCCGTAGCAGATAATCTCGCCGGAGATTTCCTTGCTCAAATGCGGCACCCTCACGTTCATTACGCGAGCAAAGTCGATAGTCAGGCTGAGCTTTTTTGTGGGGACTTCCAGGGCGGCTTTAGTGTGTTCCGGCTCCATCGTTGCGCGGGCGAGCATGAAGCGCCGGCACGTTTCTGATAGCTCTTTCTCGACCTTCTGGCGGAGCGGCTGAATTTGCCTTGCGATGTGAATTAGCTGGCGGGACAGCTCATCGCGTTTCTCGCTGAGCAGCCGATGGCCACGCTGCGCAAGCGCGACCCGCCTTCGCAGGTTCAATAGCTCCATTCGAGTTGCATTAACATTTGCAAGCATAACTTACTCTTTTTTAGCGCCGAGTTTGCCGGTCGCTGACGCTTCCGGCTATGACGTGGTCGCCGCAATCTCCGCGGCTAATCTGTCGCCCTTGCGAAATCGCGGCATATATTTTTCTATCAGCTTAACGTCTATACGCTTTAATTCGGCGTTGTCAAACATGCTCAACAGCTCCCAGCCAAGATCAAGGGTCGTTTCAATCGTGCGGTTCTCGTAATAGTCCTGGCAGACGTATCGCTTCTCAAATTTCTTGGCAAATTCCATATACTTTTTGTCCTCTTCCGAAAGGGCAGCCTCACCCATAATTGTCGCCAGCTCCTCCATCTCTTTGCCGCGGGCGTAAGCGGCGTAAAGCTGATTATAAAGGTCGGCGTGGTCTTCGCGGGTTCGGCCTTTCCCGATCCCTTTATCTTTCAGCCGCGATAGGCTGGGCAAAACATCCACAGGCGGCGAAATGCCTTTTCGATGCAGCGGACGCGACAGAATAATCTGCCCCTCGGTGATATAGCCGGTAAGGTCCGGCACCGGATGGGTCTTGTCGTCCTCCGGCATAGTCAATACCGGGACGCTGGTGATAGAACCTTTTTTGCCTTTAATTCGCCCGGACCTTTCATAAACGGTTGCCAGGTCTGTGTACAGGTATCCCGGATAGCCGCGTCGGCCCGGCACTTCTTTTCTGGCGGCGCTTATTTCCCGAAGCGCCTCGCAGTAATTGGTCATATCATTCAAAATTACCAGCACGTGCATATCGAGATCAAAGGCCAGATACTCGGCGGCGGTAAGAGCGAATCTGGGCGTGGCAATTCGTTCAATGGCTGGGTCGTTTGCCAGATTGAGGAACATAACCGCCCGCTCGATGGCGCCGGTCTGTTGCAGGTCGTCGATAAAAAACTGTGCCGCCTCAAAAGTGATGCCCATAGCTGCAAATACGACGGCGAATTCTTCGCCTTTTCCCAGAATGGTTGCCTGGCGGGCAAGCTGAGCAGTGATGCTATCGTGAGGAAGGCCGGAGCCGGAGAATATCGGCAGCTTCTGGCCCCGCACCAGCGGATTTAAGCCATCAATTGTCGATATACCGGTCTGGATGAACTCGATGGGGTAATCACGGGCATAAGGGTTGATGGGACTTCCGTTGATGTCCATCAGCTTGTCGGGGATAACCGGCGGACTGCCGTCTTTCGGCTCGCCCAGACCGTTGAAAACTCTGCCCAAAATATCCGGGGAGACGCCGAACTCCAATGGTCTGCCTAAAAATCTAACTATGCTGGCGTTGACATCGACGCCCCGCGTGCCCTCGAAGACCTGCACGAGAGCCTTATCTCTCTCGACCTGCAAAATTTGGCCGTGACGTATAGAACCGTCGGCAAGCTCAATCTCAACGATGTGAGCATATTTTGCCTGGTCAACCATCTCGACCAGCATCAACGGCCCGGCAATTTCAGCAACTGTCTGATACTCTTTCAGCATTTCATACTCCTATTAGCCCCCGGACCTGTGCCGGGGGCAAGCCCTGCCCACAGGTGGCAGGGCTAATCATAATGGCGAAGGCTGCAATTGCTTGATTTGCTCGTCGATTGTTTGCCTTATTTTGGCGATTTTTCCGATATTATTCTCCGGGATATATTTTGCTCGGGCGATTTCTTGGCGCACCGGGAGCTTAAAGATGTCGGCGGTTTCCACTCCTATCTCAATGGCCTCCAGTCCTCGCTGGTAAAAATAAAGCACAGTCTTGAGCATCTGGTATTGCTTGACCATCGAAGTATAAGTGTCGACCTCATGGAAAGCGTTCTGGTGCAGGAAGTCCTCGCGAATGGACCTGGCTGTCTCCAGCGTCAATCTTTCTCTGGGCGATAAGGCCTCGGCGCCCACCAGCCTGACGATTTCTCGAAGCTCAGATTCCTGCTGCAGAAGACTCATTGCCGTTGCCGACAGTGCCTCCATCTGCTGGCCTTGCTCGGCGTCCTGGAAGCATCCTTTCAAGTATTGCTGGTAGAAAGAATAGGAGGTCAGCCAGTCAATCGCTGGAAAGTGCCTGGCGTATGCCAGCTCTGCCTTGAGCGACCAGAACACCTTAACCACGTGTAGTGTCGCCTGGACAACCGAGTCTGAAAGGTCGCCGCCCGGCGGGCTGACTGCTCCGATGACCGACAGCGCGCCTTCTCGCTGCGGACTGCCAATGCACTGGACTCTGCCGGCCCTTTCATAAAACGCCGCGATTCTGGCGGCAAGGTACGCGGGATAGCCCTCTTCAGCGGGCATCTCTTCCAGGCGGGTGGATATCTCCCGCATAGCCTCAGCCCATCGGCTGGTGCTGTCTGCCATTAAACCTACGGTATAGCCCATGTCGCGGAAATATTCTGCGATGGTAATGCCCGTGTAGACCGAGGCCTCTCTGGCTGCGACCGGCATATTCGAGGTGTTTGCGATCAGCACCGAGCGGCGCATCAACGGCTCGCCGCTGCGAGGGTCTTTCAGTTCCGGGAACTCCGTCAATACATCGGTCATTTCGTTGCCTCGTTCGCCGCAGCCGACGTAAACCACGATGTCGGCGTCGACCCACTTGGACAACTGATGCTGAATGACCGTTTTGCCCGAGCCGAATGGGCCGGGCACACAAGCGGTGCCGCCCTTGGTGATCGGAAAGAAAGCGTCGATGACTCTTTGGCCCGTGCCAAGAATTGTGTTTGGCGTGAGGCGATTTTTTACCGGCCTGGCGCTGCGGACAGCCCATTTGTGCATCAGTTTTATCTGCTGCTCGCTGCCATCGTCAGCGGCGCAGACGGCCACGAATTCATCCACGGTGTAGTCGCCTTCGGCGATTTTTTTGATGGTCCCTTTGACGCCGGGCGGGACCATAATCTTGTGAAGGACCATCGTGGTTTCCTGGACCTGGCCGATAATGTCGCCGGGCCCTACTTTTGTTCCTTGAGCTATCGTGGGCTTAAAGTGCCATTTCTTCTGTCTGTTTAAGCCTGGCATGGCACTTCCCCTGCTCATAAAGTCGCCTTCGGCTTTCACCAGTAAGTCCAGTGGTCTTTGGATGCCGTCGTAAATGCTTTCGATCAGGCCCGGCCCTAATTCGACGCTCAACGGCGCCTGAGTGTCGATTACCTGCTCGCCGGGACCGATGCCTTCGGTCTCTTCGTAGACCTGTATCGAAGCCTGGTCACCGTGCAGCTCCACGATCTCGCCGATGAGGTTCAATTCGCCCACCCGCACGACGTCATACATCCGGGCGCCGGCCATACCTTCGGCGACCACGACAGGACCTGCCACTTTTACAATTCTGCCGGTTTTCGCTTCAACCATTGCCAGGACCTTTCGGATGTCATATTTGCTCGCCCGTCGCCGTGCCGGCGACGGCTAAACTCAAAACGCAACTTTCTCCCTAATCATTCTGCAAAATACTTATACCTGTCGCCATCTTAAGAACCTTCGCCAGAGCTTCGGTGGCAAAGCCTTGCGATTCGGTGGTAAACGGCACCACCAAAACACAAGGCGTCGCCAAGCCCTCGTAATCCGCAAAGACCGTATCGGCAGCCGGAGCTACATTTTCCGCCAATAGTATCAGGGCATACTTACCCTGAATTATCTTTTTGGCGTTTTCAATTACGTCAGCCTCATCGCTGACCGCGTACGTATCAACTCCCAGCGCCGCAAACGGCATCACAAAATCCGTGTCACCTAATACCGCGATTTTGCCTTGCATAATTCCGTCACTCGTCGCCCGTCGCTCGTGACTCGTCATAGTCTACCGATAAGGTTCACAAGCATACGAGACTCACGGTTCATATCTTCTGCCAAACCTTCGAATTTTGTAATCTTTGACTTTCACTTGCCAGCCTGCACAACGAGTCACGGGTCACGAAAGGCGGTCTAAAATAAGCTGCGTATCAAGGTGATTTTTCTTAGCCGTCAATATCAGCCGAACCGTGCGGATTTCGTGCTCCTTCATTAGAAAATACGCGATAATCGGCTGAGGCCCAGTGACAATCTGCATCGTTGTCTTGAGGAATCCGAGCAGGTGCTCATCGCAACGTTGTTCAAGTCCCAGGAAGGATTTATTCGAGGCCAGGTAGTTAGCACCCGACTCAACAACCTCATAATAGGGCGTCACATAAAACAGCGGCCCCAACGATTCGTAGCCGATCTCTAATCCATGATGCAGCCGCTCCAGCTCAATATAACCGCCTTTCAGAAAAACGTTACGCTCTATCTCCGCAAAGCGGGGGCCCTGCTCAGATTCCGTGAACTTCAGCCGAAGCATTGTCCGAATGTTGGTCAAATCAATCTGTATTCGGAAAAGCCCGAGCAGAAAAATACTTTTTAGCTGGCGGGCCCTTTTGAGACTGTATTCAGCCTGCACCTTATCTACCGCGTAGTCAATCTGGCGGATATCTTTGTTCTGGTAATAGGCCAGAACCGCTTGGTCTATCGCGGCCTGAAGATAATCCGGCAGCAGCTTATAATTTTCCTGCTCAAAGACCTGTTCAAACCGCTCGGGCGGAAAATTGCCATCGTTACTGTAATCGTCTCCCAGCGGTTTTTCTGTCAGAGTTCTTCTCAGAGCCAGCCGGATATTGGCAAAATCGTCCCGTGTTCTAAAAAGCTCAACGACGGCCTTATCGAGCATCAAATCCGCAAAGAGCTGACGGATAGCCTGCCTTCGGGTTCGCAAGACATCCTTCAACTCTGCAAAGTCTCTGCCGGCCTGCGGCAATGCGTATTCAGTCGCTGTTAAAAAGCCGGCTGCCGCCTCGCAACTCTCGGCATTGGCCATGTCCAGCAGCATAGCTCTGGTGAGCATTTGCATCTCGTACATTCGCACCAGAGCCGTCTGGTACAAGTATCGCCAGTCGTCGTCGCCGATAGGCGGATAAATGTAGAAATCAACGAGAGGTTGCTCAAGTTTCGTATCGTACATCTTGTATAAATCCGAAATTCGAATCCTTCGACTGGGCTCAGGACGGGTATCGAAGCCCGAAACAATATCAAAACACGAATTTCAAATGTCCCAAATCTTGAGTTTTGAAATTCGTATTTCGGTCATTTGTATTTGTTTAGGATTTAGTGCTTAAGTATTTCGTATTTCATTTTTTAAATATTTCCCTGGCCAATTCAATCTCCAGGCCTTTGCGTGCCTGGGAGAGTAGTACCTCGAACGACACGTTGGCTCTTATCTTGCCGCGTCTTAAAATAAAGCCGCCTCCAAGCTCCTGCCTCTGCTCGGACAGTCTTAAGTTACCCCCTGCTTCCGCAGGGGCAAGCCTGTCCCCGCGAAAGCGGGGATCGCCGGCCAGCCGCTGATTAACCTGATTGATAAGCTCCTGGTCGATTCGCCTCTCATTTTTATCGACGATAACCTCTTCGCTGCCGGTCTCGACTGCGCCGACCATCAGGTCGGCTATAAGCCGGCGGTACTGGTCGTCGGGCAAATTCAGCAGTTGCCGGCGGGCCTGCTCAAAAACCTCATCCAGTATTTTGCGTTTCTCTGTTAGCAGCTCTTTGGCGATTTGCATTCTCGCTGCTGCCAGAAGATGCGACTTTTCATCTTCGCCAGCCTTTTGAGCAAGGGCGTCAGTCTGCTCTTGGTACTGGCGCAGTTGTTCGTCGAGCTTGGCCTGCTCGGCAGCCTCTTTTTCTTGAGCCTGCCTTTTTATCTTCTCGGCCTCCGAGTTGGCGTCAGCAAGTATCTTTGCGATGACGTTTTCAGCATTCATAATTTTCATCCTGCTTGGTAATTGGCACTTTACGGTTTTACGCGACTTTCGGCCAAGTTACACCGTATAGCAGCATGAACAATGTTCCGAGCAAGCCCAAGATGGCGTAGATTTCAACCATGACCGCGTAAACGACGCCTGCCTTGAACGCTAGTTCGGGCTTTTTGCCGGCCATGAGGATACCGCACGATGAGACTTTGCCCTGGTAGATGGCGGTGACAAGACCTGCGATAGCAACGGGCAGGCACGCCATAAGCACCTTCAGGCCGGTGCCCAGCGGTACTTCGGGTAGGCTGCCGCCGAAAAAATTCAGATTTTTCATCACCATAAACGCCCCCAAGAAACCGTAAAATCCTTGCGTGCCCGGCAGAACGACCATAATGAAGAATTGCCCGTAGCGTTCGGGCTTCTCGCTTAATATGGCGGTAGCGCTCTTGCTGGCTATGTGAATGCCTAACGATGAGCCGATGCCGGGAAGAAATATCGCCAGGCCTGCACCCATTAAAGCTAATGCCATTCCATAATCCATCGCTGAATCTCCGTTCAATCAAACTCAAAACTCAAAACCAACGGCTTACGCTGCTTCCAGGTGAACATGTTTATACTCTTTATGCAGTGGCTGAAATGTTCTGCCGCCGCCTGCCAGAAACTTTGGGAAGAACTCCACAAATTGCAGCCGCATCGTGTGCACGAATGCACCAAGAATCGACAGAAAGAGATTGAAGGCGTGGCCGCCAACAAAAACCAAGAGCGTCACAATAAAGCCGATGTAAGGTATCTCCAGCGTCAGCTCGGCGATAATGTTTATAGCCATCCCAAGGCCTGAGCTAACCATGCCCAGAGCCATAAGTCGCAGGTAGCTGAGCAAGTCGCCCAGGTAAAATACTGTGCTGAACAGATTGTAAGCTCCCATGCCCAGCCTTGTACCCCAGCCGCCGTCCCGGCTGCTGAGCAACACTATCAAAACCGCAGGGACTATTGCAAATCTGCCGCAGAACACTCCGAGGCCGGCAGGCAGGACTCCGACCTTGCTGAAGGCAAATATCACAATCGAATTGAGCATAACCAGCCAGGTCAGTTGCTCAAACACCGCTGCCGCATAGTCTTTTAGTTTGAGGTTGTGCACGAATGCTATAAGAAGCCCCGTCATAAGGTGGATGTAGCCGAGCCCCATCGCCACGCCCATCATCATCATCGGCTTCTCAAGCGGGTCAAACCACATCAGTTTCACACGCAGAGCCTCCAGTTGAGGGGCGAATTTGCTTACCGAATCGCCGAACCACGAGCCGGTCAGCATTCCAACGAGGATGGCAAAGATGGAACATATTGCCAGCATCCAGACCAGCTTTTTGTCACCCTGCATCTTTCTTCCTATCAGCACCGCTGCGATAAGCATAACCAGGCCGTAACCCGCGTCACCGAGGCAGATGCCGAAGAAAAGCGCAAAGAAAGGCGCCAGAAATATCGTGGGGTCAACGTTCGATGGCTGAGGCATTCCATAAAGACGTGTTATGAACTCAAAAGGCCGAACGATTTGCCTGTTTTCTATCTCAACGGGGATTTCTTCATCCGCTGCCGGCTCAACCCTGCTCAAGCTGGAAGCTTCAAAGCCCGATACTATTTTCTCCAGGCGGAGATAATCCTTTTCCTTCACCCAGCCTTCCAGAACGACCGTGCGCTGCGTTGCCGGTGCGGCGCCTTTTGTCTGCTCTCTGCTAAGCAAATTGGCGTAGTGGTCGTGAAGGATTTCGAGCTTGAGCAGGTCTTCGGATAGCTTTGTCGCGCTATCTATGTGCTTCTGCAACTGTAGTTCTTGCTCGCTTAACTTGTGTTCATGCTGCTTTATCAATTCTGCCGCGGTGCCGGTCCCTTCGGCGGAGTTTATCCTGAGCGCAGCCGAAGGACTCAGGGCAAGCATCGGAGCAAAGTTAACCGGTGCAAATTCCGCTGCGCGGAGCAACTTTTGCACTTCATTGGCGTTTTCCTTCAGATAGACTACAAGACAGGCAAAGCGATTATCTGTCTCTGCTATCTGCTGGATCGCCCCACCAAGCTCGGTGATATTGTCCTGGACATATTTGGCCTGCCCGGCCGGCATCATTCCCGCCTGGCAGATAGTTCGGGCGAGCGGGCCAATCTCTTCTACGGGCGTTTGCAAGGACTGCCACGGCCGTAGCTCCGAAAGAGCCGCGCGAAGACTTTCACATTGGCTTTTTGCTTTTTCTATCGCCGTTTCAAGCTGCTCGCACCGGTCGACGAGCCTCAGAGCCTGCCGGTCTGAGATAGTCTTTTGGTAAGACTCTTCATTGACCGCCACCCGCGGCGCCAGCATACTTACTAAGGCTTTTGTGGGATCGCCGAAACCTTTAAGAAATGCGATGCACTTTGTAAGCCGATTTAACAGCTCCTCAATATCTTTTGGCCTCTGCCCTTTGGCAGCAAGCTCAGGAAGGTCTCTGCTAACGATGGCTTCTTGCGCATTTAGAATCTGGCAGATGCCCTCTCTCTGCAAAGCCTCCAGGAGCTGAGCGGCTTCGCTATTATGGCTGACAATTACAACTTTTGCCATCGGGACTATGGCCATAATAAACCTCGCGGACACACGCCGCAACAAATTGGGTAAATCAACCCCCCAATAAATTGGGGGGCTAAATATTTAGCCCCGCGATTTATCCGCCAGAGGTACGGCGGATTTATCGCGGGGTTTCTTGCAATTTCACGTCTGGTTTTCTCCTGTTAAGTAATCCATTACTCTTGCCACTGCCGGCGCCATTTTATTTTCTGCTTTCTGGCGAATCTGCCGGCGATGATTTTCAGCCTGGGCTTTGAGATTCTCGATTTCTTGCTGGGCCTGTGTCTGGCCCCGGGATACGGCATCCTGGATTGCCTTTTTTCGCCGGCGCTGCGCCTCTTCCAGAAGCCCTCGGCGCTGCTGCCGAGCTTGTTCAGCCAAACTTGCTGCTTCAGCCTTGGCCTGCTCGACGATTTCTTGGGCCTGCGATTCAGCTTGTTTGATCTTTGTTATCAGTTCCATTCGAGCCCCTGATACATTACATTATCGTTCGGCAAACGACAAAATAAATAGCTTCAAAAACGCTTTACCCTTGCAGCAGTTCGTTAACCTTTCCTACAAGCTGTTGGACATGAGCGACTGAGCTATTGAATTGAGCCTGTTCGGATTCATTCAGGTCAAGCTCAATGATTTTTTCGACCCCATTTCTGCCGAGCACAGCAGGGACGCCGACGAAGTGGCCGCCCACGCCATATTCGCGGTCACAATAAGCACAGCAGGATAGCACTGTCTTCTTGTCCTTCAGGATTGCCTCAGCCATTTCGACGGCCCCTGCTGCGGGGGCATAGTAGGCGCTATAGCCCAGGAGATTCACTATTTCGATGCCCCCTCTGCGCGTTCTTTCGATTAGCTCGGCGATTTGCTTCTCGTCGAGCAGTTCCGTCACCAGTATTCCGCTGACCGACGTAAATCGCGGCAGAGGCACCATATCGTCGCCATGGCCGCCCAGCAAGACGCACTTTATGTTCTCTACGCTTACGCCAAGCTCGCGGGCAATAAAGTAGCTAAAACGCGCCGAATCCAGAGCACCGGCCATTCCCACAACCTTACTTGTGGCAAAGCCGGTGACCTTACAGGCGGCGTAAACCATCGCATCCAGCGGATTGCTGACCACAATAAGTATGCTATCGGGCGAATACTTTGCTACTTTTTCGCCGACGTCTTTGATGATCTGGACGTTTTTTGCCAGCAGATCATCCCGGCTCATGCCGGGCTTGCGAGGCAGGCCGCTTGTTATGATGACAAGATTGCTGTCGGCGGTTTCCTGCCAGTTGGTCGTGCCCAGAATATTACAATCGTAGAGCTGGATAGGGCTGGCTTCGGCGATATCGAGAGCCTTGCCTTCGGCAAGCCCTTTGACTATATCCAGCAGGACGATGTCGCCAAGCCCTCTGTTTGCGGCGGCATAGGCAGCCGTCGCGCCGACATTGCCCGCACCAACTATTGTTATCTTGTCCCTTGCCACGCAAATTTTCTTTAACAAATAGACTACTTTTTGTCAACGTGAAGCGGCGGCGGGCAATGACTATGGCGGTTCCTTCCACGTGTGTGCGCTGGGCCCCGTGCCGATGGTTGGAAATGCCGAAATCCGCAACCGCGCACAGCCCATCGGTATCAACGTGACAGCTTCGGTCGCTTCGTCAGATTTGACAGGGCTTTGTTGCAGTTCGCCGACCAGGCCGAGATGATCCTTCTTCCACTGTGGAATCTTCTTGGCTTTGGCGCGCAGCTCGATAGGAGCAGCGGTGGCTTCAAAAGGCTGCCCGTCGGCGGGCCAATCCTTCTGTACGACCTCGAACGTTGAAGCCGGGTTCGCCTGGTTCAGTATAAGCCCGTAGTTCCAATCGGTTGTAGGATGAATTTCCCAGGCGGGCCAATCGTCGGTGCCGCCTGCCCGAACGTACTTCTCGCCGATCTTCAATGAGTACGTTAACGGGCCGCGATTAACCGAGACACTATTTTTGTTTTTCTGCCATACGTTGGTCGTGATTTTCATCGGCAGCTCCAGACACACCTTGTCGCCGTTGGCCCATTGGCGAGAAATCACAACGTATGAGCCTGGACGCCCTTCGACGAGCACGTTTCTCCAATTGATCGCGAGCTTGGGCCTTTCGCACCAGAGCGGCACCCGCAGATAAAGCGAGAAGCGGACCGGCTTGGCAGTATTTACGGTAAGCTCGATACCCTCATCGAAGGGATAGCGGGTGCTTTCCGTGATTGTAACTTCCCTGCCGCTTCCTACCTTTGCGGTAACCTTGCAGGGGGCGTACAGGACCGCTGCCAGGCCGTTGCCTGGCGCAGCCAGCCAGAGATGCTCAGCATAATAAGGCCAGCCGTGCGCAACGTTGTGCTGGCAGCAGCGGTGGCGATGCGGATCAAATAAAAACATCGGGCCGCTATTTTGCACGCCGGGCGATTTGTTGGCGCTGTCGCACAGGACCAGGTTCGGAGCGGTCAGGTAGTGCAGGGCTTTCAAATCCGGCGTCAGTGACGCAGGAAACGAGTTGAATGTCACATCCTCGCAGCGGTCGGCCCATTCGACGTCGCCGGTTATTTGCAGCAGCATCTCGCACGAGAGCATCATCTCGACCATCGAGCAGGTCTCGGCTGCCTGGCGGGGATCTGTGTAGCCTTCCCGGCAGTTTTCATCGGCGCCGTACAGTCCGCCGGGCGTCTGCCCGTAGATACCCCTGACCGTCTGGTAATTGCGGGAGGTTCCAGCCAGATGGGTGGGGTCTTTGGATTGCTGATAGAATATAGCCGGCCCGCGGAAACACTGAGCGATGTTCACGCCGTGCCAACTGGCTACGCCGGCTGTCCAGTCGGCGGTGCAGCGGTGAATCTTCTGGCCCAGCTCCAGAAAGCATTTGTCGCCCGTACGGTTGTACAGCCAGTAGACGCTGGCGAGATTGTCACTGGCTCTTTGATTCTGCCAGAAGGGAAGCAGAAAATCCCCCTCCGGAATGGTAAGCTGCCAGTGAAAATACCTGCTCATCAAGTCGAGCACCCGCCGGTCGCGGGAATATTCATAGTACGACTGCAGCGCGTTGAGCATAATCATATTGGGCCACAAGTCGGGCTTGTTCTTGGTGAGGGAAAGATTGGAGCGCGGGCCGAAGTATCCGTCGTCGTGCTGACCGGCTATTGCGGCTTCGAGCCACTGACGGGCTTCTTTTATAATGCGCTCATCTCGCAGCACGTATCCTGTGTCGCCGAATCCCTTCAACCAGTACGGCACTTCTTCCCACGGACTGTGGCCGACCCCTGCGGCGCTCAGCCAGGCGTTATTTTCTTTCTTGAGAAACTCGCTGATTTCGGTTAAGTGTCCGCTGAAGCCGTCCGCCTGAAGCTCCAGTTGCCGGCGGACCCAGCCCTGGGGTTCGATAGCGCCGACCGGCAGCTTCATAAAAGCACTGGGCATCAGAGGCGCCCGGTTGCCAACGTAGAAATCGTTCATCAGAGCTATATTAGGTTTGTCAACAACGCGGACCTTCTCGCCGGCACTGCAGCCAAAAACAATCAGGCAAGAACCTGCAACAACAGCAAATAACGGATACTTAAACATTCTTCGCTCCCTTTCCGGTTCGTTAAAAGGTTGCGGTTGCGCAGCTCGTTAGGGTTCCGTTTACCGTAGGACGTCAGCCGAAACCAGTAGCGCAACCGTTAAACGAAAAACGGTTTACCAGCGTTGATTATAAGCAAAATGCAGGACATTGCTAACAAAAAATGCGCAGAGGAACAAAGTGACAAAGTGGCAAAGACACAAAGTAGCTCTGTGCCCCTGCCTGCGCAGGGGCAGGGCCTGCCCCCGCGAAAGCGGGGGTGCCTCTGTGCCTGTGGGTCAGTAGTCCTTGAATCTTCTCATCCACTGGGGCCAGTCTTCGGGCCTCACGCCGCCCGCTTTGGTCCAAGTGCCCGCGGTGTTATACTGGCGATGCCACTTCAAAGACCATAATTCCTTGAGGCCTACTTTTCGGATCGACCAATCCATGAAGATCCCGCACACGAATCCTTCATGGCGATTC
>Ga0299912_10001157_pt1 | contig 21365 bp, 20 predicted proteins | sample RVTome_2_FD_207667 | JGI IMG/M metagenome (GOLD analysis project Ga0299912, IMG submission 207667) | Soil microbial communities from uranium-contaminated site in the Upper Colorado River Basin, Wyoming, United States - RVT95D214 (version 2) ... | reverse complement strand
ATTCGGACGATGGATGTGACGGGCAACATCAAGCTGCCGGAGGGAGTGGAGATGGTGATGCCTGGAGACGACGTGAACCTGGAAGTGCAGTTGATCGTGCCGGTGGCGTTGGAGCAGGGATCGAAGTTTGCCATCCGTGAAGGTGGCCTGACCGTCGGCGCTGGCGTGATTACAAAGATACTGGAGTAAATTATTCGGAAGGAGTGCATCGCCCTGAAGCGGTGTTAGAAAATGCATTATGGCTTCGAAAAAAGACGCTCGCCCGGTTGTTACCCTGGCGTGTACGGATTGTAAAGAACGAAACTACACGACGGAGAAAAACCGCCGTAATGATCCGGGCCGGATTGAGTTTAAAAAATATTGCCGGCGTTGCCGGAAACATACGTTGCATCGGGAAACAAAGTAGTAAAATAGTACAAATGAAGGCCAGTAGCTCAATCTGGTAGAGCACTCGTCTCCAAAACGAGCGGTTGTGGGTTCAATTCCTGCCTGGCCTGCCTGAAAGTCGTGCAACGCCGTCTTCAATGGCGGCGTTTTGTCCGTAACTGATTTATCAGGGACTTGCGTGAGTTGGCACACATGCCCGAGTCAATGGGTCTGGGTGCGAGAATTTGTGTCAAGGAGGCAGTCGTGGCTAAGGCCGAAAAAAGTATTAAACGCCGCCAACCTGGAAAGATACGGCGGTTCTTTAAAGAAACGATAGGAGAATTGCGTAAAGTAAGTTGGCCTACTCGTCAGGAAGCCACGAGTTTAACCAAGGTCGTTCTGATCGTTGTGGTCAGCATGAGCGCCTTGCTTGGTTTGTTGGACTTCATTTTTTCGCGTTTGTTTGCTTTGATACTGGGCTGAGTGACCGATGAGTAAGAAGTGAGTGGGTTGTCTGGTGATCGTATAAAGGTAACGGAAGCAGGAATTATGGGTTCGTTTATTGAGGAAGATCTGCCCCTGGAAGAACTGCCCGAAGTAGAGCCGGAAATTGGTCTGGATGCCGGTGAAGCGGAAGGTGAGGTTTTGCTGCCACTCGAATTGGATTCGGGCATTGAAGGCGAGGCGCTGGTAGACCAGGAAGAGCAGGAAGGAGATGGGCGCGCCTGGTTTGTGGTGCACTGTTATTCGGGGTATGAGAATAAAGTACGTCATAATCTCGAACAGCGTATCGAGACTATGGGTATGAAGGATAAAATCTTCGATGTCGTCGTTCCTACCGAGGAAGAGATCGAGGTTAAAGAAGGCAAACGGCGCACCGTGGAACGCAGGGTCTTCCCCGGCTACATCCTGGTTAATATGACCATGTCCGAGGAATCCTGGTATGTGGTTCGCAACACACCTGGCGTAACCGGATTTGTCGGTATGGGTAACCAGCCTACACCGTTACGATCCGAGGAAGTATCCCAGATCGTGAAGCGCATGGAGGCCGAAGCGCCTCGTATCAAGGTCACCTTTAAATCGGGTGAGCGTGTACGCATCGTGGACGGGCCTTTCAACGATTTTCGCGGCACTGTATCCGAGATCGATATGGAGCGAGCTAAGGTGCGCGTGATGGTCAATTTCTTCGGGCGCGAGACTCCTGTCGAGTTGGACTTTTTGCAGGTGGAAAAGGTATAAAAATGGCTTGATCGGGGCATTGGAAAAGCCCCGCGCAGGTGGGAGGGTGTCCCTCCGTCACCCGTTATTACCACAAAGGAGAATTGAAAGTGGCAAAGAAACTAAAAACAGTCGTACGCTTACAAATACAGGCGGGAAAAGCCAACCCGGCTCCGCCCATTGGCCCTGCCCTGGCCGGGCATGGGATCAACTTGATGGCTTTTTGTAAGGAGTATAATGCTCGCACGGCAAACCGGGTGGGCGAGGTCGTACCGGCAGAGATCAGCGTTTATATGGACGGCTCTTTTACCTTTGTCCTGAAGACGCCCCCGGCATCGGAATTGTTGAGGAAAGCTGCCGGCGTTGAAAAAGGTTCCGCCAACGCGCCCCGCGAAAAGGTGGGTAAGGTGACCCGCGCCCAGGTGCGCGAGATCGCCGAACAGAAGATGAAGGACCTGAACTCGATTGATCTCGAGGGTGCGATGCGCCAGATCGAAGGCACCGCCCGTAATATGGGCATACAAATTGAGGATTGAAAACCCGGTGGGAGGGTAACGATTACCCGCTTGCACCACGAAGGAGTAATGAATGGCTAAACACGGAAAGAAATATAACGAAGCGGCCGCTAAAGTAGACCGCGATAAAGATTACCAGCCCGAGGAAGCGATCGCGCTGGTTAAGGATACGTCTATTTCGAAATTCGACGGTACGGTAGAGTTACACATTCGTCTTGGCGTCGACCCGCGCCACGCAGACCAGCAAGTGCGAGACGTAGTGATATTGCCGCATGGTCTGGGGAAATCGGTCCGGGTGCTGGTCTTCGCTCAGGGCGAGGGCGCCACACTGGCTCGTGAAGCCGGAGCGGATTACGTCGCCGATGATGACGAGATGATCAACAAGATCCAGGGCGGCTGGATGGAGTTCGATGTCGCTGTGTCTACACCAGAGATGATGGGCAAGGTAGGCCGTTTAGGACGCGTCCTAGGTCCGCGCGGGTTGATGCCGAACCCCAAAGCCGGCACCGTTGTCCCGGACGAGGATATCCCGCGAGTGGTTAACGAATCGAAAGCCGGCCGCGTCGAGTTTCGTATAGACAAGAGCGCCAATCTGCACGTCCCGATTGGAAAAGTGTCTTTCGATCAAAAGAAGCTCTATGAAAATTTGGCTGCCATGATGGAGGCTGTGCGTAAGGCTCGCCCTGCATCAACCAAAGGAACATACATCAAGCGCATTACCCTGACCTCTACTATGGGTCCGGGGATTAAGATCGACCCCGTGCAAGCCCAGGCTATGGCGGTGAACGAATAAAAAGTTAATCACGTAACCACTCGATAAATAGGGGGGCGGGCGAAGCCCACCCAAAACTCCCCGCTTCCCCCGAAATATTGAGTGGTTACTAAATCCGAAAATTTCGCCAGTGACAGCAGGCGCGCGGGAGTACACCGCTCCCAGGCTTAATCTCCTGCCCAGGTGAAGACAATCCTCTGTATGTTTTCCCGCTTTAGCGGGTGGAGAATCTTTGCCTGGTCTGTTCACAAGGCAAAGATTCTTTTTTAGAAAGGAGGTGAATTACTTTGGCAATTTCTAAAGAGCGTAAGAACGAGGTCGTTCAAACCTACAAGGAATGGGCGGACCGTAGCCAGGCGTTGTTTCTGGCTGAGTATCGTGGCCTCAACATGAAGGAGATCGACAATTTGCGCAGCAAAGCCCGCGAGGTTGGCGGTGAGTTCCACGTGGTTAAAAATACGTTGGGGAAACTGGCTTTTGAAGCAGGTGGGTATCCTGTGCCGGAAGGCTTTTTCGAGGGATCCACGGCAATTGGTTTTGCCTTTACCGACGGTCCAGCGCTGGCAAAGGTCCTGGCTGAATTTTCCCGCTCAAACGAATCTCTTAAGATCAAAGGCGGGTACTTGCAAAAAACACCTATCCGGGCAGAGAACGTACTGTCTCTGGCTGATCTACCGCCGCTGCCAGTTATGCAAGCCAGACTGTTGGGCGTATTGCTGGCGCCAGCCAACAAGCTCGTCCGGACGCTGGTTGAGCCTGCCCGGCAAATGGCGACTGTTTTGAAAGCCTATGCTGATAAGAACGTCGCAGTCGCGGCTGGGTAAAGAAACTAAAAAATCGTTCGTTGCGATTGATCTTATATCTACAATAATTAAGGAGTACAAAAATGGCTGATATCGATAAAATTATGGACCAACTTGGCAAGTTGAGTGTGCTGGAAGTCGCTGAGCTGGTGAAAAAGCTAGAGGAGAAGTGGGGTGTTTCTGCGGCCGCGCCGGTTGCCGTTGCGGCCGCTGGCCCCGCGGCTGGCGCTGCCGGTGGCGCAGCTGAGGCCGCTGAAGAGAAGTCCGAGTTCGACGTGGTCTTGAAGGATGCAGGCCCGAAGAGGATCGAGGTTATTAAAGCTATCCGCCAGTTTACCAATCTTGGATTGAAAGAAGCCAAGGAATTGGCCGAAGCTGCCGGCTCCAAGGTGCTCGAAGCGGTCAGTAAAGAAGCCGCCGCCGACGCCAAAGCCAAGCTGGAAGCCGCCGGCGCCGTCGTCGAGATTCAATAGGCTTTGAACTGAAAAGCCTAAACAAAGGGGCACGGCGGGCGATGCCCGCTATCCCCCTTTGTTTTGGGAGTAAATATATATCCCTTTATAAAGACCCGACTGTTGTCTGGCGTTTGCTGTCGTTAAAGCGGGGAGAACAGGACTATAATGGCGTGGACAGAAACGGTTTGCTGCTTTTTTCACATTTCATCCCTGAATAAGGAAACGATATGTCCAGAAAAGCCTCGTTTTCTATCCTGTTAAATTTTGTCCTGCTCATATTATTAGTCTCTTGCAGCGGTGGAAACCAGGAGGATGTCCTCGCTGGCGATGCTATTTCGCGGGGTAAGGCTTTGTACGAAAAAACTCTAGTCGGTGCTAAGATGGCTCCCGGCTGCGTAACCTGCCACTCGCTGGAGCCTGGCACGAAGCTCGTCGGCCCTTCCCTGGCTGGCATCTCGTCGACCGCCGGTTCGGCAGTCCCGGAGATGACGGCTGAGCAATTCTTGCGGGAAGCCATCGTCAACCCGGACGCCCACGTAGAAGAAGGTTTTGTCGAGGGTATCATGTACCGCGGGTATGGGGAGGATTTAACCGAAGAGGAGCTTAACGACCTCGTTGCATTCCTGATGACATTGAAGTAAAAGAGGATCTATGAACCTGAAACAACAAGCTGCTCAAACCGCACTAGATTTCGTTAAAAGCGGCATGATTCTGGGTTTAGGCTCCGGATCAACCTCCGCTATTTTCGTTGATCTTTTGGGTGAAAGCCTGAAACAAGGCAAGCTGCAAGACGTTGTAGGCGTTCCGACCTCCGATGGGACTGCCGCGCAGGCGCGAGCGCTGGGCATCCCGCTCACTACCCTCACAGAGCACCCTCGCCTGGACCTGGCTGTGGACGGCGCCGACGAGGTCGATCCGAGCCTGGACCTGATCAAGGGCTTGGGCCGCGCCGCCCTGCGGGAAAAGATCGTGGAGATGCACGCCAGCCGCTTCGTAGTGATCGCGGACGAGTCCAAGCTTGTGCCTCGCCTGGGCACGAAAGGGCCCGTGCCGGTTGAGATCATTCAATTCGAGGCCGAAACCCACATCCGCTGGCTGAACACGCTGGGATGCCGGGCAGAGCTATGGCTCGAACAAGATCGGTCGAAGGTGGTGACCGAAAACGGGAACTACCTAGTGCGCTGCTGGTTCGAGGGCGGCATACCCGACGCCTATGCCCTATCGGAAACACTGGCGACTCGCCCTGGAATCGTGGAACATGGTCTTTTTTTAGGTATGGCGACCCAGGTCATCGTGGCAGGCGAGGGCGGCATCCGGCTGCTGGAGAGGCGACCATGAACGTCAAAATTGCGCCCTCCATCCTGTCGGCCGATTTCACCCGCCTGGGTGAGCACGTGAAAGAAGCCATCACCGCCGGCGCCGATTACATTCACGTGGACATCATGGACGGTCGTTTCGTCCCAAATATTACCATCGGGCCGCTCGTCGTGGAGGCGCTGTCGCCCATCGCCAAATCCACCGGGACACCCCTGGACGTGCACCTGATGATCGAAAAGCCCGAACAGTTAGTAACGGAATTTGCCAGAGCTGGAGCGGATATCCTCACTGTCCATGTGGAGACCTGCCCGCACCTGCACCGCTCGGTTCAACAGATCAAAGAGCTCGGCATAAAAGCAGGGGTCACCCTTAACCCGGCAACCCCACTGGTGACCCTGGAGGAAATCCTCCCGGAGGTCGACCTGGTGCTGGTGATGTCGGTGAACCCTGGCTTCGGTGGGCAGAAGTATGTTGAGGCCTGCACCGATAAAATCGCTCGCCTGCGCCGCATGCTGGATGAGAGAGGTCTTTCCCACGTCGACCTGGAGGTGGATGGCGGGATCAACCGGGAAACTGTTGCCCGGATCGTTAAAGCAGGCGCCAACGTTTTAGTGGCCGGCTCGGCGGTTTTCAATTCAAAAGCAAGCGTAGCTGAGAATATAGCTTCCTTACGAAAGGCTTATTCTTATTGACGCTACTGAAAAAAGGTAGTTATATGGCCTTCAGGCAATTTATCGCTGAGTACGCGGAGATATTTTAGAGAAACTCCGCGTTCACTATGTGCTTGGCGGCAAGTTTTTGTGGAAGATTTATTTAATGGTATCCTTTATGGTATAGTACGAGTAGGAGGGCTACTATGAGCGCAAGGATTTTAGTGATCGAGGACGATGAGGCAATTCTGAAATTTCTACGGCGAGGGCTGGCCTACGAGGGCTACCAGGTCGATATAGCTGTCGACGGGCAGGCTGGCCTGGCGATTGCTAGGGATAATCCTCCAGACCTTGTCGTGCTCGACCTGATGTTACCCGGCATAGACGGGCTGGAAGTTTGCCGCCGGTTGCGGGCCGGGGGACCGGTGCCCATCCTGATATTGACCGCCAAGGACACGGTGAACGACCGCATTCAAGGCCTGGACGTGGGCGCCGACGATTACATGGTGAAACCCTTCAACCTGGACGAGCTCCTGGCGCGCATTCGGGCGTTATTGCGACGCGCCCAACCCACGCGACCGCAAGTTTTACGCTTCGGCGACCTCACCCTGGATACCGGCACCCGGCAGGCCACGCGCGGCGACCGGATCATCTCGTTGACTGCCAAAGAATATGAATTAATGGAGCTTTTCATGCGCCACCCACGCCAGGTGTTGACGCGTGATACCATCTTCGACCGCGTCTGGGGTTACGACTTCGGGGGTGAGAGCAATATCATCGAGGTGTATATCCGTTACCTGCGGCAGAAGCTGGAAGAAGAGGGGGAGCCACGCCTGGTGCACACCGTGCGGGGAATGGGATACGTCTTGCGGGAATCCAACTAGAGCTTGTGTCGTTACACGCTCGCTTATCCCTTTTATATACTTCCATCGTGGGGGGAATTTTGCTACTTTTCGGAGTGGCGGTTTACAGCTCGGTCCGTATCAGCCTGCTCAATCAGATCGATGCGACGTTAAAAACCACCGCTACCGATATCCTGCCCAACGTAGTGGTCGATACACAAGGCGAGCTGGCCGCGCTCTCCTCGCCGGCCTTTGAGTTTTCCGCCGACGTTTTCGTACAAGTGTGGGGACGCAATAACATCTTGCGCTCCGCTTCGCGCAATGTGGAACGCCTGAACCAGCCCCTGGATTCTGCCGGGCTGCAGTCCCCCGAGCCGGTGTTCCGCGACATCATCCTCAGCACCGAGCTTGGCGAGGCGCACCTGCGAGTGCTGACCGTCCCGCTGGAGCTGGGCGACCGGCCGGTCGGCGCCATCCAGGCGGCTGCCAGCCTGGCGGTAGTAGACGCCACCCAACGGGCGTTGATCATCGTACTGGTGATTGCCGTGGTGCTTTCGATGGGCATCGCCGGGGTGGCAAGTTGGGTAAGCACGCAGCAAGCGCTGGCGCCGCTGCAGAGCGTCACTGACACCGCCTTGCAAATCACCCGCGCCGACGACCTCTCCCGGCGCATCCCCTACCATGGCCCGCCTGGCGATGAAGTTGGGCAGTTGATCACCGCTTTCAACCAGACTCTCAGTCGATTGGAGAATCTGTTCCACACCCAACGCCGCTTCCTGGCCGACGTCGGCCACGAGCTGCGCACCCCTTTGACCGTCATCAAAGGGAACGTCGACCTGATGCGGCGCATGAACGTCACCGACGAAGAATCGATGGGTAGCATCGAGAATGAGGTCGATCGCCTGACCCGGCTGGTGGGCGACCTGTTGTTGCTGGCCCAAGCCGAATCGGGCAGGCTGCCCATGCAGGTCGGCTCGGTTGAGCTAGATACCCTGTTGCTGGACGTGATGCAGCAGATGAACGTGCTTGCGCGCGACCGCTTGAAATTGAAGCTGGGAAATATCGACCAGGTGCTGGTGTGCGGGGACAAGGATAAATTGAAGCAGGTGTTGGTCAACCTGATCGGCAACGCCATCCATTACACCCCGGCGGGTGGCGAGGTTATCATAGGCGTAGACAAAGCGGACGGCCGAGCGCGCATCACCATCCAGGACAATGGCCCCGGCATCCCGGTCCAGGATTTGCCCTATATCTTCGAACGCTTTTACCGGGGAGAGAAAGCCCGCACGCGCTCGCGGGATGGGAGGAAGGGATTTGGCCTGGGGCTATCCATCGCTTACTGGATCGTGCGCAACCACGAGGGGGTCATCGAGGTGGACTCGAAAGTGGGTGAGGGCACCACTTTCCGGGTCTTTTTACCCCTCGGCAAGGAGCCATGCGGGGAAGAAGCCAGAGAAGAGAAAATTTAGATCAACGACGCGCCTCGTTGATTACATGCGCGTCCTTATGAGACGGTGCGCTCAGCGAGGCCGGGTGGTAGGTCGGTTCGGGGTGGCCGTAGCTGCTTTCGGAGTTCGGTGTTGACCGCGGCGATGGCCGTAGCGAAGCGGGGGCGCTGCGCGGCGAAGCCTGGGTGCGGGGGAAATTTTCGGTCGTGGGGCTTTCCGGCCTGCGGCGCGGGCTGGCGGTGGGTCTCTGATCAGCCATGGAAAACAGGCGGTCGCCAGCCACCGAAAAGGTTCCGATGATCAGCACACGGATGAACCAGACCAGCACGGCGACGAAGATGGGGACGGTGCGCAGCAGTGTCTCGCGAGGGATGACGGCGTTGCCCGGCGAGTTGTGGTTAAGGATAGCGAGGGAGACGCCCCACCAGGTGAGCATGGCGTTCATCGTGGCAGCCAAAAGCCAGGCGCCGAACAGGTACCAGACCTCTTTGATTTCACCGCTGCCTTCCTCGGGGGTAAATAGGCGGGCGATGCCGGCGAAATCGATACCGCAGAAGGCGATCGCCAGGATGGTGGCCCAGCGCACGCCAAGAAAGTTGAGGTCGCCCAGCAGGTCGGAGAGGGCGAAGTCGGTGGTGCTGTAGTTGAAAAGCTCAAAAGCCAGCAGGGCGCCGATAATGATGATCCCGAAGGCTAGGCCGCGCTGGATGCGGAATCGGCCCAACAGGTCCAAAAGATCCTGGTTACGAACGTCGGATGCGTTCATTTCGTACCTCCAATAAGAATACGGGTAAGGAGTAGCTTTTCGTGCGGCCCAAACCGCATGAGGAGCTATATGGATAATTCGGCTTAAATATAGAACAAATATTCTATTTTGTCAAGAGGTGGCTTGCTACTCTACCTAAATTGGCCAAAATCCAGTCGAAATGACATGCTACCCGATGGCTTTCACCAGTCGGTCTCGGGTGTCTTCCTTTTCAAACCACTTAATAAAATTACCCCCGTGCTTCAGAAAAACCAGATACTCCTGGACATCCACGTCTTTGTGATAGAAATCCTCGATAGTCCAGTTTAGGACGTACAGGTTGGCAGCGCTGATCATATCCGGCAACAGGTGCAGCTCGTCCCGGTTGAGAGGCCCAATCCCGGCTGAAGCGCTAAACTCCTGCTGGTAAGCCTGCAAATAAATCGAGACGTCTTCTAACCGCAATTCTCCGTCAGCCTCGCCTTCCCACGAATCGAAGAAATAGAATAAGGCCAGCGCCACGTCGAAACAACGCCAATCCACCTTCGACCAATCGAAATCGAACATGCCAACCACGTTATAATCCTGAAACTTGAGGTTGCCCGGATGGTAATCGCAGTGGATCACCAGCCTGGGCAATCGCGCGGCATCACCCCCCTCTAACGCGTTGCGGGACTGCTCGATGTTCTTCTGGACAAGATCGAGATGCGCAAGCAGATATCCATCAAAAGCCGTTTGCCTGGAGCGTAGAGGAGTCAGGGCGATGTTGTTGGCGATTTCCGGCAGCAACTCGAGGATGGGGGCTTCGTAACGCTTTCCCCGAGGCTGCAGGTCAGAAATCGCCTGGTGGAAACGAGCCTGAACAGTCGCCGAGGCGCGGATTTCAGCGGGATTACAGCGCGGCGCGACCCAGGTATAGCGATCCTCTCCAGGGAGATAATCAAAGATGGCGTAATAGGCTTCTTCCTGGTCTGGAGAAACTGGCTGGAGATGTACATACGTGGCCCCCTCTCGAGTAGGCAACACCGCGGCGACCAGATCGAAACCATTGGCAGCCAGGTGGTTAATTACGGCGTGCTCGAATTCCAGCTCCTCTTGCCTGATCCCTTTTTTATATAATCGCAAGAAATATTGATGGTTTACGCCGAAAGCGTAAGTATTAATGGTAAAACTCTGGTTGACATAGCCGCGCACGTTGCGCTCGTGGCAGGTTAATTGTCCCAGATCGTAATAGGTCAGGATTTCTTCAATTTCGGAGGCGGTGTTGGTCATGCAATGATTATAGAATAAAGTTCGAAAACTTGCAAATCCATACAAAATCCTTTATAATTCCAAGATAATTTTTCAATTTTTGTCACATCCAGGCTAATACCTTACAAACCAACGGCAGCATGGGTAAAAATCTTATCCCCGCCCAACGACGCGAGCGCATCCTGGAATCGCTCACCCTGAATAAGATCGTCACCATAACCGATCTGAGTGACAGATTGGGTGTCTCGGAGGCAACCGTTCGCCGCGACCTCGAATGGCTGGAGGAGGAGGGCATTCTCGAACGCACCCACGGTGGCGCCATCATGAGCCAGCGCATCCAATTGGAGCCGGAATATAACCAACGCGCCCAACGCCACCCGGAAGAGAAACGGCTGATCGGCGCGGCCGCCGCGGCCATGCTGGAAGACGGCGACACCGTCTTCATTAACAGCGGAACGACCTCCACGCAAGTCATCCGCCACATCCGCAAGGACGCCAACCTGACCATCGTCACCAATAACTTGCAAGCCACGCTCGATGTGAGCGATGTGGGTTATGAGCTGATCTTGATCGGCGGAGCTTTTCAACCCAAATCCAACTCCGTCGCCGGTCCATTTGCTCTTACCAACCTGAGCCAGATTTACGCCAACAAAGCAATTATCGGCGTGGACGCCATCAGCCTGAAACACGGCTGCACAGTACCCTCCGACGCAGAAGCCAGCATCATTCGGACCATGTTCGCCCGCACCAACGGCCTGTTGATCTGTGTAGCGGATCACAGCAAATGGGGTATGGTCTCGAACTTTGAAATTGCCCGACTCGACCAGTTCGACCGGCTGGTCACGGATAGCGGGTTGGACGAATACGCCCGACTTGCGCTCGCAGAGCTACCCGTGGAACTGGTCCTTGCCGATGGTACATCCGTCAAAGCCTGACAGGTCAGCAAAACAGACCGCTGGTCACACCTGTCGGTTTTTTATTATTCTGGAGTAACGTCATGCCACTCTTTTCAAAGAAACCCAGCAAAAAATTGACCCGCCTGCTCTTCGCAACGGACCTTCATGGCTCAGAACGGACCTACAGAAAGTTTATCAACGCTGGCAAGTTCTACAACGTCAATGTCTTGGTGATGGGCGGCGATATCACCGGTAAGCTGCTCATTCCCATCATCAAAGAAAAAAATGGCGATTACCGGGCAACCTTACAGGGCAACCTATTAAAAATCGAAACAGAAGAGGAGCTGAAAAACCTCATCGACCGCCTTGGCTTGCTGGGCTTTTATTACCAGATCATGGAGGAGGACGAATTTAAAAGCGTGCAAAATGACCAAGACGCCATTGACGCTATGTTCCTAAAGCTGGCAAAGGAGCGGCTGGCGTCCTGGGTGGATCTGGCGGAGACGCGCCTGGCCGGGAGTGGGATCAAGTGCTTTGTTACAGGCGGCAACGACGACGACCCGCAGGTGTTAAATATGATGAAGCGGGAAGGATTGCAATCCTTTGTCGCCTGTGAAGGTGATCTCGTGTACGTGGACGACGAACACACCATGATTAGCGTCGGATACAGCACTCCCACACCCTGGAAGACTCCCCGAGAAATCACCGACGAGAAACTGGGTGAATTCATCGAGGAAATGGTGGCCAAGGTTCCCGATATGAACAAGGCGATTTTCAATTTTCACGACCCGCCTTTCGACTCCACCCTGGACACCTGTCCCATGTTGGATTGGGACACTGACCCCCCTACGCCCATTTACAAGGCGGGGCAGATGGTGATGCACAGCGCCGGCAGCAAATCGGTGCGAGCCGCGGTCGAAACCCACCAGCCCATGCTGGGGCTGCACGGCCACATCCACGAATCGCAAGGCGTCGCTAAGATCGGGCGTTCCACCTGCATCAACCCCGGCAGTGAGTATGGAGAGGGAATCCTGCGGGGCTGCCTGATCACCTTCGCCAACGGTGAGATAGAAGGTTATCAGATGACGAGTGGATAAACGGGATTTTTTATCATACGGTGTGCGTAGTTTTAATACGTAGAGCGTAGAAAGGAGGAGACATCTGGAATTCGCCCCTGATTCAAATTGATCTAATTTATGAAGATCATTTCGTCGTTTATCAAATGACATTTGGATTAATTAGGTATCTACAAGGAGAATGCAAATGGCTACAACTACAGCAGTAGCAAAACCGGAGATCTTTACCCGTAAAGCCTCGGGCCTTGTGCGAGTAATGTCTCCTTACTCTGCGTTTATCTATAATATCCTCACCATGGGTCTGATCTTCCCGTGGACCTACCTGTGGGGACCGGGCGCTTTGCCCGGCGGACACCTTTTTTGGGGCATCCTCATTGCAACGGTCTTGGAAATTCCCATCGCCTTATCTTACGTGTGGCTTTCTACGGCGCTACCCCGCTCGGGCGGCGACTACGTTTTCCAGAGCCGCGCTTTCGGCGGTTTCTGGGGCTTCACCCTGCTGATGTCCGGCTTCGTCATCTGGATTTTGCAGTGGGTCGCCCTTTCCGGATGGCTGCTCGCTTACCTGGGATTTGCCCCGCTCTTCCTGGGCCTGGGCGCCACGATGAACATACCCTCCCTTTCTACACTGGGCGTCTGGTTCACCACCCCTTGGGGCATCATCATCACCAGCATCGTCAACGCCTTGGCTTCGATGCTCCTGCTGGTCAGCGGCTTCAAGAACTATGTCAAAGTCCAGTACGTGATGTTCTACGGCATCCTGGTAGCCTTCGCGACCATGCTGGTGGTGCTCTTCACCACCTCGCCGGCCGTATTTGCTGAACGACTAAACGCTTTTGCTCTGTCGATCGGTGGGGTAGAAAACTTCTACCAGACCGCAAGGGATGCTACCGTAGCCGCTGGCATCAATCTCAACCCGGCTTTTAGCCTGCCTGCCACCTTGTTAGTCGCTTCGATCGCCTGGACCAGCCTACAGTGGGCTACCTACAGCGCCGAACAGAACGGCGAGATCAAGGACGCCCGCTCCTTCAAAAACCAGATGTTCATCCTGGTCGGCTCGCTGATCGTCACCGGCATCCTGCTTGCATTGCTGGCTCTCGGCCTCGAAAGGGCCGGAGGCAAAGAATTTCTCGCCATCTCTGGCGCAGGATACTGGGCTGGCGTGGCAGAAGCCAAAATCAGTGGCTTCTGGCTGTGGCCTAACATCCTGGCCGTCGCCCTGACTGCCAGCCCGATTGTCGTCTTGCTGATCGGCTTTGGCTACATCCTGAACTCGTTCCAGATCGTCAACAACTGCTACATCGGCGTAACCCGCATCATGGTGGCCATGTCCCTCGACCGCCTGCTACCCGAGTGGGTTAGCAAGGTCGACGAGAAGCTGCACACGCCGGTCAATGCCCACCTGGTTTATTTCCTGTTCAGTATCCCGGTGATCCTGCTCTACAATCTGTGGGGCACATGGTACTCCCTCACCCTGGGGGTCACCTTCGCCTGCGGTTACGTGTTCGCAGTCAGCAGCCTGGCTGGCGCATTGCTGCCCTACCGGGCTAAAGAGGTCTTCGAAGCCTCACCCGGCGCGAAATATAAGCTGGGCAACGTCCCCTGGGTGACCATCCTGGGCGGCATCGGTGCGGTCTTCGGCTTCGCCATGGTGATCAGCTATCTGGTGGTTCCGGCGCTAGGACTGGTCAACAAGCTGGCGTACAGTGTGGTGTTCGGGATCATCGCTTTATCCGCCATCTGGTACTTTGCAGCCAAGGCTGCCCAGAAGCGGCGCGGCATCGACGTGGATTACGCCTTCAAGGAAATCCCGCCCGAATAGTCCCTACAAAAAGGTCTTCCGAAGCCTGGCAAACTCGCTCTGGAAGTCCTTTAGAGTTACCGCTGGTGGCCGGTGTCTTTACCAAGATGCCGGCCACTCGTTTTATTTTTGTATCTATGGGGATTTAGGTGTGTATTGCGGGATTCTGCCTCGCAATACACACCTCACCCCGGAATCTTCGCATCCATCATACCGAAAAATTACTTACCAAAACGTTGCATAAATTTCCATAATTTGCTATAATAGAGGCATCAGATTTCCAAAACTTGCCAAAAATGGTCATAAATAGCCCCCCAACTCCTGTTGAGGACACCTCCCTGATCCCGGCCCAGCGACACGAGCGCATTTTACAGCACCTGGCGGTGCACAAAATCGCTTCGATTGCCGGGCTGGCGAAACTGCTAAACGTGTCCAAGTCGACCGTGCGGCGCGATTTGGAATGGTTGGAAACTCAGGGTTATCTGGAACCGACACGTGGGGGCGCCATCCTCAGCCGCCATATCCTCTCTGAAATCGAATATCTGCAAAGAGAACAAAGCCACATCGAAGAAAAGCGCGCCATTGGCACTGCAACCGCAGCCTTGATCGAAGATGGAGACGTAATTTTTATCAACAGCGGCACCACCACCGCCCAGGTCTTAAAACAAATCAAAGGCAAACCGAACGTAGTGGCGATCACCAACAACACCGCCATGATGGCGGAAAGTGAGGAAATCGATTACGACCTGGTTCTTTTAGGCGGCTCTTACCTGCCGCGCTCGCACGCAGTGGTGGGCCTGTTCACCACCGATAACGTGCGCCAGGTCTACGCCAGCAAAACGATTATCGGCGTGGACGGTATCAGTTTAAAATACGGCTGCACCGTCCCGACCCGGGTGGAGGCGGATGTCATCCGCCAGATGATCGAGCGCACCAGCGGGCCGGTGATCATTGTCACGGATTGCAGCAAGTGGGGGGCGGTCTCCAACTTTGAAATCGTCCGGATCGACCAGATTCAGACTCTGGTGACCGACGAAGGTTTTGACATCCAGGCACGGGTTGCGCTGGCAGCGCGCTCGGTTGAAATCATCATCGCCAAAACTCCCTAGCTTCCGGAAGATACCAGGAAAAGATGGGCGATAAACCCTATTTATCGGAGATTAACAAATGAAAGATCAAGCGAGAGTCGTCGTCATCGGCGGCGGTATTTTTGGCGTCAACATCGCTTACCACCTGGCCAAACGCGGCTGGACTGACGTGGTGCTATTAGAGAAAATGGAGGTCGCCAGCGGCGAGACCGGCCACGCCGCCGGGCTGGTCACCCAGTTCGCCACCTCAGAAACCTTGATGCAATTTAGAAAATACAGCATCGAGCTTTATAGCGAGCTTGACCTTTTCGAGCACGTGGGCAGTTTGCGGGTGGCCTCCAGCCCGGAGCAGTTCAAAGAGCTACAACGCAGTGTCAGCCGGGCTAAGGGCATCGGCATGGACGTGGAGATTATCTCGCCGGAAGAAGCTCTGCGCATCATGCCTCAACTGAGCAAGGATAGCCTATACGGCGCCATTTATCTGCCGCGTGACGGGCACCTCGATCCGTACCTGACGACCACTTCGATGGCTCGCCTGGTCAAGGAGATGGGTGTGACGATCCACACCAACACCCGCGTGACGGGCATCGAGCTCAACCCGCAAGGCGATGTTTCCAAAGTGATCACCGACCACGGCGCGATTAAAACCGAGATCGTAATCAACGCCACTGGCCTGTGGGGACCACGCGTGGCGGCCATGGCCGGCGTCCATATCCCCACCACACCGGTCGACCACCAGCATGTGGCGCTCAAAGCTGTGCCCGGCAACGAGTTTCCCCACCAGACCCCCTGCCTGCGCGACCCGGATTACCTGGTTTATATGCGCGAAGAAGCGGGTGGATTGGTAATCGGTGGATACGAACCGAACGTGAAGGAGCGCTGGATCGATGGCGTGCCCTGGGAGCACGGCAACACAGCTTTGCCGCCCGATTACGACCGCTTCGAACAATTGCTGGAAGGAGCCATTCGTCGTATTCCCTTCCTGGAGCGAGCGGAAATCATTACCCTGGTCTGCCACCCAGGCGCCTATACGCCGGACTGCCAGCCGATCATCGGGCCGATGCCGGGCGCACGCGGCTTGTGGATGGCGTGTGGTATGTCGCTCAATGGCTTTGGCGCGGCCGGCGGCGTGGGCAAAGTCCTGACTGAATGGATCATCGACGGCGAGCCATCTTTGGATATTTACGCATTCCGAGCCACCCGTTTCGGCAATTACTACAACAGCCCGTACTACGCCACCGAGAGGACTCGGGAAGGCGTGAAATATTATTATCGCCTGAAGTTCCCCAACGACGAGAACGAATGGGCGCGCCCGCACCGCATAAGCCCCCTGCAATACCAGCTGCAAGAGTTGGGGGCGATTTTCGGAGAGAAATACGGCTGGGAACGCGTCAATTACATTCTCCCCGGACAGCCCACCCGGCGCGCCGGAGCAGACCAGCGCGAATGGGGTTGGACGCGCCCACCCTATTTCGAGCGTGTGAGCGTAGAACACCAGGCTGCCCGCGAAAGCGTGGCTATGTTCGACCTGACCTCATTCGGCAAGATCGACGTGCGCGGTCCGGGCGCGCTGGCGCTGATGCAACGCCTGGCGGATAGCGACGTTGACAAACCGGTGGGGAACGCCATCTATACCCAGTTCCTCAACTCGACCGGCGGAGTTCTGGCCGATCTGACCATCACCCGCCTGGCAGAAGATCACTTCCGAGTTATTACCGGATCATCCTTCATCTCCAACGACCTGGCCTGGATTCGCATGAACGTCAGGCTGGGAGACCAACCCGTGGAGATCCAGGACGTCACAACCGACTGGGCTTGCATAGCTCTGTGGGGACCGAAAGCGCGCCAGGTCTTGCAAAAGGTCACCCCGAGCGATGTCTCCAACCAGGCCATCCCCTACCTGATGTCAGCCTGGATCGATGTCCATGGCGCCAAAGTGCTGGCTCAACGCGTGAGCTACATCGGCGAGCTGGGCTGGGAGTTGTACGTCCCCTACGAGCGCGCCGTCCAGGTCTGGGATGCCTTGTTCCAGGCCGGCCAGGAATTCGGCCTGGAGGTGGGCGGCTATAAAGTTTTGGATTCACTGCGATTGGAAAAGGGCTATCGCTACTTCACCGCCGACGTAACCACCCAGGAAAACCCCTACGAGGCCGGTTTGGGCTTTTGCGTGCACCTGGATAAGAGTGATTTTATCGGGCGCCAGGCTTTACAAAAATTCAAAACCAACGGTACGAAACGCAAGCTATGCACTCTGACCCTGGAGGGTGAAGAATATCAGCCCATTTACGGCGGAGAGGCAGTGTACGTGGATGGAAAAGTGACCGGGCGCGTGCGCAGCGGTGGCTACGGCTATACCCTCAAACGCAACATCGCCTACGCTTACCTGCCGTTGGAGCTGGCGAAAATCGGAACTCAATTGGAAGTCGAATTGTTCGATAAAAAGGTAAAGGCGCAGGTAACCCAAAGTGTGCTATTCGATCCGAAAGGCGAACGGTTGCGTGTATAGTTGCGATTAATCCCAACCTTTGCTATACTAGTTTCAATCACTTATACTAATGATGAGGAAAATTTTTACTGGTTTTTAAGCTGTCCAAAGAGCTAATCTGACCAATCGGAGACGCACCGGTGTATACCTTTTCAGAACTGCTCACATCGCCACAGGTCGAACGGACCCATCAGGCTTCCCTGGAAATCCTTGAGAACGTGGGGTTGCTGGTGCGAAACGAGAAAGCCCGAAATATCTTCGCCAGACACGGCTGCCAGGTCGATGTGGAGAAGCAGGTGGTGAAATTCCCGGCTCACGTGGTGGAGGAATTCAAGGCGGTCATCCCGCCCACCTTCACCTTCCGCGGGCGCGATCCAAAGTTCGACCGCACCATCCCAGACCAAAGCCCGGTGATTGTCACCGGCAGTTCTGCCCCCAACATCATCGACCCAGTGAGCGGCCGCGAACGACGGTCAAGCTCGGACGACATTGCCCGCATCGCCCACCTGATCAACGAGCTGCCGGGATATGACATCTTTTCTATCTCGACCCTGGCCGAGGACGCGCCGCCGGGGCAGTTCACCCTTTCCCGACTTTTCCCAGCCATGAACAACTGCCTGAAGCCGATCCGCAGCACAGCGACCGACGTCGGCGACGCCGAGAAAGTTCTGCAAATGACCTATCTGATCGCTGGCAGCGAACAAGCCTACCACGAACGTCCCTTCATCACACATCACTTCTGCCCGGTGGTCTCACCCCTGACCATGGACTTCGCCTCGACCGAGCTGCTGATCTACTTCGTCGAGCAGCGCTTGCCAGTCTACCCAAGCATCGTCCCCAACGCGGGTTTGACCTCTCCGATGACCATGGCCGGAACGCTGGCTCAGGGCAACGCCGAGTTCCTGGCAGCGGCTGTCCTGATGCAGATGGTGGTTCCGGGCACATCTACGATCTACAGCACCCTGCCGACCGTGGCCGACATGCGCACGGGGGCATACGCCTCGGGCGGCATCGAGTGCGGTATGCTCCACATGGCTTTTGCGCAGATGGCGCGTTATTACAAGGTTCCCTGCGGCGGCTACATCGGGCTGACCAACGCCAAGATCAACGACGCCCAATCCGGCTATGAAACGGGGATGTCCGCCGTGGCGACCCTCCTGGCCGGGGCGGATATGCTGAACATGGCCGGCTTGTTAGACGCGCTGAAAGCCTTCGACTTCGCCAAGGCCGTGATCGACGACGAGATCGCCATGATGCTAAAGCGCCTCAAGCGCGGCCTGGAATTCAGTGAAGAGAACCTGGCCCTGAACGTGATCGCTGAGGTCGGGCCGGGAGGCACTTTTATGACTCACAAGCATACAGTGCAATGGATGCGAACCGTCGCTCTGATGCCAAAACTGGCCGACCGCGACCCGCGCCAAGTCTGGGAAAACAAGGGCGCCCTGGACACTCACGCCCGCGCCTGGCAACGCGCTCGCCAGATCTTGAGCAAAGAAAACCCGGCGGTCTTCTCACCCGAAATCGAAGCACGCATCCGGGCTCAATTCGAAGGGCTGGTTGCCGGAAAGTCCCATTTGCCCGAGGGCTGGTAAGCAAATCCAAAGAAGGAGAATATGATGAAATTCTATTTCGCCACCGACGTCCACGGCTCAGAAATCTGCTGGAAAAAGTTCATCAGCGGAGGTAAATTCTACGAAGTGGATACGCTGGTCCTGGGAGGCGACATGACCGGTAAAGCCATTATCCCGATCATCGCCCAGGGGCAGGGAAAGTATAAGGTCACCCTGCTGGAACAAGAAACCATCCTGGAGAGCCAGGAAGCAGTCGACAACATGGTCCAGACCGTCAAGAATCGCGGCTACTACCCCTACGTAACAGATCCAGACGAAGTGGCGGAAATCTCCAATTCGCCGGAGCGCTCGGATCAACTGTTTGCCGAGCAGGTGTTGACGACCGTCCAACAATGGATGGAATACGCTGACCAGAAATTGGAAGGAACGGGTATGCGTTGCTATGTATGTCCTGGCAACGATGACGTCTTCGAAATCGACCCCGTTATTGCGGCTTCCAAACACGTTGAAGTGGTCGAGGGCAAGGTCATCCATCTGGACGACCACCATGAGATGATCAGCACCGGCTGGTCGAATCCCACACCTTGGGATACCCACCGGGAAGAGTCGGAAGAAGACTTGCGCAAACGGATTGAGGCGATGGCTTCCCAGGTGAAAGATTTTAAAAATGCAGTCTTCAACCTGCATGCCCCGCCCTATGGCAGCGGTCTGGATGACGCCCCGGAGCTGACCAAGGACATGCGGCTGGCATACGCCGGGCGCTCCCTGATACCTGTGGGAAGCCATGCCGTCCTGGATGTGATCGAAAAATACCAGCCGCTGCTCAGCCTGCACGGGCACATCCACGAAGCGAAGGGCACGCGCAAGTTTCGCCGCACGCTGTGCATCAACGCTGGCAGCCAGTACGAGCAGGGCATCCTGCAGGGGATTGTGGTTGATCTGAAATCCGATAAAATCGGCAGCTACGTGCTTACAACGGGTTAGATTTCACGAACTTTTTCCAGGAGGAGGTGTTTTAACCAGTAAGAATACCTAATGCCAAAAATAGATATTTGTGAATGGAAAGGAGGCAGTCAGCAACCAAAATCAGACACAGATAAGGTCTGGAAACAGGTATAGACCTTCGTTCAAAACCGGGTTGCAATCCGCCAACCTGCGGAACCCATACGTGAGCTTGAAAGGAGTTTTCGATGAGTGAGGTAACCTTATTCGTTCGTAAAGCCAGCGGCCTGGTACGTTCCTGGTCTGCTTTCGACGCCTTCATTTACGCAACCTTTTCCATCAACCTGATTACCCTCGGTCTGTTCATATTTTCCTACTGCTATTACTTTGAGGGGAATCTGGCAACAGCGGTAGTCGTCGGTGGAATCTTCACGATCTTCGAGGTGATCGTCTACGCCAGCCTGATCTCCGCCATGCCACGCGCCGGCGGCGATTACGTCTGGCAAAGCCGCATCCTCGGCCGCGGCATCGGTTTCCTCCTGGCGGTGACCGGTTGGTGGTTCATCCTTTGGCTTTGGGTGCCCCTTTACGGCCAGATGCTGACCTACGAGTTCTTCACGCCCATTTTGGGAATCTTAGGGGCAAAGGACGCTGCGCTTTGGTTTACCGCCACTAAGGAGGGGCTGCTGGTTGGGATGCTGCTGGTGTGCGCCCTCGTTTTCGTTTACATCGCCGTCGGTATGAAGTGGTACGCCCGCGTGCAGAAATTCTGCTTCTGGGGCGGCATGGTCGGGCTGGCGCTGGTCTTCATCCTGCTGCTTTTTGGTAACAACGCGACATTCGTCGCCAATCTCAACGCCCTGGCGCCGAAGCTATTTGGCTCCGCGGAGGGCGATCTGTACCAGGCTACGATAGCCTCTGGAGATGCCGCCGGGACGATCACCGGTCCGCTTGGCAGCATCGCGTTTACCGCCAGCCTGGCCCTGATCCCGATGATCGTCTTCTTTAACCTGTGGCCGAACTGGGGTTCAACCCTCTACGGTGAAGTACGCGGCGCCAATGACTACAAGAAAAACTTCTGGGGCATGGCAGCCGCCATCATCATCACCGCTGTTTTGGCTTTG